>Ga0075424_100001733_pt1 | contig 19357 bp, 22 predicted proteins | sample SoiMethybrSBSTD3_FD_75301 | JGI IMG/M metagenome (GOLD analysis project Ga0075424, IMG submission 75301) | Bulk soil microbial communities from a Populus tree surrounding site in Tennessee, USA - Soil MetaG P. TD hybrid SBSTD3 | ecosystem: Environmental > Terrestrial > Soil > Tree plantation... | reverse complement strand
CGCCTCATTGGGCCCTCCCCGGGCTCACTCCGGATACTTGACATAATCCACCTTATCGGAAGTACGCGCCGGCGCCGCCGATGGCGCAACCGACCGATGGCGCAACCGACAGCTGGACGCAGCGAGTCGTTCGGCGCCCGGCGACTAGGCGCCGAGCGCGGCCAGACGAGCTTTGATTGCGTCGAGACGAGGGCTCTGGGCGAGCTCCGTGAGCGCGCGCTTGTAGGTCGCGATCGCCTCCGTCTTCTGACCCGCGAGCTCCTGGGCTCGCCCGAGCCCCATCAGGAGCTCCTCGTAATAGAAGTCCTTCGGGCCCAGGCCCGTGAGCGCGATCTTGAAGGCGTCGACCGCCTTGGGGTAATTGCGCTCGGCCTCCCACGTGTAGGCCACGCCGCCCTGGCTCAGGATCCGGAGCGTGCGCGGCGCGCCCTGGGCGACGGCGAGCTCCCAGGCGCCGCGCGCCTGCGCGTACTGCTGGGCGTCGAATCTCAGGTTCCCGAGCTCGTACGCCACCTGAGCCGCGCCCGAACCCGAGGGATATTCCTTGAGCGCCGCCTCGAGCTCGCGGATGCCCGTGTCCCGCGCTTCCGCGGTGGCCTGGGGGCCGAGCGCGGGCTGCGCCCGGGTCAACGCGTCGGCGTACGCGGCCATCGCGTGCCGCTGCGAGACCGTGTGCCAGTACCAGCCACCGGACGCGAGCGCGGCCACGACCAGCACCGCCACGCCGGCGAGCATCAGCGTGCGCCCGCCCGGCCAGGTCAGCGTGAGCATGTCGTCATCGTATGCGAAGTCCCCGACGGTACTGGCGCCCGCATGAGCCGCACCGCCGCCAGCCCTGGGTCGATGCGCGTCGCACGAGATGTCCGCAGTGCGGGCAGCGCTGAAATGTCGCCCAGGCGAACAGGAGACCGATTCCGGCCGCGAGCGCGATGCCCACCATCAGCGTGAGGTCCACCGATCGAGAGCCTCAGAGCTCGACGAAAACGTCGCCGTCTTCGACGGCGACTGCGAAGCACGTCATCTTGACGGCGGGATTGTTGGCGTTGGCGCCGGTCGTGACGTCCCAGCGCCAGGCGTGCCACGGACACAAGACGAAGCGGCCTTCGAGATCGCCTTCGCCGAGCGGACCGCCGCGATGGATGCACGCGTTGTCCATCGCGTAGAACGCGCCGTCCACGTTGAAGAGCGCCAGATCCTTGCCCTCCACCTCGACGACGCGGCCCTCGCCCGCCGGCACGTCGTCCACCGCCGCGACCCGAACGCGCCGGCTAGCCATGTTTCCCGTTCACCGTCCCCCTCGACTTGGCCGCCGCGCCGCGCGGCCCTCGGACCTGACGCCAGCGAAAACAGTCGCGCAGGTGATCGTTCACCATGCCGGTCGCCTGCATGAAAGCGTAACAGATCGTCGGACCGACGAAGCGGAACCCGCGCTTGAGCAGGTCGCGGCTCATCGCGCGCGAGGCATCGGTCTCCGCCGGAGACTCGCCCAGACGCCGCCAGGCGTTCTGCAACGGTCGCCCGCCGACGAACTGCCAGATGTACTTGTCGAAGCTGCCGTACTCGCGCTGGATCTCGAGGAACGCGCGCGCGTTGGCGATCGTGGCCTCGATCTTCGCCCGGTTGCGGACGATGCCGGCGTCGTTCATGAGGCGCGCGACGCGCGCGGCGGAGTACCGGCTGACCTTCTTGGGGTCGAACTGGTCGAAGGCCTTCCGGTATCCGGGGCGTTTCTTGAGAATCGTCGACCAGCTGAGCCCGGCCTGAGCGCCCTCCAGGATCAGCAGCTCGAACAGCAGCCGGTCCTGGTGCACCGGGACACCCCACTCACGATCGTGATAGGCGATGTCGAGCTCACCCCGGGCCCAGCCGCAGCGACGCTTGTCCACGAACCCTCGGGCCACGATGGTACTACCGCGCGATGACCTGAACCTTCACTTCGGTCGCGCCCGCGACCGTGCGGTAGAGCGGTCACCGTCCGCGATACGTCGCGACCAGGTCGTCGGCCTGGGCCTGGCTGACTCCCGCGATCTCGAAGGTCATCGTCACCAGCGCGAACCGGTTCGGCTCCGCCGCCGTCCGCGCGCCCTCGATGGTCACGTCGAGCCCGGTCATCGGGATGCCGGACTCCTTCGCGTGCATCTCGATCAGGGTGACGCCGCACGACGAGACGCCGGCCAGGAACGCCTCGCTGTTCGTGAAGGCGTCGGCCTGCGGCCGGGACGACGAATCGAGGAACAGCCGGTGACCTCGCGCCTCGCTCCGGGCGCGCCCGAGGACCCCGCTGCTGGAGGATCGCACCGCGTCGACCTTCATGTCGCTCATCCTGATCCCTCCTCTGAGGTGTTGTCGTATTACTTCGCGATATAACACATCTCGCACCGATCAGGTCGCGGCTGACTTTTTCCTGAATGCCCCGGGCTGCCGATCGCCTACGATGGATTTTGATGCCGCCAGCGCCCCGCAACAACTCACTGCAGCAAGCCGCCTCGGCCGTGTTCGCGGTGACCACGGTCGTGCCGCTGCTGATCTTCGTGTGGACGTTGCACCGGATCGGGTCGCTCTCCCTGATCCAGTCCCAGGTCGGGCTGGGACTGGCTCTTGGCATCGCTCTGCTGGGCTTCTACATCTTCCGGCGGCTGATGGGCCAGATGTCGGAGCTCATCCGGGGCCTCGGCAGAGCGGTCGCTCGATCGAGCTCCGACGGCCGACCCGACGCTCAGGACCGCGCCCCTGGACTGATCGCCGAGTACAAGCCGCCCGCCACCGCGGCGGTCCCCCACCCCGCGACCGCGGTCGCGGCGGCGCGCCCGGCGCCGTCCGCGGTCCGCGAAGCTGCCGCGATCGCGCCGTCCGCCGCGGCGGCCACCACCGCGCCGGTCGTGGAGTTCGAAGCGCCCCGCCCGCAGAGCGTACCCGGACTCGGGATGATCCAGGAAGTCGACGATCTGAGCCGCGCGATGGCCAAGCTCTGGATGGGAGAAGCCGCCGCCTACCAGGGTCGCCGCGTCTCCCTGTCCATCATGAACTCCCGCGTGCCGATCACCGGCACGCTCATCGATCTCACGCAAGACGGGCTCCTGATCGAGCAGGACGGCGGCGGCCAGGTCGCTGTCAGCTATAGCCGCCTCTCCGGAATCGACGCCGCGTAGCCGTTCGATCTTCGTCTGGCCGCACACCCCGAACTGACGTAGGATATCGCCCACGTTCACGAGCGTCGTTCTCGGTCGGCCCTTCGCCGCCGCGAGCGGGGCCCCGCCGTCCCAGGCGACTTATGACGCGAAGGAGCACGCGATGCCGTACGACCTGATCGTCAAGAACGGCACGGTGATCGACGGATCCGGACTGCCCCGCTATCGAGCCGACGTCGCAGTCCGTCACGGCCGGATCGCGGCCATCGGGCGCATCCGCGAGGCCGCGCGCGAGGTCGTCGACGCCGACGGCCAGGTCGTCAGCCCGGGCTTCATCGACGGCCACACGCACATGGACGCCCAGGTCTTCTGGGATCCCTACGGCACGTGCTCGTGCTGGCACGGCGTCACCTCGGTCGTGATGGGCAACTGCGGCTTCACCCTGGCGCCGTGCGGTAAACCCGAGCGCCATCTCGTCGTGCGCAATCTCGAGCGCGCCGAGGACATCGCCGCCGAGGCGATGGACGCCGGCATCGATTGGACATGGACGACGTTCCCCGAGTTCCTCGACCGCGTCGAGCGGCTCCCCAAGGGCATCAACTACGCGGGCTACATCGGTCACTCGGCGCTCCGTACCTACGTCATGGGCGAGCGCGCGTTCGAGAAGGAAGCCGGGGAGGACGATCTGCGCGCGATGGAGCGCGAGCTGCGCGACGCCATCCGTGCCGGCGCGATCGGCTTCACGACCTCGCGCTCGCCGAGCCACGAGACGCCCGATCGCCGTCCCGTCGCCAGCCGCCTGGCCTCGTGGGCCGAGGTGCGCCGCCTGGTCGGCGTGATGGGCGACATGAACGCGGGCGTGTTCGAGCTGGCCGGCGAGCGCGCGGGCGGCGATCCGGAGCGCCTGCGCGACTATCACCTGCGGCTGCGCGATCTGGCCGTCGAGACCGGGCGTCCGATCACGTGGGGCCTGTTCAGCCGGCGCGAGGAGCCCGATCTCTGGCGGACCTACCTGGCGCTGCTCGACGAGACCGCGGCGCGCGGCGGCCGGATGTTCGCGCAGGTGCACAGCCGGGCGCTCACGGTGGTGCTCTCGTTCAAGACCAACCTGCCGTTCGACCGCCTGCCGGTGTGGCGCGAGCTGCGGGCACTGCCGCTCGATCAGCAGCAGGCCCGGCTGCGCGACCCCGAGCTGCGCCGGCGGCTGGTCGAGGCGGCGAAGGAGCGCGACGAGCGGCGGCCGGTAGGGGCCGAGGCGCGTCTGACCTCGTACGAGTGGATCTTCCTCATGGACTCGCCGCAGGGCCCGCACCGCTCGATCGCTGAGATCGCGCGCGAGCGCGGCGTCGACCCGGTCGAGGCGATGATCGATCTGGCCGTGGAAAAGAATCTGGACCGCTTCTTCCTGCAGCCGATCGCCAACGAGAACCAGGAGCACGCCCTGGAGCTGATCACGCACCCGCGCACGGTCGTCACGTTCTCGGACTCGGGCGCGCACGTGTCGCAGATCATGGACGCCTCGCTGCAGACGCACCTCTTGAGCTACTGGGTGCGGACCCGGCAGGCGCTCGCCCTCGAGCAGGCCGTACGCATGCTGAGCTTCGAGCCCGCCACGCACTGGGGATTCGCCGATCGCGGGCTGATCCGCGAGGGCATGGCGGCCGACATGCTCGTGTTCGACCCCGAGACGATCGCGCCCGAGATGCCCGAAGTGGTCCGTGACCTGCCCGCCGGCGCACGACGGCTCACGCAGCGCGCACGCGGGATCGCGGCGACGATCGTGAACGGCGAGGTGGTGCTCCGCGACGGCAAACCCACCGGCGCGTTGCCGGGACAGCTCCTGCGCGCCGGCACCCGCGCGCGGGCGTGAGGCTCGACACCGTGCTCGAGAAGACTCTGAGGAGGTCAACGCAATGAGCTGGACTCTAGAGAAGTTCGCGGCCGCCTGTCAGCAGGCTCTCACCGAGGATGCGGGCCCCGCCGGCCGCAAGAAGGTCTGCGAGATCGTCCAGGACGTGCTCAAGGACGACGCGTTCGTCGCCAAGCACGTCGGCGACGACGTCCCGGAGCGCAAGATCCTCTACGAAGATCCCAAGCTCGGCTTCTGCATCCTCGCCCACGCCTATCAGGGCAAGAAGGAGAGCAATCCGCACGATCACGGGCCGTCCTGGGCGATCTACGGCCAGGCGCGCGGTGAGACCGTGATGAGCGACTGGGCTCTCGTCGAGAAGGCCAGTCAAGACAAGCCGGGCAAGGTGCGGCTGGCCAGGAGCTACACGCTCAAGCCGGGCATGGCGCACGTCTACAACGAGGGCGACCTGCATTCGCCCAAGCGCGAGGGGGCGACGCGACTCATCCGTATCGAGGGCACGAACATGGACAAGGTCAAACGCCTCGCCTACGAGCGCGTGTGAGCGGGAGGACAATTCGATGGCGCTGAGCTACGGAGTCGTCGAAGGCTGGGAGCAGCTTCCGAAAGGGTTCGCGCACAAGGACGTCGCGGGCGTCGCGGTCGATGGAGAAGACCGCGTCTACCTGATCTGCCGCGGCGAGCAGCCGATCATCGCCTACGACCGCAAGGGCAACTTCCTGAGCTCGTGGGGGCAGGGCCTCTTCACCCTGCGCACGCACGGCATCACCGTCGGGCCGGACGGCCTGCTCTATTGCTCGGACGACGGCAACCACACCGTGCGGAAGTTCACGCCGCAAGGCAAGCTCCTGCTCACGCTCGGCAACATGAACAAGCCCTCGGACACCGGCTACGACGGTAAGAACACCGCGACGGTCACGAAGGCCGGCGGGCCGTTCAACCGGCCCACGAATCTCGCGATCGGTCCCAAGGGCGATCTCTACGTGTCGGACGGCTACGGCAACTGTCGCGTGCACATGTTCTCGCCCACGGGCGAGCTGAAGCGGTCCTGGGGCGTGCCGGGTCAGGGCCCGGGCGAGTTCTTCTTGCCTCACGGCATCGCTGTCGCGTCCGACGGGCGCGTGTTCGTCTGCGACCGCGAGAACGATCGCATCCAGATCTTCAGCCCGGACGGCGAGTACCTGGCGGAGTGGACCGACACGCGGCGCCCGACCCATATCGTGTTCGACGGCCAGGGACGCGCCTACGTGTCCGAGCTCTGGTGGCAGCCCGGCCAGACCTCGCGCCGCTACGGTCCCGCCGGCGACATCCGCTCCGGCCGGGTCAGCGTCTACGACAAGGAAGGCCGCCTGCTCGCCCGCTGGGGCGGGCCGGATCCGACGGCGGCCGGCAGCTTCGCGGCGCCGCACGGCATCGCCGTCGACTCGAAGAACGACGTGTACGTCAGCGAGGTCACGTGGACGTTCGCCGGAAGCCGCGGCTACGTGCCCGAGAGCTGCCACAGCTTCCAGAAGTTCGCGCTGCAGTCCTGATCGTCGCCGGACGATCGCGCTGAGGAGCGACCGGCGGTCTTCGGACCGCCGGGCCGTTAGCTCAGGCGGTCTTACCGAGGATCGGGACGTCCTTCAGCACGGCGCTCGTCGTCGGATCCGCGTAGACGCCGAACGCATCCACGAGGATGCCGCGCTTGCCGCTCTTGGTCTCGATCGCGTACGCGATCGCCATGTCGTCGGGGTCCGAGATGCCCTCGAAGCGGTAGTAGCCCCGGATCATCAGCTCCTTAGGGGTGAAGCGCTCGCCGCTGTCGAGGGCCTGCAGTCCGCCGTCGACCGCCTTGAAGTGCTCGGTGTAGCCGCGGCGATTGAGCTCCTCGACGACCCGCTTGAGGGTCTCCTCACGCTTGATGGCCTCATCCATATCGATTCTCCCCGGCGGCTCAGATCGGGCAGATGAGCTGTCCGAGCCCCGCGGTCAGCTTGGCGTTGTGGTAGTCGACCGGCACGTCCACGATCGATGGGCCGGGATGCGCGAGCGCCTGCGCCAGGGTCGGCGAGAGCGCCCGCGCCGACTCGACCCGATAGCCCTTCGCGCCGAACGCCGCCGCGAGCGCGACGAAGTCCGGGTTGCCGAATTTCACGCCGGATTCCCGGCCGAGATGGGTCTGCTGTTTCCACTGGATCAGGTTGTAGCCGCCGTCACGGAAGATCACGTTGACGATCGACAGACCGAGCCGGCACGCGGTCTCGAGCTCCTGGCTGTTCATCAGAAAGCCGCCGTCACCACTCACCGCCACCACCTTGCGGTCGGGATGCACGAGCTTGGCGGCGATCGCGGCGGGCAGCGCGAAGCCCATCGCCGCGTAGCCGTTCGAGATCAGCACCGTGTTCGGCTCGTACGCCGGAAAGGTGCGGGCGATCCAGAGCTTGTGCGTGCCGACGTCCGAGATCAGGATGTCCTCGCGTCCCATCGCCGCGCGCAGATCTCTCAGGATGCGCTGGGGCTTGAGGGGAACGCTGTCGTCGTCAGCGCCTTCGGCCAGCTCGGAGAGGATGTAGCGCCTGAGCGTGTGATACGGGCTCGGATCCTTCTGCCCCCTGACGAGCCCGCCGAGGAGCTCGATCGCCTCGCGCACGTCGGCGACCACCTCGACCGCCGGCTGATAGAAGCTGTCGACCTCCGCCGGCGTGAAATCGATGTGCACGATCGACTTCTTGCGCTCGGGGTTCCAGAACTTCGGCGCGTACTCGACCGGATCGTAGCCGACCGCGATGATCAGGTCGGCCTTGTCGAACCCGCACGAGATGTAGTCCCGCGCCTGCAGGCCCACCGACAAGAGACAGAGGTCGTCGTCGTACGGCATCGAGCCCTTCGCCATGAACGTGTGCGCGACCGGGATGCCGTGTGCCCGCGCGAACCTCCTGAGCTCCTCCGACGCACGACCTCGGATGACGCCGTTGCCCGCGAAGATCAGCGGGAACGACGCGGCTTCGATGAGCCGCGCCGCCGTCTCGAGCGACTGGCGATCGGGCGACGGGCGCCGCGCGCGCTCGGTGGAAAGCGGTGTGGCGTCGATCGTCTCGCGCGCCAGGTCCTCGGGCACCTCGACGTGGCAGGAGCCGGGCTTCTCCGACTCGGCCAGCTTGAACGCCTTGCGGATCACCTCGGGAATGACCGCCGCGGTCTCCACGCGCGTATTCCACTTGGTGAGCGGCCTCAAGTGCTCGACGATGTCGACGCGCTGGTGCGATTCCTTGTGGATGCGATCGCGGCCGGCCTGGCCGGTGATCGCGACCAGCGGCGCGCGATCGAGGTTCGCGTCGGCGACGCCGGTGGCCAGGTTGGTCGCGCCGGGCCCGAGCGTGGAGAGACACACGCCCGCGCGGCCGGTCAGCCGCCCGTACGCGTCGGCCATGAACGCGGCGCCCTGCTCGTGGCGCGTGGGGACGAACGTGATCCTCGACTCGAGGAACGAGTCGAGGATGTCGAGAATCTCCTCCCCGGGCAGGCCGAACACATAGCGGACCTGCTCGTTCTCCAGACACTGAACGATCAGGTCCGCCGCTTTCATGTGCGCGGGCCGGCCGTCAGGCCATCCAGACCGACTTGATGTTGACGAACTCGCGGATCCCGTACTCCGAGAGCTCGCGCCCGTAGCCGGAGCGCTTGATGCCGCCGAACGGCAGCCGCGGATCCGACTTGACCAGACCGTTGACGAATACCGCGCCGGCCTCGATCTCGGCGGCGAGCCGCTCGGCGCGCGCATGATCCCGGGTCCACAGCGCCGCGCCCAGCCCGAACTGCGAGTCGTTGGCGAGGCGGATCGCGTCGGCCTCGTCCTTGGCGCGGACCACCGCCGCCACCGGCCCGAACGTCTCCTCGTCGAAGGCCGGCATACCCTTGTCGACCGCGGCGAGCAACGTGGGCGGGTAGTAGGCGCCGGCGCCGCGGGGCACCTCGCCCCCGAGCAGGAGCTTGGCTCCCCGTTTGACCGACTCCGCGACCTGACGATGGAGGTCGTCGCGCAGATCCACGCGGGCCTGCGGACCCACCTGGGTCTCGCGGGCGAGCGGATCGCCCATCCGGCGCGACCGCATCTGGTCGACGAACTTCGGGATGAACTTCTCGGCGATCGAGTCGACCACGATGAAGCGCTTGGCGCAAATGCAGCTCTGGCCGCTGTTGATCAGCCTCGCCTCGGCCGCGATGTTGGCAGCCTGGTCGAGATCGGCGTCTTCCAGCACGATGAACGGGTCGCTGCCGCCGAGCTCCATCACGGTCCTCTTCAGCATCTTGCCGGCCCGCTCGGCCACCTTGCTCCCGGCCAGCTCGCTGCCCGTGAGCGTGACGGCGACGATCCGCGGATCGTCGATGACTCCGGCGACCGCCGAGGACTCGATCAGCGCCGTCGCGAAGAGCCCGCGTGGGAACCCGGCCTCGCGGAACACCTCCTCGATCTGGAGGGCGCAGCGCGGAACGTTCGAGGCGTGCTTGAGCACGCCGGCGTTACCCGCCATGAGCGCGGGCGCGGCGAAGCGGAACACCTGCCAGAACGGGAAGTTCCAAGGCATCACCGCGAGCACGACGCCGAGCGGATCGAAGCGCACGAAGCTCTTCTTGGCGTCGGTCTCGCGCGGCTGCACGGCCAGGAAGCCCTCGGCCGTATCCGCATAATAGTCGCAGACCCAGGCGCACTTCTCGGCCTCGGCTTCGCCCTGCACGATCGGCTTGCCCATCTCGAGGGTCATCGACCGCGCGAACTCGGCCTTGCGACGCCGGAGGACCTGCGCGGCCTGGCGCATCAGCTCGGCCCGCGTCTTGAACGGCACGGTGCGCCACTCGAGAAATGCGGCGTGGCTCCTGGCCAGGATGCCATCGAGCTCGCGGGGCGAGGTCGCGGGGAAGGTCTCGAGAACTTCTCCGGTCGCGGGATTGAGCGATTGCAGGCTCATGGCGTCCCCCTTGTCCTTTCTATGCTCTCTCCGGACCGACGAACGCGCAACGAGACGTGGCCCCGACGGGCGGGCGGATCAGAGGTGCCGGCGGGCAAGGCTCTCGGCGTACACCTGTAGCAGGCGATGCATCTCGCGCATCGCGTCCTCGGCCGCGCGGCGATCGTCCGGGGTGGACAGGTGCTTGAGGATCGTCTTCTTCGTCTCGCCCGATTCTTCCTGCTCGACGGCCTCGTGCACGGCGTAGTTCTGGCCGCCCCACTCCGGGCGGACGCCGTAGTGCTCGACGAGCGCGCGGCCGACCGTGCGGGCGATCTCCACGACTTCCTCTTCCAGGAGCGCCGTGGCGCAGAGCGAGGCGCTCCACGGACGCTCGTAGGCGAGCTCCTGGAAGAAGCGCACGATCGCCGCCATCTCTGGGACCACGGCGATCCGGTCGTACGCCTCGCGCCCGTAACCGAGGTCGTCGCCGATCCGGCGGAAGAGCTCGTCGTGGTCGGGCGTCGCGCCCACCTTGCCGCTCAGGTAGCCGAGATCCTCGACCAGGAGATGGCGCGCGCAGTCCTTGCGGACCTCGAAATCGTCGCAGCGGGTGTGGATCCCGCTGAAGATGCGAGGAAACCAGGCGATCAGCAGATAGTGCTGGGCGATGTGTCCCCACACCTGCTCGCGGCTCAGGGAGCCCGCGGCGAAGCGTTTGAAGTATTCGGAGCGCCGGAACGGGTTCTGCGCGAGCAGCTCGGCGACCAGCGAGTCGAACCATTGCTCCGTCGTCATGGCGGTGTCTCCTCGCCTCGGACTGGCCGGATCATTTCGGGTGACCGATTATAGCGAAGCGCCGCCGGGGGCCGGCGCTACGCTCAGAGGCGGACGCCGATGGCGAGTGGCGGTCTCGAACGCGTGGGCCAGCCGCAGCAAGGTCGGCTCGCTCCACGCGCGCCCGAGGAACGTGAGGCCGATCGGCGCGCCCTCGGTATTGTAGCCGGCCGGCACGATCACGCTCGGATAGCCGGCCTTGGCCCCGATCGCGGCGCCGCTCCATCCGGGAAAGACGAGGGCGTCGAGCCGCCCGCGCTTCATGACCTCGTCGATCCCGTCCTTCCTTGACATCCGGAGATCCTCGGCGCGGCTGCGCCGGTACGTCGCCGCGCGGAGGCCGCTCGTGGCGTGCGCGGCGAGGAGCAGGACCTGACCGAATCGCAGCATCTCCTCGGGCCGCGCCTCGTTGAACCGGATCAGATCGCGAAGCGACCGGATCGGCGATGTCTCGCCGAGGCCGTGGAGGTAGCGATTCAGGTCGCGCTTGAACTCGTAGAGCATGACGTCCGAGCGAAACTCGGTCACCGCTTTCGCGGTGGCGATGTCGGCCGGATCGACCAGGATCGCGCCGCGATCGCCGAGCGCGCGCAGCGCCGCGTCTATCACCGGCTTGTCGGCGGCGGCCAGGCGCTCGAAGAAGACCGCGCGCGGCACGCCGACCCGCGCGTCCTCCAGACCGTCGGCGGACAGAAACTCCGTGTAGTCGCCCCGCGCGTGGCGGCGGCAGGCACGCGTGGCGCGATCGTCCTCGTCGACGCCCGTCATGGCGCCCAGCAGGATGGCGGCATCCGCAACCGTCCGGCCGAACGGCCCGGCGGTGTCCTGACTCGCGGCGATCGGCACGATGCCCGAGCGCGAGATGAGGCCGAGCGTCGGCTTGATTCCGACGATCGAATTCCAGTTGGCCGGGCTCAGGATCGAACCCGACGTCTCGGTGCCGACCGCGACGGTACAAAGCTCCGCCGCCACCGCGACGGCCGAGCCGCTACTGGATCCGCCGGGACTGAGGCCGTCCCCGTACGGGTTCTTCACCTGGCCGCCGCGCGAGCTGTAGCCGGCGGGCATCAGGGTCGTCATGAAGTTCGCCCACTCGGTCATGTTCGCCTTGCCCAGGATGACGGCGCCGGCCGCACGAAGCCGCGTCGCCAGAAAGGCGTCGCGCGTCGCGATGCAGTCCTTGAGCGCGAGCGAGCCGGCGCTCGTGTGCAAGCGGTCGGCGGTGGCGATGTTGTCCTTCAGGAAGAGGGGGATACCGTGCAGCGGCCCGCGGGTGCCGCCCGAGGCGCGCTCCCGGTCGAGCGTTTCGGCGATCTCGCGCGCCTGGGAGTTCACCTCGAGCACGGCGTTGAGCCGCGGGCCGCTGCGGTCGTAGGCCTCGACGCGTTCCAGGAACCGCTCGGTGAGACGAACCGAAGTCAGCCGGCCGTCCTGCATGGCCGCCTGGAGCTCCAGGATCGTCGCGCCGCACGGATCGCCGTCAGGCGTCGCTGCCACGCGAGCGATTCTATCTCACGCCGAACTCCGCATGAGGCGCACGCTCGCGCTGAGCACTCAGCACTTCGGCGCTTCTCGAAGCTTGGCCTCGATCTTGTCGCCAGGCTTCATGTCCTTCACCGTCTCCTTGTTGGCCTGGAACTCGTGCGTGGTGCCATTCGACTCGCGAACGGTCACGCGACCGCTGTTCTGATCGACCGCGGTCACCTGGCCTTCGACCTTCTCGGGCGTCTGCGCGCGGTTCTTGCAATCGGCCTTCTGCTGCTGACCGAACGCGAGCCCCGTCGCCAGGAAGGCGGTCGTCGTGAATACTCCGGAGAGCATGAGCCAGCGCTTCATGGCATTCACCCCTTACTTGTTGTGCTTGGTGATGTCGTAGATCGCGCCGGCTGCCGCGCCGACGCCCAGACCGATCAGCGCGCCCTTGCCGGCTCCGTAACCGGTCCCGGCGCCGACGGCCGCGCCGCTACCGGCGCCGACGGCGGCTCCGGTAGCGGTGCCGCATCCGGTAGCCGCCATGCTGAGCAGCGAGAGACCGAGCACGCTCGAGATCAGCTTCTGTGACAGCATTCCATGACCTCCTTCGGTGGTCAGGTGTAGATTTTCTGAAGATACTTTTGAGTCTAGACCCATCTCGCTGACCTCGCATCTCGTAGCGCGAGCGAGTATCATCTTGGACATGACGTCGAACGTGCTCGTCGGCTCTCGCGAAGGACTCTGGCGGCTGAAACACGATCAGGTCTTCCCCGTAGACGCGTTCGCCGGGAAATCCCTCACCGCAATCGTGCCGGACGGCGCTCGAATGTGGGCGCTCGTCGACGGGCGAACGCTCTGGGAAGACTCGGACACCGCGTGGCGCGAGCGCGCCACCATCGAAGGACCGGCGGCGACGTGTCTGGCGGCGACGCCGAGCGGGCTGTTCATCGGAACCGAGCAAGCGCACCTCCTGCGGCTCGACGGCGATCGGCTCGCGCGCGTCGAGTCGTTCGACGCGATGGAGGGGCGCGAAGCCTGGTACACGCCGTGGGGCGATCCCGCAAACGTGCGCTCGATCTCTGCGGCGCGAGACGGCGCGCTGCACGTCAACGTGCACGTGGGCGGCGTCGCGCGCTCACGCGACGGCGGCCGGACCTGGACGCCGACGGTCGACATCGAGGTCGACGTGCATCAGATCCTCGCGCATCCCGCGAGCGTCGCCGTCGTGCTGGCGGCCGCGGCGGACGGCTTGGGCGTGAGCCGCGACGGCGGCGATTCCTGGAAATTCATCACCACCGGCATGCACGCGCACTACCTGCGCGCGGTAGCGGTGAGCGACGAGACCGTGCTGGTCTCCGCTTCGACGGGCCCGGGCGGTCGCCGCGCGGCGCTCTATCGCGCTCGCCTGGACGACCGCGCGGCGTTCGAGCGCTGCGAAGACGGCTTGCCGAGCTGGTTCGGCGACAACGTCGACACCGGCTGTCTCGCGGCGGCCGGCGCGATGGTCGTCTGTGGCACCGAGGACGGGCGCGTGTTCCACTCGTCGGACAGCGGGGCGCGGTGGGAGCTCGCGGCGAAGGGGTTGCCGCCGGTCACCTGCGTCGTCGTGTCATGACGCGCGCGATCGCCACTCTGACCCTGGCGCTTCTTCTCGCGAGCGCCGCTCCCGCATCGACGCAGACGATCTACGTCCCCGAGACGACCGACCGGTACTTCAAGGTCGAGTTCGACGTGGCGCGCACGCGCAAGGGCCCGGCAGTCGAGGGCTACGTCTACAACTATGGCCGGCAGGCCGCCCAGCGCGTGCGGCTCGAGATCCAGCGCGTCGATGCGGCGGGCTCGGTCGTCGGCAGCTCGACCATGTGGATGAATGGGGACGTCCCGATGGACTCACGCGCGTTCTTCACCGCCTCGGTGCCCGAGGCCTCGAGCTATCGCGTGCGCGTGCTCTCGTACGACTGGGCGTGTCAGGGCGGTGGGGGCGGGATGTAGCCGGGCCTCGCGTTCGTGATCCACTCACCTCCGATCGCTCTGCCGCTCCTGCTCCTGCTCGTCCTCTTCGCGCTGTTGATCTTCCTGGTCGAGGTGCGTGTCCTCACTTACGCCTACCGCAAGGTCGGCGTGCATCCCCGGTACGCGTTCGCCGTGATGCTGCTCTCGCTCTTCGGCAGCGGCATCGATATCCCGCTCGTTGCGGTTGCCTCCGGCCCGTCTGCCCGGGCCGGCGACGCGACCGTGGTGGCGTTGAACGTCGGCGGCGCACTGATCCCGATCCTGGTCTCGCTCTACTTGCTGATCCGTACCGGGATGATCGTGCGGATGGTCATCGGCACGGCGATCGTGACCGCCGTCGTCCACAGCCTGGCGCAGCTGGTCCCCGGCGCCGGCATCGCGGTGCCGATGTTCGTGCCACCGATCGTCGCGGCAGCCGTGGCCTTGCTGCTCGCATTCCGGCGCGCGCCGCCGGTCGCCTACGTGGCCGGCTCGATGGGCACGTTGATCGGTGCGGATCTCATGAACCTGGGGCAGATCGCCCGCCTGGGCGCGCCGGTCGTCTCGATCGGCGGCGCCGGCACCTTCGACGGCGTCTTCCTGACCGGCATCCTCGCGGGCTTGCTCGCCTAGTCGCGTCGGGCGCGCGGCCGAAGGCGAGCGGCTCGCTCAGTCCGCGGGCTCGGCCGCGGCGCCGGCGCGTCGAACGCGGCGCCCCGGTGTCTTCGGAGCGCCGCGCGCCACGACGAGCATGGCCGTGGCCCCGAAGGCATCGATCACGAAATCGCGCGCGCTGCCCTGGCGGGTCGGCAGGGTCGACTGGTGCACCTCGTCGGCGAACGCGCACGCCAGACAGATCGAAAGCGCCGCCCCGGCGGCGGTGCGCGCGCTGCGGCCCGCAAGGTCGAAGGCCTTGAACCAGAGCAGTGCGAGCACGGCGTACTCGGTGATGTGCGCGAGCTTGCGGATCACCATGTGGATGGCCTGCAGCTGGCCGGCCGACGTGCCCGGCATCGCGAGCTGCAACACGGGCAGGATGAACCGTCCGGTCTCCTGAGCCGCGAAGGGCGCGCTCCCGAGGAACAGAACGAACGCCAGCCACAGCGACGCCAGCACGAACCGGATCACGATGACCAGCTTACCAGCCGGCGAGACCGAAGCCCCGCCGGCCGATGCGTCGCCGCGGACGGATCAGCCGCCGGCGGCGACCGATCCGAGCTGCCGATCGGCCGCCTGAGCGGCCTTCTGGAAGTGGCTCTCGTTGAACGCGTAGAGGTGCGCGCCGCCCATGAAGATCTGCGCCGCGATCTCGCGCGGCACGTTCTTCAGGAGGTTCGTCGACACGTGCGGGAAGTTCGAGTCGAAGTGCGGATAGTCGGTCGAGATGCACATCCGATCCGCACCGATCAGGCCGGCGGTGGCCTCGATCTCCGGCTCGCTCCCCTCGACCGCCGCCCAGCAGTTGCGGCGGAAGTACTCGCGCGGCATCATCGAGAGATACGGCGCGTGCGAGTCGCGGTATTGCGGATAGTCCCACTCGATGCGCGACAGGAGGCCCGGCACCCACGAGTTCTGCGCCTCCAGGAATCCGACGCGCAGCTTGGGGTGGAACTCGAACACGCCGCCGATGATCATCGCGATCAGCGCCTGCTGCATCTCGATCCAGTGGCTGGCGACGTGGCGGTAGAACCGGTTCTCGCCGTAGAGCTCGTTGAAGTACGAGTACCAGGCGCCGGTGCCCTCGTGGAAGCCCCACGTGACGTCGAGCTCCTCATGGAGGCTCAGGAGCGGATCCCAGTAGTTCGAGTGCCAGTAGTGGCCGTTGACCAGGTTGGGCCGAATGAACGAGCCGACCGCGCCGAGCTCGCGCACGCAGCGCACGAGCTCGCGGCACGCCAGGTGCACGTCGTGCACCGGCAGCATCGCGACGAACTTGAGCCGCTCGGGGCTGAACTGGCAGAACTCGTGGATCCAGTTGTTGTAGGCCTGGCAGAGCGCGAGCGAGAGCTGCGGATCGAGGTTGTTGCGCGCGATCAGCGACAGCCCGGTCGTCGGGTACAGCACCGCGATGTCGACACCTTCCATGGCCATGCCCATCACCTGGGCCTCGGCGTTGTACTTGCGGTCGATCGCGAAATCGAGGCGGCCCGTGTCGGCCAGACGCGACCCGGAGAGCGGCTGGGTGCTGTGCGTGGTGCCCGGCCGGCTTCGCTTCCGGTATTGCTGCATCTCGGCGTCTTGCGTCGTCGGCAGACCGTCGATGACAATCGTGCCCCGGCGCGGCCGGCCGTCGGCACCGACCTGAAGGCTTACGCGGTCCTTGAACCGCGCGTCCAGATAGCGGTCGAAGAGATCCACCGGCTCCATGATGTGCATGTCGCAGTCGACGAACCGAAGGCCGTCCTTCATCGCGTCCTCCCGGCGTGACGATGTTGCGCTGAGCGCGTGGGGCTGGCGCGACTATATCCTGCCCGGTGTTAGAGTCAAGCTATGCCGGGCGGCCTCGCCGTCCCGAATCTCGAAGGAGGTCCCCATGTGCGTCGACAACGACTCTCGCCCTCCGATTCCTCCGATCGCCGGCGGTTCCGCCGGCTCCCGTGACCTCCGGCTCACCTCGTCGGACGGCACACGCTTCATGGCGCACGCGGCGCGGGCGGCCAGACCGACCGGCGCCGGGATGGTGGTGATCCCCGACGTGCGCGGCTTGCATCCGTATTACAAGGAGCTCGCCGATCGCTTTGCCGAAGTGGGCGTGGACGCGGTCGCGATCGACTTCTTCGCGCGTACGGCGCCCTCCGACGATCGCAGCGACAGCTTCGACTTCATGTCTCATGTGCCGCAGACGAAGCCGGACGCGCTGCAGGCCGACATCGCCGCAGCCGTTGCGTATCTCAAGGGCAAGGACGGCGGTGAAGTCCGCTCGATCTTCTCGGTGGGATTCTGCTTCGGCGGGGCGCTGTCCTACCTGCAGGCGGCCAGTGGCCTCGGCTACGCGGGCGTGATCGGCTTCTACGGCTGGCCGCTCGGTCTGAGCCGCTGGCCCGATCGGCCCAAGCCGATCGACGCGGTCTCGCGCTACAAGTGCGGCGTGCTCTCCCTCTTCGGCGGCGCCGACCAGGGCATCCCGCAAAGCGCCGTCGACGAGTTCGACGCCGCCTGCAAGAAGGCCAACGTCAAGCACGAATCGACCGTCTACCCGGGCGCGCCGCACAGCTTCTTCGACCGCAAGCAAACGGAGTTCGCGGAGGCCTCGGCCGACGCCTGGCGCCGCGTGCAGGCCTTCGTCCGGCAGAACGCGAAGGGGTAGTCATGTGCGGGAACGCAGCCCGAGCCGCGCGGCTCGGGCTGCACGCCGTCGGGTCGTGAGATGGCCGATACGCCGCACGTGGTCGTGGTGGGCGGCGGCTTCGGCGGGCTCTACGCGGCGCGTGCGCTCGCCGGCCGGCCCGTCCGGGTCACCCTGCTCGACCGGCGCAACCATCATCTCTTCCAGCCCCTGCTCTATCAGGTCGCGACCGCCGCGCTGAACGCGTCGGACATCGCGGCGCCGCTGCGCTCCGTCCTGCGCCGCGCCAAGAACGTCACGGTTCTGCTCGCCGAGGTGCAGCGGGTCGATCTCGCGGCGCGGCGCGTGATTCTCGACTGGGGTCAGCTCGGCTACGACGCGCTGATTCTCGCGGCGGGCGCCAGCCATTCGTACTTCGGCCACGAGGACTGGGAGGTCCTCGCTCCCGGTTTGAAGAGCCTCGAGGACGCGCTGGAGATCCGGCGCCGGGTGCTGCTCGCCTACGAGGCCGCCGAGCTCGAGCGCGACGGCGCCGAGCAGCGGGCGCTCCTCACGTTCGTGGTCGTCGGCGGCGGCCCGACCGGCGTGGAGCTGGCCGGCGCGCTCGCCGAGATCTCGCGCCAGACCATCGCCCGAGACTTTCGCGTCATCGATCCCACGCGGGCGCGCGTGCTCCTGCTCGAGGGCGGCGAGCGCGTCCTCGCCGCCTTTCCCCCGGAGCTGAGCCGGCGCGCGCAGCAGTCGCTCGAGCATATCGGCGTCGAGGTTCGCACCCGCGCGGTAGTCACCCGCGTCACCGCCGACGCGGTCTGGCTCGGCGGCGAGCAGATTCGCGCGCGCACGGTGCTATGGGCGGCCGGAGTCGCCGCGGCGCCGCTCACGCAGACGCTCGGCGTGACGCTCGACCGCTCGGGCCGCGTGCCGATCGAGCCGGACCTTTCGATCCCCGGCCATCCCGAGGCGTTCGCGATCGGCGACATGAGCGTCCTGCGCGATGAGGCCGGGACGGCGCTCCCGGGGCTCGCGCCGGTGGCGATACAACAGGGCAAGCGCGCGGCCGACAACGCGGTGCGCCGCTTGAGCGGCCAGCCCACGCGCCCGTTTCACTACCGCGACCGCGGGACTATGGCGACGATCGGACGCGCCCACGCAGTGGCCGTGATCGGCGGCGTTCGCCTATCGGGGCTGGTGGCGTGGCTCGCGTGGCTCTTCGTCCACATCATCTTCCTGATCGGCTTTCGCAATCGTCTGCTGGTGCTGTTCGAGTGGGCGTGGGCGTACGTGTCCTGGCAGCGCGGGGCGCGGCTGATCACCGGGCCCTGGCGTGGACGTCCGGTCACCCAGCGTTCGGCCGCCAGCGGCGGCGAATCCTAGGAGCACCGGGCTTCGAGGCTCTTGAAGAACGCCTGGACCTGCGCGGCGCTGAGCGGTCCGGGCTGCACGCAGGGGCGCAGCGCGTCGGCCACGCTGTCGTAGGCGAGCTTGCGGTAGCTCTCGAACTGCGCCTCGTCGTACCACTGGTCGACGGTGGTCTGGTGCGGGAAGTTGGGATTCTCGAGCTTGTACTGGCGGACGTCGGCGGAGTCGGTCGCCGTCACCGCCGGCTTCACCCAGACGATCACGCCGGTACGATCGGCGTCGTCCACGCCCGAGGCCAGGCCGAGCTGGTCCCAGTGCTCTTTGCGATAGAGGATCTTGCCGACGACGACGTGCCGCATCGCCAGCCCGTTGCCCGCGGCGTGGTCGAGGAAGCCCTGCACGCCGAGCGAGATCTCGGCGCCGAAATCGATGCGGCAGCGCCGGATCGCGTCGCCGAGATCGGCGAAGCACGGCTTCGGGTCGG
>Ga0075424_100001730_pt1 | contig 19366 bp, 16 predicted proteins | sample SoiMethybrSBSTD3_FD_75301 | JGI IMG/M metagenome (GOLD analysis project Ga0075424, IMG submission 75301) | Bulk soil microbial communities from a Populus tree surrounding site in Tennessee, USA - Soil MetaG P. TD hybrid SBSTD3 | ecosystem: Environmental > Terrestrial > Soil > Tree plantation... | reverse complement strand
GGTGATTGTTCGCCGCCGAATCAATCAGGTGACCAAGGATTTCCTTGACCGACCAGACATCGCGTTTCGGCTTCGCACGTGCCGCGTCATCGTCAATCATCCGGAGCTCGGCGGCCGTCCGATCGACTACGCGGGTGAGTTCAGCGGCCACTGATTCGAGCATGGCGTTACGCGAAAGACGCCAGGAACATCACTCCAATCAGCGCGAGGAGTCCACCGAGGATGCTGATCAACAGCAAGAACTCGCGCCAGTCCAGCCGAAACAGACGCTCCGCGCGACGAACCGACCGCTTTTCCGGATGGACGAGAAGATGTGCAGTCACCGATCACCTCCGCGGATTCATTTTGCAGGCCCGCCGCGAGCCTTCCATTGCGCCGCAGTCTGGACGAGAACCCCGAAACAGCCCAGCGCTCCGCCGAGCAGGACGCCGGCGGTGGCGCCCAGCAGTGTCGCCATGCCGACCGGCTCGACATCCTGCCACGGAATCAGACGACGGAAGAAATCGGGCGCGAGTTTGCCGGCCGCAAGCCCGAAAGCGCCTCCCATCACCATTCCGATGAGCGCAGCGGCGGTCACGGCGGCAAAGATGGTTTTCCAGGTCATCGCGTGCACGACACTCCAGCCGGCGCGCCGGTCGGCGCGCCCATTTTTACGTCGGGCGACGACAGCTTCTGAAACGACAGGTGCTGCATCGCCGGAGGCTGCGTGGGCGCGAGCGTGAAGAATACGCCGACCGTGCCCTTTGCGCACGTCAGGTTGAACTGGCCGCGCATCCAGTTCTCCGGGATCACCGGTCCCGCGCTCGTGCACTCGCCGACCTCGTTGCTCATCGCGCGAATCTGCGCCTGACGCTCGGCGGAGGGCGCGTCGAGGAAGAAGTTCCCGGCTGCTATCTGCTTCGCCTCCGCCTCGTCCCAGCGCTTCCATAGATTCAGGATGTGCTCGCGCATCTCGATCTGCCGCGCGGTGGGTGGCAGCTCGCGCTTGCGCAGGCCGCCTGTCTTCGACATCGCGTCCCACGCCTGGCTGATTGGCTCGGACGGACCGGAATACGTGAGCGTCGCCATCGCGAACATTCCCACGCCGTAGTCCGGCAGCCAGGCCATGTAGGACCCGAAGCCTGGCAGTCCGCCGCCGTGCGCCACGATCCGTTCGAAGCGGCAGTCCGAGGCGACGCGCAGCCCGAAACCGTAGCCCGTTTCCGTCGCCTGCAGCGTGTCGTCGACCAATCGCGCCGTCAAGTTCGACGGCGTCCACCGCTGCGCCATCTCGCGGACCGAGCTTCGGCGCACCGGACCCGGATCGTCATCGTCGCGTGGCGGCCACGCCGACAAGTGAAACGCGACGTACTTCCCGAGATCGTTCGCCGTCGTCAGCAATCCGCCCATCGCCCCGAACACGCCGTGCGGCAGCGGCGGTTCTTCGGAGTACGTCCCATCCGGCTTGAGACGGTAGCCGATGGCGCGGCGCGCGACCGGAACGTCGGCGAACCGGAACGTGGAGCCGTCCATGTGCAGCTTCGACAGAATCTCTCTCTGCACATATTGCTCGTAGGGGACGCCAGCCGCTCTGGTGACGACGCGGCCGAGCAGGCCGAACGCGTAGTTCGAGTACTCGTAGCGCGTGCCGGGAGGCGTGGAGAACGGAATCCCCTTCGCGAGCCACTCGTCGAGCATGGCGTCAGTGGCGCTCAACTGCTGATCGCCCCATGGATTGTCTTCGGGAAAACCTGCGCTGTGACTGAGAAGCTGTCGAATGGTCAGCGGGGGCGTGTCGCGCGTCGGCCGCTCCATCCGCGCGAACTCTTCGATCCATCGCGCGACCGGATCCTCCAGCGACAACCGGCCCTCGTCGCGCAGCTTCAAGATCGCCAGCGCCGTAAAGCTCTTGGTCATCGACGCGATGCGGAACGCAGTGTCGGGCGTAATCGGCGCTTTGGATGCAAGGTCGCGCGCGCCGAACGTCCGCAGATGCGCCACCTGCCCGTCGATGACCACACCCCAGATCATCCCCGGGATTTTCTTGTCGGTCGCATAGGCGCGAAAGATCCGATCGATCTCCGGCATTGCCGACTGGAGTTTGGCTACGCGACCGGGATCGGTGAATCGCGGTGGTGGATAGGCGTCGCTCGCGGCAAGTGTCGCAGTACACAGCAGCGCACTGAAAGTTGTCCATCGCATGGGCGCAAGTATGCCTCTGATGTATCCGGCCAGGAAACAATCACGCAGCGGCAGCCGCGCGGTGTTCAGGCGATCAGGCCGTGCCGCTTTCCCCATTCCTCGAATCGCGGCCGCCCGCGTGGGAGCCGCTCGATGGCTTTTCTCAAATGCGCCGCGGCTTTCTCGCGTTCGCCGAGCGCGAGGGCGAAGATCGCGGCGGGGAAATGCAGCAACCGCTCACAGTAGATCTCGTATGCGCCGCTGAGCGTAGAGGCTTTTGCGAACCACGGCCGGCCACAGTCGTTCCAGGCCGTGCCGACTTCCCGCGCCAGGACTGCGACGTCAACGCCTGCGCCGGCCGACCACCAGTAATCACGGCCCTCCTTGGTGAATGGGTTGAGACGCGTTTGGACTGAGCATTCGTTGTCCTTCGGGAACTTCCCACGCGCTACGGGACCGCCGCCAAGCTCCGCGACCACCGGAAAGTAGACGCCCATGTTGATCGCAAAGCTTCCTTCATCGCCTTCGTTGTATTTATGGCCCTGGATGTTGACGGCGCACGTGTGATCGGGCGCCGGCCGATAAAACGTACGGCCGCTCTTGCGGTAACCCTCCGCTTTCAGTCGCAGCGCCAGATCCTTCGCGATCACACCATCGATGCGTGCGCTGATGACGCTCATGTCTCATTGAATCTGGGTTTCGTGCAGGAGCTGAACGAGAAGGTCCTTCCACAGCGCGGCAATCGTATGCGTCCCGTGACCGGCGGTGCGGTCGCTGAGCGGGAGGACGACGGCGCGCCCTCTGGCGACGCGCTTGATCTCGCGTTCCAGTATCTGCAGCTCCGGTGGATTGACGAGGTCGTCGGCCGAATTCACCGCGAGTAGCGGCGCGGTGATCTTTTCCAGCGCAGGCCCCGGGTCGTAGTCGCGCGAGGCGTCGAGCGCATAAAGGATGTCGTTCGCATCGCCTGTCTTCACGTAGTTCGCGACGTATTCGTCGAGCACGCGGTCGGCGTCGGCGACCGTCGGGGCAGACTTCTGACGGAGGATCGGGTTGCTGCCCACGAGCCAGAGCATCTCGGCCGCCGTACGGAGGCTCTGCGGTTGTGTCGTGTAGTCGCCGTTCTTCCACTCGGGATCGTGACGGATGGCGTCGATCGCGACCCGCCGCCACGCGCGGTTGCGCCCGGCGATCTGCGTCGGCAGACTCGCCAGCGGCATCAGCGCATCCATGAAATCCGGATATCGCTCGCCCCACAACCACGTGTGCATGCCGCCCATCGACGTGCCCATGACGAGGCGGAGATGATTGACGCCGAGGCCCTCGGTCACGAGGCGATGCTCGGCTTCGACCATGTCGAGATAGCCGTAGCGCGGGAACTTCGCCCGCAGCCCGTCGCTCGGTTTGCTCGAACGTCCGTGACCGATGTCGTCGGGCAGGATGAGGAAATATCTGCCGGCGTCGAGCGGCTGCCCCGCACCGAACAGCTCTCCTGCGAACCCGCGCCCTGTGAACTGCGCGCCCGTGCCACCCGTGCCGTGCATGATCAGCACGGCATTGCGGACGATGCCCGCGGCGTCCTTCTGTGGAGTGCCGTACGTGCGGTAGTGAACACGCAGCTCGGGCAGCGTCTCGCCGGACGTGAAGCGGAAATTGCGGATGACGAAGTCTCCCTCGATCGGCTGGGGAGGCGGGACAGCCTGCCGCGAGGTGAAGAGCAGAAAGAGGAGCGAACACGCCAGACGCACGAGCATGGTGGCGAGTATTATGTCGCCGTTCCGCGCGCTGGCCCCAAAAGGTGGCTGGCACTTTTCCGCGAAGGTGCCAGCCACTTTTTGGCGCGTTGAGGGACGTGACGCGGAGAAGGGGAACGCTCTACCGCAGAAAGAGGGAGACCATCAGGCCGCCGATGGCGCCGAGTCCCGCGCCGGTGCCGGCGAGGAACAGCGCAACACCGCCGCACGTGTAGTCGCTGCTGCTCTCACATCCGCTCCCCGCCGCGAATCCGAGCCCGACCCCCGCGCCCGCGAGGGTGCCGATGATGACCGGATGCCGGGCCGCCCAGTTTCTTCTGTGGTTCGCAACCTGCGCGGCGGTTTGGGTGGACGTCGCCGCCAGCCGCGCCCCCTCCTTTCGCGCGGCTTCTCTTAGAGAGAGCGCGCGCGGCCGATTGGAGACGTCACCTGCCGGTGCGGCGTAAACGCCAGCTGTATGGACGATGAGCGTCGAACTCACCAGAGCGGCCGCGAGGATTGTCTTCATGCGCGCCTCCAGGTCGATTCCACCTGGTTATCGGGCGCAGGCGCCGCGGAATTAGAAGTAACCACCCTCCTACGCTGAAGGAGCTAAATCCCTTCCACTTCAAGACCCGGATTCGTCGCCTTGATTCTGGAGATCACCTCATGAAAGCCGGTGAACTGCGCGAGCACCCGAATCTTCCGCGCGCTGTGGCGAATTACATAGAAACCGACTGTATTCCTGTAGAGCTTGATTGACTGAAGACTGGCCATCGATAGCGTCTCGGTACGACGCAGCGTCACAAACGAGTCGACGACCTCGCCGAGTATGTCTGCCAGCATACGTTGATGTTGTGGTGCTACACGCGATCAGGCACTCGGTCCGGACGGAGTACTTCAGGACTGAGAAAGCGGACGGCGTATGCCGACCGCTTGTACTTACTCCGCCCGCAACGCCACCAGCGGATCGACGCGCGAGGCGCGCAACGCCGGCACTAATGCGGCCGCGAGGGCGACCGCGAGGAGTACCGCAGCCGCCCCGAAGTAGATCCGTGCGTCGGTGACCGTTATGCCGACCACGAGCGACTCGAACAGGTGTGAGATTGCGCGCGCGCCAGCGAGCCCGACGACGATCCCGATCGCGACCCATCGCAGCGCCTTGCTCAGGACGGCAGCGAGCACGGAGCGAGCCGACGCGCCGAGCGCCATTCGCAGTCCGATTTCGCGCACCTGATGCGCGACCACGAATGCGAGCACGCCGTAAATGCCAATCGCCGCGATGAAGGCGCCAATCACGCCGAACGCAGAGAGCACCGCCGCGTTGAAACGTCGAGCCGCCGTCAACTTGCGAAAGAGATCGTTTACATACTCCGGCTGCGGCACGGTTTTTCCGTTCAGCGCGGGCGCAATCGCGACTCCAACACGTCCGATCAAGTCGGAGGTCATGGGTGCGCCACGGACGACGAGATCGCCGAACGCACCGGGCTCCTCGCTTAGCGGAACATACAGCTCGGGCCGCACATCGACCTCCGGCCCTTGAAGGCGGACGTTGGCGACGACACCGACGATCGTCGTCGGTCGACGGAATGTGATGACCTGCCCCACTGGATCGACGCCGGGAAAGAAGCGCTGTGCCGCCAGCTCGTTGATGATGGCGACCGCGGGTGCTGCTCCATTGTCTGAACGGTCGAAGACTCGACCTCGCACCAGTCTCAGCGCCATCGCCTTGAAATACCCTGCCGTGACCGGGTGAAGGTCCATCACGTCACCGGTGTCGAGGCCGTTCGGCAGAACGACGCTGTAGCGAACGAAGGTTCCAGCGAGCGGGATTCCATCTCTCACGATCGCCGCCGCAGTGACTCCGGGAACAGCAGCGGCGCGCTCGATCACATCATTGAAGAACGCGTTGGCCGCTGCTGCACGTGCCTCTCTGGGCATGGTGCCCAGCGACTTGGATACAGTGAAGGTCACGACATCGTTGCGCTCGAATCCGAGATCCGTGGTCATGACGCGAATGAAGCTCGTGACCACGAGCCCCGTTCCGACAAGGAGCGTGACAACAAATGCCACTTCGGCGACGAGCAACGCCCTCAGTAATCGGCCCTTGCTGTGGCCGCCAATGACCGCCCCGGTGTCCCCTTTGATCGCGAGAGTCAGATCGCTCCGCCATGCCTGCAGTGCTGGAGCAGCACCAAAGAGCAACCCACATACAGTGGCGGCGGCGATCGATGCCAAGAGGACGCGGCCATCGACCACGATGTCGCTGGCGTGCGCCAGGCCTTCCGGCAGCAATGATTTCGTGAATGCCACGCCCCAGAAAGAGAGCGCAATACCGCCCGCGGCTGCGCCGAGCGCCAGGATCATCCCTTCGAGCAGGAGACTTCTGGCGAGCCGCCCTCGCGACGCCCCCAGCGCTTCGCGTGTGGCCAGCTCACGTCTCCTCACCGCTGCCCTCGCGAGCAGCAGGTTGGCCACGTTGATGCACGTCGTCAACAACACAAGACCGACGGCCGAGAGCATGAGCAGGAGCCACGGCTTGGCTCGTCCGATGACGAAGTCATGAAGCGAGATCGTCGCGAACCGCTCAGGCGCTCCGTACTTCGGCGCTGCCATCTGGCTGACCATCGTGTCGACCTGCGCTCGCGCCTGCTCGATCGACATGCCGGGGCGGAGCCGACCGACCGTTTGCAGAAAGTAGCTGCGACCGCCAGCGTCGGAACGGTCTTGCGGACGCGGCACCCACGGAATCCAAAACTCGGCCGGCTGCGCCCGATACATTAGATAGGAAAAACCACCGGGCATCACGCCGATGATTTCTCGCGATTCCTGACCGAACGCAACGCGTCGCCCGATCACACGCGGGTCGCCTCCGTACAGCCGCTGCCACAGCTGGTAGCCGAGAACGATCACCTTGTCGTCGCCCTCGTCTTGGTGGGCGAAACCGCGTCCGAACAGAGGCACGACGCCGAGCACGCCAAAGAAATTCGCAGTGGTTCTTGCGCCGATGACCGGCTTGGTGTCCTGACCACCGAACCGAAGCTCCCAGTATCCAGCTCCCGCGATATCGTCACAGGCGTTGACGGTCCTCCGAAGCGCGAAGTAATCCTGCGGCGCAAGTGGACTGTTCGAGGAATCGAGGGCGCTGATGCGCGCGAACGCCACCAGGCGTTCGGGATTCTTGTACGGAAGCTCACGCAGCGCGATGACATCAACGACGGAAAAGGTGACAGTCGCTGCCGCGATGCCGAGCGTCAGGATGGCAAGAGCAAGCACCGTCGTCTGGCGACCGGTCCGCAGGCTTCGCACGGCGTCGCGAAAATCTGTCAGCCATCCGATGCCGACGGCTTGCGTCAGGAAAGACGGATGGCGAGTGAACGTGCGCAACACGTCGGACCTCCTGGAGATTGGTGCCTCCCGGATCCCGCATCCCGCATTCCGGATCCCGCACCCGGGATCCCGGATCCCGCGCCGCGATTAATCGTCACCTTTCGGAAACGTCAGCAATCCGAAGCGCGTGGCGAGCGCGCGGCGCACCGGCGCGGGGTACGGCACATCGACGCCTTTGATGCTGTGCCAGAGAATGCGATTCAACGCATCTTCATCAATGCGGTCGTACTCGCGGAAGTCCATGCGCGCGGAAATCGCCGCGCCGTAGCCCTGCGGCGGATTCCTCGTCATCAGGTCGATCCGCGCCGGCAGCGCCGTGAAGCCGGACAAATCCGGCGTCGCCATGAAGCTGTTCACCATTGGCGCCGCGGCGGCGTCGTGCTGCGTCATCGGCGGGAGGCCGAGCAGCAGCTCCACCGTCCGCAGCATGCTCACCGTCGAATACATCTCGCTGTCGACGACGCGGCGCTTCACATAGGGGCTGATCACGAGGCCCGCGGTCCGGTGCGAGTCCACGTGATCCGGTCCGTTCTGCGCGTCGTCTTCGATGATGAAGATCGCGAACTGGGGCCACACGCGGCTCTTCGTGATCGCTTCGACCATCTTGCCGACGGCGACGTCATTCGAAGCCACCTGCGCCTTCGGTGTGAAGGCGCCAGGCGTGGTGCCCTGGGTATGGTTCTCGCCGAGCGACATGAACATGAAGTTCGGCACCGTGCCGTTCCGGTCCATCTCCTCGAACTCTTCGACGAAGCGATCGGCGCGCAGGTAATCGCGCCCGCGCGGGGCCTGCTCACCGGCCGGGCGCTGCTCCACCATCGGGTCCACGATCTGCTGCTCGAACCGCGTGCTGCGGATCTCCGCGACGCCGCGCCGGTTGCCCATGCCGAAGGTCATCACCTTGAGCCCGTGCTGCTTCGCGAGCTCCCAGATGTAGGGCGTGGACTGATCGGAGACGCCGCCGCCGGTAACGAGCGCGCCGTGCTTCGAGTAGCTCAGTGTCCACGCGCGCTGCGTAAAGTCCGTCGCGTACGCCGACGTCGTCCACGGTTGGCCGTCCTGCGAGACCTCGCCGCTGCAGTACAGGTTGTCGAGCAGCACGAACTGCTCCGCAAGTGCGTGCTGGTTCGGCGTCACGTCGCGGCCGAACAGCGTCAGGCTCGGATCGCCGTTGCCCTGTTTCAGATCCCCGAACACCTGATCGTAGGTGCGGTTCTCCTTCATGATGAAGAGCACGTACTTGATCGGCGATCCCTCGCCGACCTTCGCCGGGATGACCGTCGTCGCCGCGGTTCCAGAGGTCTCGAGCTGCGTGTCGCGATACAGCGAGTTGTCGTAGACCTGCTTCGTATACGTCGACAGGCGGCCTGCGTCGGGCGTATCGATGAACGAGACCAGGCCATTCAGCTGATTGCCGTGATGCTGGAAGCTGACCGCGGGCGCGGTTTGATCGATCGGCCGCTTGACCAGATTCGGTCCCGTCCCGTTGCCCTTCCCGCTTCCAACAATGACGCGCTTCCCGTCGGCGGTCGTCGTGACCAGTGTCGGATACCAGCCCGTCGGAAGGAACCCGAGCGGCCGGCTCTTGCCGCGATCCGCGACGTCGATCACGGACACCGAGTTGTTGTCCGCGTTCGCGACGTAGAGCCGCTTGCCGTCGGGCGACAGCGCAAGCGAATTCGGCGTGCTGCCCGCCGGCGCCTTCGGACCGAGCGCGGTGCTGATCACCTCGAGCCGCTGGCGCGTCTTCAGGTCGAACGCGATCACGTTGTTCGTGTTGCCGCACGACACGAACAGCCGGCCGTCGGATGTCAGCGCAATGTCGTTCGGATGCGGATCCGTGACGAGCGACCCGTCGATTTTCGGGTGGCTCGCGTCGCTCACGTCCACGATCGCGACACTCGCGGATCCCAGGTTCGCGACGTAGAGCGTTTTGCCGTCCTTCGAGAGCCGCGCTGAGATCGGATGGTCGCCGACGCGCTGTCGCGCGACTGCGCGACCGCCGTGCGTGTCGATGATGTAGAGCTGCTGGTCGGAGTTGTTCAGCGCATACAGGAGCGCCCCGTCGGGCGACGTGCCCAGCCACGCGACCGCGGTCAGATCCTTCTGCGCGCCGTACAGCGTGTATCCGACGCGGGCTTCCTTCCACCCGGCATTCTCACTGCGCGTGGGGCCCCACCCCCACGCGCTCTCGCTCCCGGGCGCCGCTTCGCGGCGCTGCCCTCCGGCCGCTCGCTCGGGCCGCGGGCGCTCGTCCCATCGGTCGAAGATCTGGATGTCACTGTACTTGTAGCCGGCGCCGTTCGACACGTAGATGCGATCGCCTTTCGGCGAGAACGTCAAGCCGCTCCACGCCTGCTCCATCTGGAACGTGGCGATTTCCTTCTCGGTCGCCAGATCGACGATGTGCAGCGCGTGATGCGTGTAGCCCGTGTTGGTGAAGGCGAAGAGCTTGCCGTCGGGGCTCACCTGGCCGCTGAGGATCATGTCTCCCGACGCGAGCTGCCGGCCCGCCGGCGTCGTCTTCCACCCGCTCACGAGCAGCGCGTTCGACCCGTTCGGGCCCGGGACGGTGATTTCCTTTCCCGTGGCCGGATGCTTCATGCGATACGCGTCGAAGGCGGTCCAGGCGCCGCCCATCAGGGCGAGCAGGGTCAGGGTCAGGACGAGGCGTTTCACGGGTCCTCCTCAATATGCGGGAAGAGGGTACTCCAATGGAGTGACGCACGTATGTCGAATCAGCAGGCCCCGTCTCTACTACTGGCGGGCTGCGCTGCCGGCAATCGCAGGCGCGCTCGCAGACCTCCCAGGGGCGAGCGTTCCAGCGCGATGGCGCCGCCGTACACCTCCGCGAGATCGCGGACGATGGCGAGGCCCAGACCTGTGCCGGGTGATGCTTCGTCCGCCCTGACCCCGCGCTGCAACACCGCATCGTGCAGCGACGCGTCGATGCCGCTCCCGTCGTCGTCGATCAGAATCTCCACGGCGCCGTCGTGAGCCGCCGACGACACCCGGACGGACGCGCGCGCCCATTTGAACGCGTTGTCGAGCAGGTTGCCGACCATTTCTTCCAGATCCTCACGCTGGCACCGGACATCATGATCGACGGCGACGTCGACATCGAGCTTCAGATGCCGATCGGCGTTGAGCCTGAGCAGTGCACGCGAGAGGCCTTCGACAGCCGCGGACACGGAACAGTGCGCGCCGGAGGACACGCCGGCCGCGGCGGCTCGCGCGTGCGCGAGGTGATACTCGACATGCCGTCGCATCCGCTCGACCTGCTCGCCGATCGCGGCGGCGAGATCGTCGCGGCCGGCGGCTTCCGCGCGCTGCGCTTCCTGCGAAAGCACGGCGAGCGGCGTCTTGAGGCCGTGCGCGAGATCGCCTGCCTTGGCGAGTGCGCGCTGCAGCGCACGTTCGCGGTGCGCGAGCAGCGCATTGAGATCGTCGACGAGCGGCTGCACTTCGGCCGGGTAGCGTCCGCCAAGCTGCCGCGCCGATCCCGTCTGCACATCCGACAGTCGCCGCCGGATGCGCTCCAGCGGCGCCAGCGCCGCACGCACCAGCTCAAAGCCCGCCGCCATTGAGATGACGGAGATCAGGGCCGCCATGACTCCGTGCTGGTGAACGCGGGCGATCGGTTTTGCGAGCTCTGGATAAAGGGTGATCGCGATGGTCGTCGCCGAGAACAGCCCGACGGACCAGAAGAGTGCGCCGATGCCGAGACGCGTCCGAAGCGACGTCACCGCCCTCCCTCATCTTCGATGCGATAGCCAAGGCCTCGAACGGTTTCGATGATTGGAGTCGCCAGCTTGCGCCTGAGGCGCGCGATGAACACTTCAACGGTATTCGAATCCCGGTCCGCGTCCTGCGCGTAGATGTGATCGCTCAGCTCGGACTGCGGCACGACGCGCCCGCGGTGGTGCATCAAGTACGACAGTACACGGAACTCGTGGCTGGTCAGCTTCACCAGATGTCCGTTCACCGTCACCCTCGCCGCGCGCGAATCGAGGGACACCGCGCCGCATCGCAGCTCGCTCGTCACGTGGCCAGCCGCCCGGCGGATCAACGCCCGCAGGCGGGCGAGCACCTCCTCGATCCGAAACGGCTTCGCGACGTAATCGTCAGCGCCGCTATCGATCCCCTGCACCTTCTCGTGCCAGCTCCCCCGCGCCGTCAGGATCAGGACGGGCACGCCAACCCCGGCGTCGCGCCACCGCCGCAGCAGCGTGAGCCCGTCGACCTTCGGCAGCCCGAGATCCAGCACGATGGCGTCATACCGCTCCGTTTGAGCGAGGAAGTCCGCGCGTGCGCCGTCCACCGCGCAGTCGACGACGTAGCCGGCGCCCGTGAGCGCTGTGGCGAGCTGGCGTGAGAGCCGCGCCTCATCTTCGACGACCAGGATCCGCAGGGCGATTACTCCGAGCTTCTTATAGCGCATTCGAAGCTGAACACAGGCTGAACGCCGCGTTCATCGAGCATTCAGCCTCGAGCTCATAAGCTCCGCGTCATGAAACCCCGCTCATTCGCAGTCGTACTCGTCGCGGTCCTGGTCGTCCTGACGCTCGCGTTCGGCATGCGCGCCAGGGGCCACGCGTTCATGCGGCATCTGGGCGCCGCCATTCACGGACACTGATGTTCGCCGACTTCCGCTACGCGTGCCGCACGATCGCGCGAATGCCGCTGGTCGCCGCCGTGATCGTGGCCTCGCTCGGGGTGGGGATCGGCGTCAACGCCGTCGTGTTCTCCTGGATCGAGGCTGTCATCATCCGTCCGCTGCCTACGGTCCGGGACAGCGCGAGCCTGCAGCTGATCGAGCCGCGAACTGATGCCGGCATTTACGTCGGCACGTCCTGGCGGGAATACCGCGACCTCGCGGACCGCGTGGCCTCGATTGATGGCCTGTTCGCGTTCCGAATGGTCCCTCTCTATGTCGGCGACCCGGGTCGTGTCGAGCGCGGCAACGGTCTGCTCGTATCGGGGAACTACTTCGACGTCCTGGGATTGCATCCAACCGCCGGCCGGTTCTTCCGCGCCGACGAGACCTCGACTCCCGGCGGTGCGCCTGTCGCGATCGTCTCGCACCAGTTCTGGCAGACGCGCCTCGCCGCTACACCAAACGTCGTCGGGCGAACGCTGCGCATCAACGCGCGCGACGTGACCATCATCGGCATCGCCCCTCGCGGCTTCGAGGGGACGACGCTCGGATTGAGCTTCGATCTGTGGCTGCCCGCGACGCTTGCGCCGGTTCTCTTCGACGGCTCGCGCGAGCTGGACGATCGCAGCATTCGCGGTTACTCGGTCCTCGGACGACTGGCTCCAGGGGCGACGCGCGCCCGAGCACGGACGGAGATCGATGCGGTGATGCACGATCTCGCCCGCACATACCCGCAGACCAACGCGCCGGTGCAGGCCGATCTCCTGTCGTTCTCGCAGGCGCCGCGGGGGCCGCAGCGGTTCCTTGAAGTCTCTCTGGGTGTCCTTCAGGGTTTGACGCTGCTGCTGCTTCTGGCGATGTGCGGGAACACCGCGAACCTCGTGCTCGCCCGCGCGAGCGCCAGGCAGCGCGAAATTGGCGTGCGGCTCGCGGTCGGCGCCGGACGCTGGCGCATCGTCCGGCTGCTCCTGATTGAAAACCTGATACTTGCCTCCGCGGGCGCGCTGCTCGGCGCGGCAATCGGGCTGTGGGGCACGGATGCGTTCCGGGCTATTCCGCCGCTGCGCGTGCGCGGAATCCCGATTGTGTTCCACACCAGCTTCGACGCCGCGACCGCTGCGGCGGCTGCCGCGCTCGGTGTGGGCTGCGGCCTTCTGTTCGGCGCGGCGCCAGCGCTCCAGCTCGCACGGCTCGATCCGACGCTCGCGCTGCGCACGGGCCCGAACACGCCGGCGCGGGGCTCGCTTCGCAACGCGCTCATGGCGGCCGAAGTCGCAATGGCGGTCATCGTCCTGGTCGTCGCCGCATCCTTTTTCCAAAGTCTGATCGAGACCCGCGTGACGGATCCAGGCTTCCGCCGCGGCGGCGTACTGCTCGCAGGGTACGACCTCACAGGCCGGCAGCCACGCGAAGCGTCGACTCGCGAGTTCACGGCGGCGCTGCTCGAGCGGCTGCGCGCGCTGCCGGCAGTAGAAGGAGCGGCAATCGCGGCGTCGGTGCCGCTGGATATTCACGGGCTGCCGACGCGCGAATTCGCCGTCGAAGGACGGGCGCGCGCCGACGGAACGCTGGATCAGGCGCTCGCCAATACGGTCACGCCGGGCTACTTCGATGTGATGGGCATCCCGCTCCGGGTCGGGACCGACTTCGCAGATTTGAACGATACGACTTCGCCACCGCAGGCGATCGTCAACGAAGAGTTCGTCCGCCAGTATCTACCCGGGGCCGAGCCGCTCGGCCGCCGCCTCGATTCGCGAGGGCGCTCGTACGTCATCGTGGGTGTCGCTGCCAACTCGATCTACAACGCATTCGGCGATCCGCCGTTGCCGATTGTCTACTACTCGTACCGGGACCGCGCGGCCACATTGGGTGAGATTCACCTGCGCACGAACCCTGGTGCCGAAACCGCACTCGCCCCCGAGCTTCGGCGAGTCGTTCGAGAGCTGGATCCCGAGCTTCCCCTCTACGACGTGCGGACGCTCAACGATCACATCGAGGCAAATCTGATCTTCCGCCGCGTGCCGGCGCGCATCTTCGCCGTGGCCGGGCCCCTCCTGCTGATCCTCGCCGCAATCGGCATCTACGCCGTCGTCTCCTACACCGCATCGCTTCGCACGACGGAAATTGGTGTGCGGGTCGCGCTCGGAGCGACAACGCGCCGGATCGTGCTGGGCCTCATGAACGAAAGCCTCGCCGTCGTTGCAGCCGGCTGCCTCGCCGGCTGGCTGGTGGCGTTCGTCGCGGCACTGGATTTTCTGCAGGGGCCGGTCGACATAGCCGTCTTCGCCGGTGTGCCCGCCATTCTACTGATCGTTGCAGCCGCGGCCTGCTACCTGCCTGCGCAGCGCGCCGCGCGCATGGACCCGCTTGTAGCGCTGCGGCAATAGAGCGGCCGGGGCTTCGATCTCGATCGGGCGGCATCGCACGGTTTCGGATTGACGAGCATGCGCGAGCGCACCGCGCGAATTGGCGGGACGCTCCGGATCGAGAGCCGCGTGCAGTCGGGCACGTCGGTGAGAACGGCCGAGCCCTCAGCGCTCGCTTTTGACCACCAGTGCGGGCACCAGCAGGAGCAATCCCTGCACGAGGTCGCCAACGGCGAAGTCGGATCGGTGCAGTTTCAGATAGACAACCGGCGCACTGACAAGAATCGTCAGGGCTGTGAACCTTGCGAGGAACACTCCCTCCGGCTTGCGCGTCATCACCCAGAGGAACGCAATCGCCGTCACCGCTCCGCGCACGATCATCGAAACGCCCAGGAACGTGAGCGGCACTTCGACGCCTGGCGCCATCGCCAGGCTCAGCCCCTCCATCATGCCGGCGGGGTTCGCGATGGAGGCGAGACCCTCGACGCACTGCAGCAGGCAGGTCAGGGCGAGGAGTACGAGCAGGGTACCGCGTGCGAGCTTCACTGGGTGCTCCGTTGCGCTAAGACGACACGCTTCGCGCCTGCTCGTTCCAGCGTTGTTCGTTCACGCCGAACACGAGAAGCCACACGATCTGCGGGATGGCGCCGATCATGCCGAGAAGAGCCACGTACGAGAAAACCTTGTACCCGAGCGTTGGAGACAGAAACGTGAGGAGAGCCAGACCTGCGGGTATCGCGAGCACGCCCAGAATGCGAGGCAGGAACGTGGACCTCAGGATCAGGTACCCCTTCAGGAGGGCGCCGAATCCGAAGAACGCCAGCGCGATTCCGGCGCCGTGGTCGTTCACATCGAGCAGCAACAGCGCCAGCGCCTGACGCTGCTGAACGTTGAATACGTCCAGATACTGCGGGCCTTCCAGAATCAGGAGCGGCGCGAGATAGAAGAGGCGGCTGACAGTCTTGATGGCACATCCGGCAAGACCGAGGACCGCCGCCGTCAACGACAGCGTTTTGCTGACAGGCTTCAGCAGCTCGTAGAAAAGTACGGTGGCGATGAACTGGCACGTCATCTCGACGAGATAGATCGTGAACCCCGCCTGGAACAGGGCCTTGTGCGTGAGGATGTTGTTGGCCGTCGCCGCGGCATCGTTGGCGGCAATGAGCTTCTCGGCAATGAAGCCCTGCGCGACGGCTCCGGTCAGGATCGTGAGGAGATAGAACGCCCCCGCCGCGCGCGCGAGCAAGACCGGCCGTGTTCCTGAAAGTCGATTCGTCGACGGCTGTCGCGAGGTCATCACCGGCCGGCCGGCCGTGTCAGGTACGAGACGGCGAGGACGACGAGGAACACGGCGGGGGGCGCCGCCGCCGCGGCGCCGTCGGCCCGATAATGCGCGACGATGGCTGCGATCCAGGCGAACGTGAAGCCGGCGTACGCCCATTCCTTCAGACGAGGCCAGCCAGGCACGAGGAGCGCGATCGCGCCGAGCGGCTTGGCGATGCCCAGCAGGATGCGGAGCTGCTGCGGATAGCCGACGTGCGCGAACCCTGTCACCGCCTCCTGAGATCCCATCAGGTACGCCATCCCGGCAAACACACCCATCACGCCGACGAAGCCTGTGGTGATCCAGTAAATCACTTTGCGTGCCATCGACCTCTCCTTCCGAAGCCACGCGGAGAATATCCGGACGGATCACGGATGGCAAATCACGAGGCCGTCCTGAAAACCTGCCGTCACGGTGACACGAGCTGACAGCTGGAGGCACGAAGAAACGAAGCCGCGGATCCCGGACCGCGCGAGTCGCGAGTATGACAATCCGCGGCACGTCCCTACTCGATGTTCGACATCAACCACCCAAAAGCTGTCAGATCGGCAGACCTATTGCTCGACCGAGTGTGAGCGCGGAAACCCACCCGACCGCAATTCCAGCAGCGATTGCAATCACCGCACGACGGGCCTGAACCAGAGACGTGGCACGCGCAACGACAGCCGCGGCCGTTATCACCGTGAGTGCCTCAGCGATCCAGAGCAGGCGTACCGACACTCCAAGGACGTTGGCGACCGCGCGTTCGTCGTTCATGCCGCGGCTCAACAGCGTTGTCGGTCCGATCACGAGAAGACGTGACAACCCGAATGCGATGACCGCGATTCCAAACGCGCGCAACTTGCCCAGCTGACGATACGCGGCGGCACACGCGACGACCATCGCGAGCGTGACCGCTGGCCCCGCGCCCACCACCAGCAAGTCGTCGCGCGGCACCGCGTAGCCGCCCGACGGATCGGTTGCCGGATACATCAAGTGCGCGGCCGCGGCGTGCGCAGCTTCGTGGATTAGCAGTGCGATCCAGAATGTCGCAAGCGTGATGCCGAACCAGGCGGCGGGCGAATTGCGGAGCGAGTCCTTATGCGCCACAGCAGCGAGTGATGAGGGCCCCAAGGTCCCGCCACCCGTAGCCCCCGTGAAACTCGCCGCTGTCACTCACGAGCCGTTCACCGCCAAGGGCCTCGTAGAAGCCGTTCGACGGGCTGTTCGCATCGCCGAAAAGCAGCATCGAGTTGACGCCCTCTTCAACGAACCGCCGCGCGACCGCGCAGACCAGGAGCCGACCGAGACCATGACGCTGTACTCGCCGAAGCAGATAGAGCTTGTTGAGTTCGCCAGCATAGCCGGGTACCCCACCATCATGTGGCGTGCCCTTGGCAAAGCCGACTAGCTCGCGGCGATCGTCTTCAATGACGTAGCAAAACCACCCACAAGCCGGCCGGCCGAACGCTTCGCGCCACTGCTGTTCCCGCAGTTCGTACGACGGACCTCCGGACCGCCCACCTCGATGCGTCTCGTTGAACGTATTCACGTGCAGCGAGGCCAGGGCGGGAATGTCATTCGCGCGTGCTTCCCTGAGCTGAAATGCGCTGGTCATGCGGAAAGGCGACTGGCGGGGGTCAGACCAGCCTCCGCTAAAGCTACGGCGGTCCGCCGAAGCCTTGGCGAAGGCGGACGACCCCGCCCTACAGCTGGTTGTCAATACCGAACCCGGATCCCGGATCCCTCATCCCGGATCCCACATCCCGGCGGCAGCGAGTTCAAAAACTGAATCGCATCGCCAGCCGCACCTGCCGCTCGGCGTACGCGCTGTACAGCCCGAAGATGCGCATGAAATCGCCGTTCGTGAAGCTGCCCTGCGGATTGCCGAACTTGGTCGTGTTCGTCAGGTTCGTGCCCTCCACTCGCAGTTCGAGTTTGCGCGTGCCGCCGATTGGAAGGTAGCGGAACACCGACATGTCGAGATTCCAGCCGCCCGGTCCGCGGAACTGATTGAGCCGGGTGTTGCCGAAGCGAACACCGTCTGGCTGTGCCCACGCGGCGGGATCGAAGTAGAACCCTTCAGCACCGATCTTGCCGATCTTGTTGACTGTGCCAACCAGGTCGGCCGTCTGCGTGTTGCCAGGCGTGTTGAGCGTCGCGCCATCGGCCGTGACCGTGAACGGCGACCCGCTGAACGCCGCAACGATGCCGTTGATCTGCCAGTCGCTGATGACGGACTTCGCGATGCTCTGGCGACCGTGAGTCTGCCACGGCAGCTGATACACGAACGACATCTGCATCACGTGTGGCCGATCGTTGCCGGCCCGCGCCCAGTTGCGATCCTGCGCTTCTGGCGTCGGCAGCTCGTAGTTCAGCGCGAGCGAGCGCGACCGGCTGAACGTGTACTGCCCCTTCACCAGCAGCCCGTGCGTGAACGGCCGGTTCACGCCAACTTGAAGCGAGTGATACGTCGTCTTCTGGTATGGCTTGTACACGCTGATCGGAAGCTGCCGGCCGAAGGCGACGAAGTACGGCCGATCGGCCTGGCCGCCACCGAGGTGCATCACCGGGTTCACGTTGACGGGTTGCAGGCCGCCAACCAGCTTGTTGCCTACGTAGCCGAGATCGACCGTGAAGTCCAGCGGCAGACGCCGCCCGACTGTAACGTTCCACGAGTGCGTCGTGCCGCGCTCCGTCGTGCTTGGAACGGCTGTCTGCATCCCGAACGTGTTCGGCAGGTGAACGCGGCCGCTGCTCAGGTCCGGTCCGACGAGCGGCGGAATCCCCTGATCCAGCGGGGCGTACCACCCGAACGTCGACTGCGTCGCCGGGGCGGTGAAGGTGGAGTTCAGAACCAGCGGGTAGCTCAAATCGCCGCGGAACGCCTCTTGAGCGGACATGCCTCGCGCGTCGTTCGTGCTGCCATAGCCGCTGCGAAGCACCGTCTTTTCGTTCAGGCGATAGACGATGCCCACCCGCGGGGCGAACGTATCGAGCGGCGCCTTGAGGCCCATGTTCTTCGGGTTGCCGCCGACGCCGCCGATGAGCACGTCGAGCGTGTTCAGATCGAGCATTTCGATCTGTCGGTTCGCGCGGTGCATGATGGGGTAGTACTCCCATCGCACTCCCAGATCCAGCGTGAGCTTGGGCGACGCGGTCCACCGATCCCGGAAAAACAACGCGTGCTGATATTCGTTCGTCGTGAACAGCTCGTACTGAAAACTCTTGCTGGCCGTGCTCACGAGCCCGAGCAGGAACTGCGCGTATTGGTTGTAGAAGTTGGCCGTCTGCGAACCCGTTCCGAACGTCCGCGTGGCGGCCCCGTTGAACGCGAAGTTGCCGCGCGGGTTCGCTCGCTCCGGCTGCCAGTTCTCCATGGTGAAGTGATTGAGGAAATACCCGCCCCTGAACTCATGGCTGCCCCGCACCTTCGTCACGTTTGTGTTGAACGAGACGATGTTCTGCGTCATGTAGATCGGGCTCCAGGTGGGCGTGCCGCCGAGCGCGCTGAATCCGGTCGAGAACTGAGGCATGCCGGCGTAGCGCGGATCTCCGCGTCCTTGATCGTTGGTGCCGGGAATGCCGAGGTCGAGACCGAAGTTGCCGAGATGGAAGTCCGGCGAGCTCACGAACGCGTGGTTGATCGAGACGCCGAGCGAGCTGTCGAGCAGCAGCGTCGGGCTCAAGGACCACGTCTGTCCGCCCGTGACCTGATAGACCTGCGTATGACCGCCATCGTCGTCTGACGTCGGAA
>Ga0075424_100001729_pt1 | contig 19367 bp, 17 predicted proteins | sample SoiMethybrSBSTD3_FD_75301 | JGI IMG/M metagenome (GOLD analysis project Ga0075424, IMG submission 75301) | Bulk soil microbial communities from a Populus tree surrounding site in Tennessee, USA - Soil MetaG P. TD hybrid SBSTD3 | ecosystem: Environmental > Terrestrial > Soil > Tree plantation... | reverse complement strand
TTGGAGCGCACGTCGGCGCGGCGGCCGATCTCCGCCCGAACGCTCGCGCGCTCGCTCGCCGCGCTGCGCTCGTACCTCCGCTTCCTCGAGCGAAAGGGGCAGCCCACGGCGGCACTCCGCGCGGCGTTCCCGCGGGTGACGGTGCCCCAGCCGCTGCCGTCCGCGCACGCCGAGGCGGCGCTGAACTCGCTCCTGGACCAGATCGCGGCCGCGGTCCCCGATTCGGACGGGCGGGGCCTCCGCGCGCTTGCCGCCGCCGAGCTTCTCTACGGCTCGGGGCTCCGCGTGGGCGAGCTCGCGTCTCTCCCGCGCGAGCGGCTCGACCAGCGCCGCATGCTGGTCCGCGTTCTCGGGAAGGGAAGCCGCGAGCGCGTCGTTCCGCTCGGAGCGCGGGCGGTGACGGCGCTGGGCCGATTCTGGAAGGCGTTCGGGCGCGAACCGGTCGCGGGCGAGGCGATCCTCCTCGGGCCGCGCGGCGTGGGCGTGTCCGCGCGCACGCTCGAACGGGACGTGAACGGGCTCCTGGCGCGGCTGGGACCGAGCGCGGCCGTCCATCCGCACGCCCTCCGACATTCGTTCGCGACGCATCTCCTCGACCGCGGCGCCGACCTGCGCGCGGTCCAGGAGCTCTTGGGGCATCAGAACCTCCGCACCACTCAGGTCTACACCCACGTCACCCGGCGTCGCCTCAAGGAGGCGTACGCCCGCGCGCATCCGCGCGGCTGAGCCGGTCCATCGTCGACTCGAAGGAGCCTTCCGCATGAAGCGAGATCTCGTGTCGTTCGCCGATCTGTCCCGGGCCCAGGCCGACCGCCTCTTCGCCACCGCCGCCCGCCTGAAAGCGGATCTCAGGGCGGGGCGACGGCGCCAGGACCTGGCGCAGCGCACGCTCGCGCTCATCTTCCACAAGCCGAGTCTCCGGACGCGGGTCTCGTTCGAGGTGGCGATGACGCAGCTGGGCGGGGCGTCGCTCTTCATCACGGAGAAAGAGATCGGGATGGGTTCGCGCGAGCCCGTCCAGGACGTGGCGCGCGTGCTCTCGGGTTACGTCGACGGGATCATGATCCGGACCTTCGATCATCAGCTGGCGGTCGATCTGGCGCGGCACGCGACGATTCCCGTCGTGAACGGGCTCACCGATTGGCTGCATCCGTGCCAGATCCTCGCCGACATGCTGACCATGAAAGAACGCGGGATCGACCTCGACCGGGCGGTGGTCGCGTTCATCGGGGACGGGAACAACGTGGCCAACTCATGGATCGAGGCCGCCACGCTCTACGGGATGACGGTTCGCGTGTGCTGCCCCGAGGGATACGACCCCGATGAGAATCTGCTCACGAGGGTCAAGTTGCTCGGCCCGGGGCGCGCCGCGATCGTGCGTTCGCCCGCGGAGGCGGCCGAAGGCGCGGACGTGCTCTACACGGACGTGTGGGCCAGCATGGGCCAGGAGGCGGAGCGCGAGAAACGGCTCCCGATCTTCCGGCCGTATCAGATCAACGGCGATCTCCTCCGCAGAGCCAAGAAGAACGCGATCGTGCTCCATTGCCTCCCCGCGCACCGGGGCGAGGAGATCACCGAGGAAGTGATCGAGGGACCCCAGTCGGCCGTGTTCCAGGAAGCGGAGAACCGGCTACACGTCCAGAAGGCGGTCCTCTACGAGTTGATGGCGTCTCAGGCGGGAGCGGCGCGGGCCGGCGGGGCCCGGAAGAAGAGCGCGGTACGACCGAAGCGGCCCGCGCGGAAGAAGGCGGCTCGCCCCGCGGCGGCAGGACGCGCCGCGTCTTCGCGCGCGCGGCGCAAGACCGGGCGGTGACGGCCGGCCGCGCCACGATCGTCGCCGCGGTGGCCCTCCTCTCCGCGGCGGGCTGCGCGAAGTCCGTGTTCCCACCCGGCGGGCCGATCGACAAAGACGCCCCCCGCGTGATCGCGACGACCCCGGCCGACTCCTCGGTCTCGGTCCCGGTCGGCGCGGGGGTGGAGATGCTCTTCTCCGAGTCGATGGATCACGCGAGCGTGCGGGACGCCATCAAGGTCTTCCCGCCGCCGCCGCACCCGAACGTGGACTGGAGCGGGCGCCGCCTTCGGCTCACGTGGGGGGAGCCCCTCGCGGAGAACGCCACGTACCAGGTTCTCCTGAGCGGCCGCGCGCGCGACGCTCACGGCGTGCCGCTCGGAGCCGCGGTCGCGATTCGCTTCAGCACGGGCGACTCGCTCGCACCGGGCCGGATCTCGGGCGTTCTTCGCGCGAAGACGCTCCGGCGATTCGGCGCACGGGTTCTCATCTTTCCCGATTCCTTGGGGACGCGACCGGACACGACCGATTTCCAACCGCTGTACGAGGCCGAGGCCGACACCATCGGCGCGTACTCGTTCGCGGCCCTGGGCCTCGAGACCGGGTATCGGGTCTTCGCCTTCTTCGACAGGGCGGGGAACGGCACGTACGAGGAGGACCAGGACGTGTTGGCCGCCTGGCCGACGCCGATCCGATTGACACCCGAGCGCGCCGTCGCGGATAGTATCAACATCGTCGCGGTGGATCCGCGGGCTCCGGCGATCCTGTCCGGCAACGTGGTCGCGCGCGATTCGACCGCCCGCTATACCGTGGAGGCGCGCTCGGAGGCCGATTCCACGGTGTCGAGACGCGTCGATCGCGTCGGGCCCGGGCCGTTCACGCTGCGCGTGCCGGAGGGCAAGTACTTCCTCCGCGCGATTCGCCAGCCGGGGCTCGAAGGGAAGCCGCCTCGGGCGGAAGTACGGCGGCCGGAGGCGATCGACGTGAAGGCCGAGGAGGAAATGGGCGGCTTCACGTTCGACTTCGGGGCCGGCGCCGAGGGCGCCCCCCCACCGACGCCGAACCCGACACCGACGCCACCGGACCCAGACCGCCCGCCCGGGAGCAAGGAGTAGCCCATGGCCGCAATCGATCGGATGTTCGAGGGAGTCGGGGTCGCGCTGATCACGCCGTTCCGAGACGGAGCGGTCGACGCGCCCGCGCTCGCCACGCTCGCGACCCAGATCGCGGAGCGGGGCGCCACGTCGCTCTACCCGTGCGGATGCACCGGCGAGGCGACGTCCCTGACCCGGGCGGAGCGCGCGCTCGTGATCCGGACCGTCGTCGAGGCGGCACGAGGGAAGGCGGCCGTCATCGCGGGCACCGGCACCGCGGCCACCGCGGAGACGATCGAGCTCTCCCGAGAGGCGATCTCGCTCGGCGTGGACGGCGTGATGGTCATCACGCCATATTCGGTTCGCCCGACCCCGGAGGGGCAGATCGCGCATTATCGCGCGGTGGCGGACGCGATCGACCGGCCGCTCGTGCTCTACAACGTGCCGTCGCGGACGGGCGTGAACCTGCTGCCCGAGACCGTGGCCCGCCTGGCGGAGCATCCTCGGATCGCGGCGATCAAGGAGGCGAGCGGGTCGGTGGATCAGGCGAGCGCGATCCGCTCCCGCTGCGACATCACCGTGCTGGCGGGGGACGACTCGCTGTATCTGCCGCTCCTCGCCGCCGGCGCCCGGGGCGTCGTCTCGGTGGCGGGGCATCTCGTCGCCGACGAGCTCGTGACCATGACGACCGCCTTCCGCGCGGGGAAGGGCGCGGAAGCCGAGGCGATCCACCGCCGCCTTCACCCGCTCTTCCGCGTGCTCTTCCTCGAGACGAGCCCGGCGCCGGTCAAGCACGCGCTGTCGGCCCTGGGGTTAGCGCCTCCGGAGCTCCGCCTGCCCCTGGTCGGTGTGCGTCCGGAGACGGCGCGCGCGGTCGAGGAGACGCTCGACCGCCTCGGTCTTCGCGCCGCCGCGCGGGCCGCGCGCTGACCCGAGTGGGCCAGACTCCGCTCCTCCTCTACGGGGCCACGGGACGCATGGGCCGCGCGATACGCGCGGCGCTCGGCGACACGCCTGCCGTCTCGCTCCGCGCCTGCGTCGCGCCGGGCCCGGCGGGCGCGGCGGAGGCCGGCCTGCCGCCGGGTTGCGCGTGGCTGTCTCCGGACGATCTCGGGAAGGCCGGCGCGCTCGAAGCCCTGCCGGGCGACCTTGTGATCGTGGACGTTTCGCTGGCGGCCGGGACGGCGCGTCTGGTCTCGATCCTGGAGCGGACGCCGCGCGCCCTCGTGGCCGCCACGACCGCGCTCGACCCGGACACGGAGGCGCGAATCGAATCGCTCGCCGCGAGGGCCGCCGTGCTCCGCGCCCGGAACCTGAGCCTCGGGAACGCGGTCGTCGCGGCCTTCCTCCACGCCTTGCCGGCGGCCGCTCGCGACGCGTTCGACGCCGACGTCGTGGAGCACCACCACGCGGGGAAGAAGGACGCACCGAGCGGCACGGCGATCACCCTCGCGGCCGCGCTGGGCCCGATCGGCTCGAAGAACCGGCCCGAACGCGACATCCGATTTCACTCGATCCGCGGCGGAAACGACCCGGGGACGCATCGCGTCGTGCTGAGCGGCGACGGAGAGAAGATCACGATCGAGCACGCGGTTCACGATCGGTCGGTATTCGCGCGGGGCGCGCTTCGCGCCGCCGCCTTCTTGCACGGAAAGCCGGCGGGACTCTACGCCTTCGAATCCACGCTCACCTGAACGAGGGAGCCCTCGACGCATGCGACTGTCCCAAGCCTTCATTCCCACCCTCAAGGAAGATCCGGCCGATGCCGAGCTGGCGAGCCACCGCCTCATGGTGCGGGCGGGCATGCTCCGAAAGCATGCCGCGGGCATCTATAGCCTCCTTCCGATCGGATGGCGCGTGGCGAAGAAGGTCGCCGCGATCGTGCGCGAGGAGCTGGATCGGGAGGGCGCGTTGGAGCTGTCGCTCCCGATCCTGATGCCGGCCGAGCTATGGAAGGAATCGGGCCGGTGGGAGAAGTACGGAAAGGAGCTCTTTCGGCAGCGCGACCGGCACGACCGCGACTACTCGCTGGGGCCGACCCATGAAGAGGCGGTCGTCGATCTGGTTCGCGGCCACGTTCGGTCCTACCGCGACCTGCCGCTCAATCTCTACCAGATCGGCGTGAAGTTCCGCGACGAGATCCGCCCGCGCTTCGGGCTCATGCGCGCGCGCGAATTCCTCATGAAGGACGGCTACTCGTTCCACGCGGACGAGGCGTCCCTCGAGGAAGGGTACGAAGCGATGCGTCGCGCCTACACCGCGATCTTTCGCCGTTGCGGGCTCTCGTTCGTCGTCGTCGAGGCCGATTCGGGCGCGATCGGCGGCGACGTGAACCACGAGTTCATGGTCACCGCGGAGTCCGGCGAGTCGGAGATCTTCTCGTCCGCCTGCGGGTACGCGGCGTCGTCGGAGAGCGCGAAATTCGCCGTCCCGCCGGCCAAGCACGAGGCGGAGGCCGCCCTGGGCGAGCGCGAGACGCCGGAGAAGAAGACGGTGGAAGAGGTGGCCGCGTTTCTCGGCGTCACCAGCGACCGGCTGCTCAAGACCCTCGTCTTCTGGGCGGGTGGGGATCCGGTGCTCGCGGTGGTTCCGGGCGACCGGGAATTGAACGAGGCGAAGCTGAGCCGTGCCCTCGGGGGCCAGGCGGTGCGCCTCGCGGCCGCCGCCGAGATCGAGCAGCTGACCGGCGGACCGCTGGGATTCACGGGGCCGGTGGGTCTCGAGTCGCGGATCCGCACGCTCTACGATCCGACGGTCGCGGAGGGGCGAAACTACGTCGCCGGCGGGAACAAGCGGGACGTCCACCTGGTGAACGTGCGCGTGGGACGCGACGTGAAGGCGGCCGAGCGCGCGGACATCGCGGTGGCGCGGGCGGGCGATCGCTGCCCGCGTTGCGGCGACGAGATGAAGGTGAGCCGGGGGATCGAGGTCGGGCACATCTTCAAGCTCGGGCTACGATATTCCGATCCGATGGGGGCGCGCTATCTGGACGCGGAAGGGAACGAGCGGACCATCGTCATGGGCACGTACGGCATCGGGATCACGCGGACGGCCGCCGCGGTCATCGAGCAGTCGCACGACGAGAACGGAATCATTTGGCCGATGCCGATCGCGCCGTACCAGATCCACGTGACGCCGGTGAACGTGAAGGACGCGAGGGCGCGCGAGACGGCGGAGCGGTTGACCGCGGAGCTCGAGGCGAAGGGCGTCGAGGTGCTCTACGACGATCGCGACGAGCGGCCGGGCGCGAAGTTCAAGGACGCGGACCTGCTCGGCGTGCCGCTCCGCGTGACGATCGGGGAGAAGGGGCTGAACGAGGGGATCGTCGAACTCCGCGACCGGAAGTCGGGAGAAGTCGTCAAGGTGCCCGTGGGGGAGGCGGCCGCCACGTGCGCCCGGCGCGTGGCCGAAGCCTTGGAGACGTCCGCGGTTTCGGTCTAGGACTTCTTGGGAGCCGTCCGGTTCGCGAGCAGCGCGAGGCGCGACTTCCGACGATTGGCGACCGCCTTCTTGAGGACGCCCTTCTTGACGGCGCGATCCAAGAGGGAAACAGTGTCCCTCATAAGTTCTGCATTCTTAGGCTCTTCCACCGTTCGCTTCAACTGAGACTTGAGTTCTGAGCGGACGTTGATGTTCTTCGCGTGGTCGCGCTTGGTCGTGCGCATCCGCTTTACGGCCGACTTGTGGTGCGGCATTCGATCCTCCGACGGGTTCGATCGTGAGCGCTGCCTGAGCGGGTGATCCTAGCCGAGGCGTCACCGGCTGTCAATCGCAAGGGGCGGCGTGATATACTGCCGCGATGGCATCCCGCTTTCCGAAACGGCGCGGCGACGCCGCCGGACCCCGTCCTCCGCACGACCCCAGCAACGAATCCGCGCTGGAAGGCCAGATCGCGGCGCTCCCCGCGCAACCCGGAGTTTACATTTTTCGCGGCCCCCGCGGCGACGTCCTCTACGTCGGGAAGGCCAAGCGCTTGGACCAGCGGGTGCGGTCGCACTTCCAGGACCCCGCCTCGATCGGTCCCAAGCAGGTCGCGCTGGTCCGCCGGGTCGCCGATGTCGAGTACATCGCGGTCGAGAGCGAGATCGACGCGCTCCTCCTCGAGGCGACGCTCGTCCGGGAGAAGCAACCTCCCTACAACATCAATCTCAAGGACGACAAGCGGTACCCGTACGTCCGCGTCTCGTGGCAGGAGCCCTTCCCGCGAATGACACTCGTCCGCCGGACCGCGAAGGACGGGGCGCGCTACTTCGGTCCGTACACCGAGGTGAAGGGGCTCCGGTCCCTCCTCCGCCTGACGCAGACGATCTTTCCGATGCGGTCGTGCCGGGACATCGATGCCCACATCGCGGCCCGCCGGGAGTGCCTCGATTTCCACATCGGCCGCTGCACGGGACCCTGCATCGCCGCGCAATCGCAGGCGGAGTACCGCGCGATGGTCGACCGCTTCTGCGACTTCCTCGCGGGCCGCCGGGAGCAGGTCGTGGAGCGGATGCGCGGCATGCTCGCGGACATCTCCGAGCGGCGGGAGTACGAGCGGGCGGCGACGCTCCGCGATCAGATCCGCCGGCTGGAGCAGGTGCTGGCGCGCCAGCGGATGGTGGACGTGGGCGGCGACGCCCTCGACGTGCTGGGCTTCGCCCGATCCGGCGGCGCGGCGTGCGTGACCGTGTTACAAGTGAGGGAGCGGCGGGTCCTGTCGCGCGACGTCCGATGGCTGAAGGGCGCGGGCGAGGCCGACGACGATGCGCTGCTCCGGGCGTTCCTGCCGCTCTACTACGACCGCGGCGATGCCATGCCCGCGACCGTCGTGTCGGACCTCAGGCTCGAAGAGCGCGAGCTGCTTGAAGCCGCGCTCACCCGGCGGTCGGGATCGCCGGTTCGTCTCCGCGCCCCGCGGGGCGCCACGGAAGCATCGCTCTCCCGCATGGCGCGCCGGAACGCGGCGCTCCTCCTGGCGAAGGAGCGGGGCGAGGGGTCCAAGGGGCTGGTCGGCTCCGCCGGCGAGGAGGCGCTCGATCTCGAGCGGACGCTCGGGCTGCCCGGCGCTCCGCGGAGGATCCGTTGCATCGACGTGTCGAACCTCTTCGGAACGTTCGTGGTCGCCTCGATGGTGACGTTCCTCGACGGGAAGCCCCACAAGACGGAGTACCGCCGCTTCCGGATCCGGGCGGTCGAGGGGCAGGACGACTTCGCTTCGATCGCCGAGACGGTCCGCCGCCACGCCGCGCGCGTGGGCGCGGGGGAGGAGGAGGTCGCCTCGCTCTACGTGATCGACGGGGGCGTGGGGCAGCTGGCCGCCGCCCAGAGCGCCGCGCTCGGAACCCGGCTCGGGGCCGTCCCCTTCATCGGGCTGGCCAAGCGGCTCGAGGAGATCGTGCTGCCGGGTGGACGAAAGCCGCTCCGCCTTCCGAAGAGCGCTCCCGCGCTGCGTCTTCTCATGCGGATTCGCGACGAGGCGCATCGCTTCGCGGTCACCTACCACCGGACGCTGCGCGGGGGCGCCGCGACGGTATCGGCGCTCGATCGCGTGCCCGGACTCGGCCCGAAGCGGCGCGCCGTGCTCCTCGAGCGCTTCGGGTCGCCCTCGAGGCTCAGGCGACAGCCGGTCGAGGCGATCGCGGCGCTTCCGGGAATCGGGCCCCGGCTCGCCGCCCGCATTCTCTCGACCCTCGAGGCGCCGGCAGCCTCGGGGGAGGGCCGATGAAGAAGCGCGCCGCGATCGAGGAGATCGCCATCGCTTCCCTTCGAACCAGGATGGGAAGCGTCTGGATCCTCTGCACCGAGCGCGGCCTCCGGGGGGTTCGAATCGGCGCCGATCCCAAGCCCTCCCGCGACGAAGCCCGCGCGCGGGGGGCCCGATTCATCCGCCGTGCGCGGTGGACGGACCGGGCGCGCGCCGAGCTGGCGCGCTATTTCGAAGGGCGTCGCGTGGCTCTGGACCTGCCGCTCGACTTGGCCGAAGGGACCGAGTTCGAGCGCCGGGTCTGGGCCGCGGCGCGCGACGTGCCGCACGGATCCGTGGCCTCCTACGCCGACGTGGCGCGCGGAATCGAAGCGCCGAACGCCACCCGCGCCGTGGGGAACGCGCTGGGGAAGAACCCCGTGCCGATCGTCGTGCCGTGCCACCGGATCCTGCACGCCGACCTCTCGATCGGCGGATTTTCGTCGGGCCTTCCCTGGAAGCGGTTCCTCCTGGAGTTGGAGCGGGGCCAGTTGGCGCTCGAGTGGAAGCCGAAGCGCGGGCTCTCGCTCTTCGGGAGAAACCGCTGAGCGCGCCCCGAACGTCCGTCCTGGGCGGGCTCCTCGAAGAGTTTCGGGCGCATCTCTCGACGGAGCGGCGCTTGAGCGAGAACACGGTGCGCGCCTACACCCGCGACCTCGCCCAATACGACCGCTACCTCGTGGGCCGGCGGCTGCGGAACGCCGCGCTCGTCACGCCGCACGACGTCGAGAAGTACGTGTCGGCGGCTCGATGGGCCGCGCCGACCGTGGCGCGGAAGATCGCGGCGCTTCGCTCGTTTCACGAGTTCTTGCGCCGACGGGGCTTGGCGGGGGACAATCCCGCGCTTCCGGTACGACCGCCTCGCCGCACGCGGCCTCTTCCGGACGTGCTGACGGTGGATGAGGTCGAGGCGCTCGTCGGGTCCCCGCGGGGCGAGACGCCCCGCGCGATCCGGGACCGGGCGCTTCTCGAGATGGCCTACGCCACGGGGCTCCGCGCGAGCGAGCTGACGCACCTGACCCTCGAGGAGGTGGACCTGGACGAGGGGCTCGTTCGCTGCGTCGGGAAGCGCCAGCGCGAGCGCATCGTTCCGTTCGGCAGTCAGGCGAAGCGGGCGCTCGTCCGGTACCTCGAGGCGTCCCGGCCGCTGCTCGCGCGGGATCGCGGGGAGCGCGCCGTCTTCGTCACGCGGCTGGGGCGGGCCTTCACCCGCATGGGCTACTGGAAGCTGCTCCGCGAGCACGCGGCGGCGGCCGGGATTCGGAGCGTGGTTTCGCCGCACACGCTCCGGCACTCCTGCGCGACCCACCTGCTCGAGGGCGGGTGCGACTTGCGGGTCGTGCAGGAGTTTCTCGGACACCGATCCATCGAGACGACGCAGATCTACACGCACCTCGATCGCGGATATCTCCGCGAGGTGCATCGGAGATTTCACCCCAGAGCATAGCGCCACGCCGGAAGCGGAGGAGATGATGAGGAAGCGTTGGGTAGAAGGGGCGCTACGGCTTGGGCTCCTGGCATTGGCCGCCGGCCTCGGTCCTCGCGCCGCCGGGGCGGACGAGGCGGCGGTCTCGTCGGTGCTCTGGCGCCACGCGGCGGTGAGCGACCGGTGGGCCGGATCGGAGGGGAGGGGCCTCGCGCGGCAGCCGGAGCCGACAGCGGAGCGGTCGCGGCTCGCGATCCGGCGCATGCGCCCGAACACGATCAGCCTCGGCATCCAGGCGCAGTACGGCGCCGTGCGGGGGAACTCCCGGGTCGCCGAGGGATTCGACCAGGGTCCGGGGTACGCGTTCCGCTTTCGCTACATGCTCTCCTCATCCGCCGCGCTCGGCTTCTCCTTCGAGCATCAGCGGTACGGCGCGATCCAACCTCCGTTGAACGTGGCGGGGGACTTCGCGGACAGCCACGTGGTGATCACGACGGTCTCCGCCGAAGGGGTCTTCTACGTCCACCGGGAGCGCGAGGTGAATCCGTACTTCGTCGGCGGATTCGGCTTCGCGACCCCCGACGTGATCTTCACGGAAGGCCAATCGAGCCGCGTGAACGAGGGGCTCTTCGCGGTCGGCGGAATCGGACTCGAACGGTTCATGCGACCGCGCTTCTCGCTCGACGTGTCCATTCGGGGGTACGCGCTGGTCTCCAATGCCCAGTTCACGTCCGTGGGGCAGATCAGCGCCGGAATCCACCTCTATCCGGGAGACTGAGTCCGGTGCGCGTCACCTTCTGGGGCGCGGCACGGACCGTGACCGGATCCAAGCACCTCCTCTCGGGCCGGCATGGAACCGTTCTCCTGGACTGCGGCCTCTTCCAGGGGCGCCGCGCCGAGTCGGAGGCGCGTAATCGCGCGCTCCCGTTCCACGCGGGCTCGGTCGACGCGCTGATCCTGTCGCACGCCCACATCGACCACAGCGGCGCGATTCCGTTCCTCGTGCGGAGCGGATTCGAGGGACCGATCCACGCGACCGCCACGACCGCCGATCTCTGCCGCGCGATGCTCCTCGACGCCGCGCACATCCAGTTGAAGGACGCCGAATGGCTGAACCGCGCCCGGCGGGGGAACCGAGGCCTCGACCGGCGCGAGCTGTACGAGCCGCTCTACGGGGTGCGGGACGTGGAGCAGACCCTGTCGCAGTTCGTCCCGCACGAATACGAGGCGCCCTTCGAGCCCGTCCCCGGCGTCGAGGCGTCGTTCCACGAGGCCGGCCACATCGCCGGCGCCGCTTCGGTGCGGGTCGCATGGAGCGGAAACGGAGACACCGGCTCCCTCGTCTTCTCCGGGGACCTGGGACGGTGGGCCCGGCCCATCCTCCGGGATCCGGCGCCGCTCCCGCACGCCGACCGGCTGATCATCGAGGGCACCTACGGCGGGAAGGCGCATCCCGACGAAGACAGCTTGAACAGCGCCCTAGAACGGGTCGTCAAGGGCGCGCTCGAGCGCGGCGGGCGGATCGTGATCCCGGCGTTCGCGGTCGGGCGGACCCAGGAGGTGGTTTACGCGTTCGACCGCCTGATCTCCGCGGGTCGGATTCCCGAGATGGAGATCTTCATCGATAGTCCACTTGCCGCGGACGTCCAGTCGATCGTGCAGCGCCACCCGGAGGTGTACGACGCCGAGACCGCCGCGGCGCTGGGACGCGGCGAGGACCCGCTCGGGCTTCGGCGCGTGGTGCTCGTGCGTGAGGCCGCGGAGTCGATGAAGCTGAACGACAAACCCGGGACGTTCGTCACGATCTCCGCCTCGGGCATGTGCGAAGGGGGTCGGATTCTCCATCACCTGAAGCACACGGTCGAGGATTCCCGGCACACGATCGTGATCGTGGGCTACCAGGCGGAGGGGACGCTCGGCAAGCGCCTCGTCGAGGGGCGTCCGGAGGTGCGCATCTTCGGGGAGCTGCACGAGGTCCACGCCAAGGTGGAGGTCTTGAACGGCTTCAGCGCCCACGCCGACCACGGGGAGCTCGTGCGGCAGGCGAAGGCGTGCGCGCCGCGATACGGGTGCGCCATCGTTCACGCCGACCTGGAACGGGCCGAGGCGCTTCGAGCGGGGCTCGCGGGAGCGGTCCAGGCGCGAATCCCCATCGAGGGAGAGACGTGGGAGTTCGCATGACCCGCGACGGGAGCGCGGGGCGGGCGTCGGGATTTCGAGTGGGGGACCGGGTCGTTCACCGGGCCTTCGGCGAGGGGCTGATCGTCGAGGTTCGCGAGCGCGACGGGTTCGAGGTCCTCGAGATCGCGTTCGCCGACGGAATTCGCCGCCTCACGTCCCTCTATCCGCTGGAGCTCGCGCGGGGAGGCGGGCGGACCGCGGGGGCCGTGCCGGTGGCCGCGCAGCCAGTGCGTCTCGGCCTCGAGCTGCCTTCCCGGGGCCAGTTCCGGATCGCCCCGGGCGCCGAGGAGCTATTCCAGCGGCTTCTCGTCGGTCCGTACGACGAGGCGCGGGACCACGACATCCGTCTTCGCGTCGAGCGCTACACGCTCCATCGCGGCTTCGACCGGCTCCTCTGCCTCGATCGCCTCCGCGACGTCCAGAAGTACGAACACCAGGTGCAGGCGTGCAAGACCGTCCTCCGCCGCATGCGCGGGCGCTCGCTCCTGGCCGACGAGGTCGGCCTCGGAAAAACGATCGAGGCGGGGCTGGTGCTGAAGGAGTACCTGCTTCGCGGTCTGGTGCAGCGCGCGCTCATCCTGGTGCCGGCATCGCTCGTCGAGCAGTGGGACCAGGAGCTCCGCCGGAAGTTCGATCTCGAGTTCGCGATCCTGAAGCACGGCACCGCCTGGTGGGAGGAGCCGCTTCTCCTCGCGTCCATGGACACGGCCAAGCTCCTCCGCCACCGGGACAAGGTGGCGGCCGCCTCGTTCGACCTCGTGGTCGTCGACGAGGCGCACCGGCTCAAGAATCAGAAGACGCTCGCCTGGAAGTTCCTCGACCGCCTGGCGCCGCGATACCTGCTCCTCCTCACCGCGACGCCGGTCCAAAACGATCTCCACGAGCTGTACAACCTGGTGCAGCTCCTGCGACCCGGGCTGCTCGGCACGTACCGCACGTTCGGCCGGGAATTCATGCGGCGGGGGGACCGGCGCATGCCCCAGAACACCGGGCGCCTCGCGAACCTCCTCTCGGAGACCATGATCCGGACGACCCGCGCCAGCACGTCGATCCGCTTCCCGAAGCGCGACGTCACGAACGTGCTCTTCGATCTGAGCGGGCCGGAGCGGGAGCTCTACGACAGCGTGACCCGACTCGTCCGCCGCCTCGTGCAAGGACACCGCGAGACCAAGCGGGGGGCGATCAAGCTCACGCTCCTCACGCTGCAGAAGGAGATCGGATCGAGCTCCTTCGCGGCGGTGCCCACTCTCGCCAAGCTGATGGCGCGCGAGACGCCGGGGCAGGCGCGAACGGAGCTCGAAGCGCTGGTCCACGGCGCTAGGGCCATCGAGGCGAACGCCAAGTTCGAGGGGATCCGGAAGATCGTGGAGTCGTCGCGCGACAAGTTCGTCGTCTTCACGCAATTTCGCGCCACGCTCGAATTCCTGGCGCGATCGCTCCGGGCGATGGGGGTGAAGGTCGCGGTGTTCCACGGCGCGCTCTCGCTCCGGGAGAAGGAGGCGGCCATCGCCCAGTTCCGGGACCGCTCGCGCGTGCTGGTCAGCACGGAGGCGGGCGGCGAGGGGCGAAACCTCCAGTTCTGCCATCTCCTCGTGAACTACGACCTCCCCTGGAACCCGATGCGGATCGAACAGCGGATCGGCCGTCTCCACCGGCTCGGGCAGACGCACGACGTGCGCGTCTTCAATTTCACCGCCCGGAGCACGGTGGAGGCCTACGTTCTCGAAATCGTGCACGAGAAGATCAACATGTTCCGCTCGGTGATCGGCGACCTCGACATGGTGCTCGGCCCGTACGCGGAGGCCGGATCGTTCGAGGACGCGGTCTTCAACATCTGGGCGAACGCGAGGGGGGATCGCGATCTCGATCGCGAGTTCGGCAAGCTCGGCGCGGCGCTCCTGGTGGGCCGGAAGCGCTTCGAAGCGGTCGAGGACTTGGACCGGAAGCTGCTCGACGGGTTGAACGATGGCGACGCGTAACCGGGCGCGGGAGCGGGCGGAGTTACCCGAGATCCTGTCCGCCATTCTCCAGTCGCGGGGCGCGACCGTCACGAAGCGGGGAGGAGTGTGGGAGGCCGCGTTGCCGGCGCCGCTCGCGAAGAGCCTCGGCACCGACCAGGTGCGCCTCGTGATGGCGCCCGCCGCCCGCGCCGGGCGCGGCGCCGAGGCGGACGCGGCGCTCACCGAGCGGATCCTGCTCATCGGGAGGTCGAGCGGGGAAGTCGCCCGCCTGGTGGCCCCGGCGCCGAAGGGGGCGCGCGCGGGCGGCCCGCACTGGGTGCGCCTCCACTGGCGCATTCGGTACGGCAGCGACGAGATCCCCGAGGAGCTGCTCGTCCAGAATCTCCCGGTGGGCCCCGCGGGGGGGCTTCGGCCTCCGCGCGACGGCGGGCTCCGCGGACCGACCGCGGAGGAGGCGCGCCTGCTGCCGGCGCCCGACCCCGAGCGGCTCACCCAGGCCTGGATGCGCGCCCTCGCCCAGCTCGAGCGGCGGATTCGCGAGCGCCTCCGCCCGCACGAGGAGCGCGCGCGTCGCGAGTTGCACCGGGAGATGCGCACGCTGAGCATCCACTTCCGCTCGCTGATCGCGGAGGAGCGTTCCGGCCGGCGCCGTCGCCCCGAGGACCGGGAGGCCGGCCGGATGCTCCAGCTGAAGGAGGACTGGGAGCGGAAGCTGGCGGCGGCGATTCGCCAGCGCGCCTTCGACACGGAGGCGCGCCTGGTCGCGGCGGCCCTGGTGTCGCTCGTTCCCGAGGCCCGCGGCGGGCGAGGGACGACCCCGGTTTGACAGGGGCACACGCGTCGCGGTACCATCTTCGACTCGACCTCAACCGGAGAACGAACCCATGTCGACCCATCTGGTGAAGAACCAGAAGATGACGAAGCGCCAAATCAAGGAGGACTCCCTGGTCACGGCTGCGTTTCGGGCCACGGAGCTCTGGGAGAATTACGGCCGGAACATCCTCGTCGGCCTCGGCGTCGTCGTCCTCCTGGGCCTGCTCGTCTTCTTCGTTCTCAGGACCCGGGGTCAGGCCGAGGAGAAGGCGAAGGGCGAGATCTTCCGCGCCATGATCACGCTCAACCAGAACGACTACACGACCGCCACGCCGATGCTGAAGCAGATCATCGACGAGGCGCCGGGCACGAAGTCGGCGCGCGACGCGATGCTGATGCTCGGCGACGCCTACGCGGCGCAGCGGAATCCCAAGGAAGCGGCCAACTGGTACCAGCAGTTCCTCGACAAGGCGCACGGCGACGCGTCCCTCGAGCTCGCGGGCTACAACGGCCTCGGCGCGGCGCTGGAGGACGCGGGCGAGTTCGCGAAGGCGGCCGACGCGTACGCCGAAGCGGCGAAGCGCGGCACGAGCGTGAACGACCGCGGCCGCGCGATGCTGGCCGAGGGGCGGAGCCTCCTCCGCGGCGGCCAGAAGCAGAAGGCGATCGAGGTCTACAAGGCTGTCTCCGCGCTTCCCGGCCTGGAGATCCTGACGCGGGACGCCGCGCGCGTGCACTTAGGAGAGCTCGAAGCCGCGCCCGCGGCTCCCTGATCCGCACCGCCAGATGGCGGCCCCGAAGATTCTCCTCGCGCTGGTGTGGCACATGCACCAGCCCGACTACCGCGATCCACGCACCGGCGCCTCGGTCCTGCCGTGGGCCCGCCTCCACGCGACGAAGGACTACCAGGACATGGTCGAAATCCTGCGACCGTATCCGAGCGTCCACTGCACGTTCAATCTCACGCCGGTGCTCCTCGACCAATTGGAGTCCATCGCGGACGGCGCGCCCGACGCGTGGGTCGACCTCGCGCGAAAGCCGGCGGATTCGCTCACCCCTTCGGGCCGGGAGTCCCTCCTCAAGAACTACTTCGCCGCGAATCGGGAGCGAATGATAGAGACCGTCCCGCGCTACCGGGAGCTCAGCGAACGCGCCGCCGCGCGGCGTTCCGGCGAGGGCGCGGACGATTGGACCGAACAGGATTGGCGCGATCTTCAAGTCTGGTTCCACCTGGCCTGGGTGGACCCCGGCTACGCATCCGCCGAGCCGGTTCGCTCGCTCCTCGCGAAAGGGAAGGGCTTCACCGAGGAAGAGAAGCGGGCGCTCCTCGATTGGGGCACGGCGCTCTGCGGAACCGTGACGCGCGCCTATCGAGACGGCGCGGCGTCGGGACAGATCGAGCTCTCCACCTCGGCCGAGAATCACCCGATCCTGCCCCTGCTTCTCGACAGCGACGCACCGAGGGAGACGTCGAGCGAGATCGCCCTCCCGTCGCCCGCCTACCGGGCCCCGGAGGATGCCTTCGCGCAGGTTCGCCGCGCGCGGGAGGGGCACGAGCGGCGATTCGGCGCGCCGCCTCGCGGCACCTGGCCGCCGGAAGGGGCCGTGAACGACCCGACGCTCTCGCTGCTCGCCGGCGCCGGCTTTTCCTGGGCCGCGTCCGACGAGACGGTGCTGGCGCGCGCCCTCGGCGCGTCGCGTCGCCCCGTCGCCTCGTGGCCGGCGGCGCTCTACCGTCCGTACCGGATCGAGACCAAGTCGGGGCCGATCTCGATGCTCTTCCGCGACCGGAAGCTCTCCGACGCCATCGGATTCGTCTACAAGCACTGGGATCCCGCGCGCGCGGCGACCGATTTTCTCGAGCGCGTGCGGAGCGCCGGCGCCGCCGCGGCGGAGCAGGGGACCGGCCCGGCGGTGGTCACGGTCATCCTCGACGGGGAGAACTGCTGGGAGGCCTATCCCGAAGACGGGCGGCCCTTCCTGAACGCGCTCTACGGCGCGCTCGCGTCGGATCGAGGGATCGAGGCCGTCACGGTTTCCGAAGCGCTCGAGCGGGCGCCGGCGGCCACGACGATCGACCACGTGCCGGTCGGATCGTGGATCCGGGACGACCTGGGCATCTGGATCGGGCATCCGGAGAAGAACGCGGCGTGGGCGGAGCTGCGGCGCGCGCGCGAGGCGCTCGTCGCGCGAGGTCCGCTGGCGCCGTCCAAGGCGTGGGACTCGCTCTACGCGGCGGAGGCGAGCGACTGGTTCTGGTGGTACGGGGACGACCACGCGAGCGAACAGAAGGACATCCTGGACTCGCTGTTCCGAGCGCACGTGGCTCGGATCTACGAGCTCTTGGGGACGAGGGCGCCGGAGACGCTGGGCCAGACCCTCCGCCGCGCGCCGGCCATACCCGCCGAGGCCATCGCGCTCGTGCATCCGACCATCGACGGCCGGGAGACGGATTACTTCGAATGGCACGACGCCGCCCGCTACGACGCCGCGGCCGGAGGCGACGCGATGCATCGGACGTCCGCCTCGATCGCGGAGGTTCGATACGGGTTCGACGGCGACGCGCTTTGCATTCGCGTCGGCTGGGTCGCGGGCGCCGACCTTCGGCGCGCGTCCCTGCAGGTCGAGGCGGAAGGGAACTCCTCGGCAGCCGTGATCCCCCTCGACGGGCCGGAACGGGGGACCCCCAGCTGGAGCGACGGAGGGGCCCCGGAGTCGGTCGATCCCGGCGTCTTCGTCCGGGGCGCGCTCCTCGAAGCGAGGCTCCCGCTCCATCGATGGCGGTCGGTGTCCGGCGGCGTCCTCGCCTGGCGGGTCGTGTTCCGGCGCGCCGGCGCCGTCGAGGAGGCGGCGCCGCAAACGGGTTGGTTCCGCGCGCACATTCCGCCCGAGCATCCGGAGCTTCTCCGCTGGTCCGCTACTTGACGCTCCGCACCGCGCGTGCTAATCGTCCGGGATGCCCGACGAATCGCCGTACGGTTCGATTCCGCCTGAGGACATCGAGAGCGGGCGAATTCTCGCGGCGGTGGCCTACCTTCCAGCCCTCTGCTTCGTCGGGCTCTTCGCGGCGCCCGGCAATCGTTACGTCGGGTTCCACGCGCGCCAGGGGCTCCTCCTCTTCCTGGCCGAAATCGTCGGGACGCTCGTGATCACCTTCTTCGACGCCTCGCTCGGCAGGATTCCGGTCCTCGGATTCCTCGCGAGCGCGCTCCTCAAATTCGGCCTTTGGTTCGGATTTCTCGGCGCGACGGTCTACGGCGTGATCAAGGGCGCGAACGGCGAGCTGGCGCGGATCCCGTACCTGGGCGACGCCATCGAGCGGATGCCTCTCTGATCGAATGAATTCCATTCCGAAGAAGCGATTCTGGCTGCTCCGGCGCCTGGCGAAGGGTCTCACCGTGGTCGCGTGGGTCGTCTTCGCCCTCGTGCTCCTCGTCACCCCGGTCGGCGTGGCGCGCGCGCTCCTGTCCCAGGACGGTGCCGACGCGTTCGAATGGGTGAAGTACGGCGTCTCGGGCCTCCTCATCTTCGTGAACTTGCTGTTTCTGGCCCAGTCGATCCAGGTGATCCTGGCGATCGAGGAGAACACGAAGCACGCCTCCCACGTCCTCGAGAAGCTGGCGACCCTGATGCAGCAGATCCGGGATCAGCGGGAAGGAGTGGCGGAGCCGGTGCGGGCGCGGCGTGGCGAGGATGCGGGGCCGTGATGGGTGGCGGACGGGGGTGAGTTGCGAACCAGGGAATGTCGCATAATGAGTATTATGTCAACTACACCACGCAGGGCGTTTGCCCTTCGGGACTGACCTGCGCGTGGTGTAGTTGACATTAATACTGGCTCAGCGAGTACGGCACTTCCCTGCGGCCTCGGCCTTTGTCGGCCCCCTCTGGGGGCCACCTCGGCCTCCGCTCTGGCTCGGCTAGGCGTCTACTACCAGATTCAGCAGCTTGCCGGGGACGAAGATCACCTTCTTCGTGGGCTTGCCTTGGGTGAACTTTCGGACCTTCTCGTCGGCCTCCGCGGCGGCTTGGGCTTGGGACTGGTTCGAACCGGCCGGGATCTCGATTTGCGCCCTTACCTTGCCGTTCACCTGTACGACGAGGCGCTCCACGTCCTTCTGGAGGGCTTTGGGGTCGGGTTGGGGCCAGGGAGCGGTTGCCACCGAATTGGCGTGGCCTAGCCGTTCCCAGGCGCCCTCGGCGGTGTGCGGGGCCAGCGGGGCCAGGAGCCGGGTGGCCAGGTCCAGGGCTTCCCGGACCTCCGCGGCGGCGGTTTCGCCGGTCGCCTGGAATTCCTGCAGCGCGTTCACCATCTGCATGAGGCCGCTCACCGCGGTGTTGAAGTGGAAGCGGGCCACGTCGTCGTGGATCTGCTCCA
>Ga0075424_100001727_pt1 | contig 19373 bp, 13 predicted proteins | sample SoiMethybrSBSTD3_FD_75301 | JGI IMG/M metagenome (GOLD analysis project Ga0075424, IMG submission 75301) | Bulk soil microbial communities from a Populus tree surrounding site in Tennessee, USA - Soil MetaG P. TD hybrid SBSTD3 | ecosystem: Environmental > Terrestrial > Soil > Tree plantation... | reverse complement strand
GGGAGAGCTGTCGCGGGCCGTGCGGTTGGACGAGCCGATCGCGCGGGCGCCCGTGGCGCCCGTCGTCACGGACGCGCTGCTCGACCTGGATGGGGACGTTCGCGGCATCTCACTCGCCGAAAAGAAGCGGCTGCTCGAGGGCTACAACGGCGAGATGCTCGCCGTGCCCGGGGTGGTGGATACCACCGCGGGCTACCACGATGAAGTGACCGAGTACTGGTACGCCAATTCCGAAGGCACGCTGCTCTATGAGCTGCGCCCCGAGGTGACGTTGTCGGGAACCGCGATCGCCCGGCGTAACGGCACCATCGAAAAAGGTCTCGAGTCCGTCGGGTTGCGCCGCGGCTGGAACGCGGTCCACGATCACGCGGCTGGATTCCGGGAAGCCGCGCGCCGGGCCGCGGCACTGCTCGAGGCCCCCACGGTCAAGGGCGGGACCTATCCCGTCATTCTCGATAATGAGATGGCGGGGGTCTTCATTCATGAAGCCTTCGGCCACCTGTCCGAGGCGGATTTCGTTTACGAAAACCAGCAGGCGCGAGACATGATGACTCTGGGGCGCCGCTTCGGGCGCCCGGTGCTCAACGTCGGCGACCACGGGGCCGCCCCCGGGCTCCGGGGCACACTGCCGTTCGATGATGAAGGGACGCCGACCCAGGACACTCCACTGATCAAGGAGGGCGTGCTGGTGGGTCGGCTGCACTCGCGGGAGACGGCGGCCAAGCTGGGGGAGCGGCCTACCGGCAATGCGCGGGCCATTTCCTACCGCCACCCGCCGATTGTGCGCATGACCAACACCTACATCGCGAACGGACAGGAGTCCGTCGCGGACCTGATCGGAGACATCAAGCTGGGCGTCTATGCCTGCTCCGCATTCGGCGGTCAGACCCTGCTCGAGAATTTCTCCTTCACCGCGGCCTACGGCCACATGATCCGCGACGGCAAGATCGCCGAGCTCGTGAAGGACGTGGTGCTGGCCGGGAATCTGTTCCAGACCCTGGACCGCATCGAACGCATCGCCAACGACTTCCAGTGGAATCAGATGGGTGGGGGCTGCGGCAAGGGCGGACAATTCCCCCTGCCCGTCACGGAAGGCGCGCCGCACGTCCGCATCGAGGCGGCGCTGGTCGGCGGCGACGTGCCCGCGTGATCGAGCAGGTGATCAAAGCCGCGCGGGCTCGAGGCGAGGGGGCCGACGCGTTGTGGCATCGGGTGGAGCGCACCTCGGTCTCGTTCGAATCCGGTCGTCTGAAGGCCTGCGGCGTATCCGAGGAAGCCGGGTTGAATCTCCGGATCCTCAAAGACGGCCGGGTCGGAATCGCGGGCACGACGGCCGATCGGCCGGGAGATCTGCTCGAGCGGGCGGTCGCTTCGGCGGCGCTGGGCGAATCCGTGCCGCTCGTGTTTCCATCTACCACCCGACTCCCCAACACCACGACGTTTTCGGCCGCTGCGGCGGAGGCGTCCCTCGACCGGCTCACCGCCTTCGGCACCGAGCTGGTGGACCGGCTGTCCCGTGAGGGCTGTCAGGTGAACGTGGGGATCGAGCGCGAGACGATCGAGACGCGGTTCCTCAATACGGCAGGCGCCCAGGCGGCCTACCCCGCCACCGCCGTTTCAGTGGGCGTCGATCTGGCTCGGTTCGCGGGTGATGACGTCCTCATGGTGTACGATGTCTACTCCGGGAGCGATCTTCCTGGCCCCGAGGATCTCGACGCGTTGGTGGCGTCGATCGACCGGCGCTATGACCCGGCGTTGCGGGTCGTCGATCCACCCGATGGGTCGCTGCCCGTGGTGTTCACGCCATCGGGATGGGGCGCGGTTCTGCTGCCGCTCGAGCAGGCGTTGTCGGGCAAGGCCGTGCTGCAGGGCGTCTCCCCGCTGGCAGACAAAGTGGGACAACGACTGTTCGACGAGCGGTTCTCGATCGTCGACGATCCGCTCGCGCCGGGCCGGCCCGCGTCACGTCCGGTCGACGACGAGGGTGTGGCATCGAAAACTCTGCCGTTGATCGCCGACGGGGTGGTGCGGCATTTCGTCTACGACCTCGAGACGGCCGCGCGCGCCAAGGCGATCTCGACCGGGCACGGGGTGCGCGGCACCTTCTCCAAGCCGCGCATCGGATACTCCAATCTGGTCATCGGGCCGACACAGACGGGGAAGGGGGAAGAGGGAAGGGGGAAGGGGCAGGCGTCCTTAGGAGGTGGACTGCTGGGCGGCATCGAGAACGGGCTCGTGGTAGACGATCTGATCGGCGTGGGGCAGGGCAACGTGATGAGTGGGGCGTTCAGCCATCCCGTGGCGCTGGCCTACCGCATTCAGAATTCGGAAGTCACGGGGCGGGTGAAGGACGCGGCGGTCGCCGGCAACGTGTACGAGCTGCTGAAACGCATCGCCGGGTTCGGGGACGACGGGCGCTGGATGGGGAATCGTTGGGCGCCGTCGCTGCTGCTCGAGGGGGTGAGCGTCGCGCGCCGTTAGGCTTTCGTCAGTGTGACTGACAGACAGCCGAGTCGCGACTCTCAGTCGCGAATCCGATCCGACGGCTAGCCCGCCCCCAAAGCTTCCACGTAGGTCATGCCGGTCGACATCTTCTCGTAGACCTCCTGCAACGTCGCCGGTGACGCCGACAGGAAGCGACACATGCCGTCGCCCTTGCTGCGGCACTCGACTTCCATCACGGCAACGGGCTCACCGGAAACCCGCCCCAGCAGGTCGGCCAGCATCCCGGACGAAAAGAAGCACATCGGCATCTGCGCCGTGCCGGGGTCCGCCTCGACCCAGTCGCTCGAATCGAGCGCCAGCGCGGCCCCGCCGACCGGGACGACGGTGAGCCGACCCCACCCCGAGGCCACGAAGAAGTCCGACAGTGCGTCGCTGAACTGCGAGGCGTCGAGCTCGTCGGGTCGCTGCACGCCGGCGTGGGGGACGAGCCAGGTGCAGAGCGCCTGATACAATCCCTCGCCGGAGGCGTAGCCCGATTCCTGGAGCACCGTGATCGCCACGTCGGGCGCATGCTGCAGCAGACTGTGATGCAGTTGGCGCACGCCTCCCGACCCGATGGTGAGGCCGGTCGTGGACGTGGCGGGTACGGTCATAGCGGACGCCAACTTAAGGCGGGGAGGACGCGCGGCGCAACAGTTCCGCCTCGTCGATGACGGGGACACCGAGGGCTTTCGCCTTTTCCAGCTTCGAGCCGGGCGTTTCCCCGACCACGACGGCCGTGGTTTTCCGTGACACGCCGTCGGAAACATGGCCGCCGGCGGACTCGATTAGTTGCGTCGCCGCCTCACGTGACAGCGTGGGAAGCGTTCCCGTGACGACGTAGCTCTGTCCCGTGAGCGGTCCCGCCCCGCCGTCGCCGGGCCCCGCGTGCGGCTCCTTCATGTTGACGCCGAGCTTCTCGAGCCGCTCGATCAGCCGATGGTTGGCCGGCGTGGCGAAAAACCCGGCGACCGCTTCGGCGATCGCCGGACCCACGCCGCGGATTTCGGCGACCTCGTCCACGCCCGCCTTGGCCAGCTTGGCCATGGTGCCGAAGTGACGCGCCAGGAGCCGGGCGCCCTGGAAGCCCACATGCCGGGGCCCGAGCGCGAACAACAGGGTGGAGAGCGGCCGGCTCTTCGAGGCATCGATGGCATCGAGCAGTTGGTGCGCCGATTTCTCCGCGAAGCCTTCCAGCGACAGCAGCGGCAGCAGCCCCAGCTTCTTGCGATCGTAGAGATCGGACACGTCGGCGATCAGGCCGGCGTCGAGCAGGGCTCGCACGCGCTCGTAGCCCAGACCGCGGATGTCCATCGCCCCGCGCGACGCGAAGTGAACGATGCCTTCGAGGATCCGGCCCGGACAGGACACGTTGGGGCAGTAGGCCATGACCTCGTCGGGGGGATGCTCCACCTTGGAGCCGCACACGGGACAGCGTTCGGGAGGAACGTAGGGGCGTTTGCGGCGCACCCCTTTCTTGATGACCGGCCCGAGGATTTGCGGGATCACCTCGCCCGCGCGTGTGACCTCGACCAGGTCGCCTTCGCGGACGTCTTTCGCCTTGATCTGATCGAAATTGTGGAGCGTGACGGTGGAGACCGTCACGCCCGAGACGCCGACCGGCTCGAGCACCGCGTAGGGCGTGAGCGCGCCGGTGCGCCCGACGTTCACGCGAATCTCGAGCAGCTTCGTCACCGCCACCTCCGGCGCGAACTTGCGGGCGATCGCCCAGCGGGGCTCGCGCTCTCCGATCGTCCCCAGCTCCGCGTGCAAGGCTCGCCGGTTGACCTTCACCACGACGCCATCGGCGCCGTAGTCGAGCGTGGGGAGCTGTTGCTCGAGCTGGGCGATCGCCTGGTGCGCGGCGGCGAGATCGGGGACCAGGCGATGGTGCGGCTCGACCGGGAAGCCCCACGCCTTGAGCTGCCCCAGCAGCTCGTGGTGGGTTTCGATGCCGAGCGGCGTCGGCGATTCCACCTGGAAACAGAACACGCGCAGGCCGCGGGCGCGGGTGATCTTGGGATCGAGCTGGCGCAGGGCGCCGGCGGCCGAGTTGCGCGGATTGGCGAACGGCGGCTCACCCGCCTTGTCGCGCTCGCGGTTCACGCGCGCGAACTGACTCTTGGAGAGGTAGACCTCGCCGCGGACCTCCATGCGGGGCGGCCAGCCGCGCCCGTGCAGGCGAAGCGGGAGATCGAGCACCGTCTTGAGATTCGGGGTCACGTCTTCACCTTCGATCCCGCTGCCGCGCGTCGCGCCGGTCACCAGCACGCCGTCGACGTAGGTGAGGCTCACGGCCGCGCCGTCGATCTTCACTTCGAGCGTGTAGCCGCCCTGCGTGACCTCCGGCGCGATGCGGGCGTTGCGCTCCTCCCATTCCGCCAGCTCTTCCTCGCTGAACGCGTTGGCGAGCGACAGCATGGGGACGGTGTGGCGGTATTTGCGGAACGCCGCCGAGGGCTGGGCACCGACGCGCTGGGTGGGGGAGTCGGGGGTGCGCAGGTCCGCGTGCGCGGCTTCGAGTGCCTGCAGCTCGCGGAACAGACGATCGTACTCGGCGTCCGACATTTCGGGACTGTCGAGCACGTAATACGCATGATTGGCCCGCTCGAGCAGCCGTCGCAGCTCGGCCGCGCGCGCGGACGGCGTCGTCACTGTCCTTTGGCTTCTTCCTGGATCACCGCCAAGGCGACGCCCACCAGCCGGTCCAGCTCCTCGGCGCTGGCCTTGGGCAGCAGGCCCTCGCCCCACGCCCCGTCCTGCCGGCCGAACGTTTCCATCAACCGTCGTAGAAAGGACAACAGGGCGACGCGCTCCAGCTCCATGCGGCGCAACGCCTCACCGGTTTCCGCCTGGCGCTGGGCCAGCCGCTCGTAGCGGTGCGCGTTGCGCAGTGCCTGCGCGGTCAGCGATGCCACGACTTGCACGAACCGCACGTCCATGTCCGAGAATGTGGGTCCGTCGCGGAAAGTGCGCAGGAATATCGCGCCGATCGCCACACCGCGCCAATTGATCGGCACGACCGTGATCGATTTCACGCGGCGGCTCGACAGCTCGTTCTTCACGTGCCGCAGCGTGGGATCGGTCATGGCGTCGGGAATGAAGACGGTCTCGCCGTGATGGATCGCGCGCTTCAGCTCTGGGTAGCGCTCCAGGTCCACCAGGTGATTCCGAATGGTGGGATCCTCGTAGGACGCCACCAGACGCACGTGCGTGCCACCGCGCTCCGAGAGAAAGATCGAGCATCGGTCCAGGCCAAACGACTCGCCCAGCTTGCGGGCGATCGATTGGAGGATATCGATGAAGTGGAGGGAGCCGGAGACCTCTTTCAGGATTTCGATCACCGCCAGCAGATGCTTGCGCTCGTGCTCGAGCTCGGCGATACGCGCGGCGAGACGTTCGGACTCGGCGAGGTTCAGGGCCGACGAGATTGTCATGGCATACAATGGCGACCGCCCGCGCGGCGAGTCAAGTTGCCGGGGGCTAAAGAGCGGGATAGCTTCGGCTTCCATGCGATTCCTGATCGTCTGTTGCCTCGCCGCCGGGGTGCTCCAGGGGCAGGCGACCCCGGCCCCGGCCGCGGTCCCGGCGTTGTCGGCCGGCCCGCACGGGGCCTGGACGCTGGTCCCGGCGCTGCCGGGCATGGGCCGGGCGATCAACGTGACGGCCACCACAGCGCGGCGCCAGGCGCTGCTGGCCCGCATCGGCCGGGGCGTGGTCTTGATTCCCGCGGCGCACGAGCGGGACGTCGAGACGGATTACGTCCAGGACAACGATTTCCGCCAGCACAACACCTTCTTCTATTTCACGGAGCTCGAAGCCGAAGACGCCTGGCTGCTGATGTCGGCGCGCGGCCCGGATTCGACCGACGTCATCCTGTTTCTTCCGACGCGCAACCCCATGCAGGAGCGATGGACCGGGGTGCGGCTCGGGCCCGACACCGCGGCCGCCCGTCTCACTGGAATCGCGACCGTGCTGCCGCTCGATTCGCTCGACCGCCGCCTGCGACTCGCCCAGTTTCGCGCTCGCGGCACGACCTACGTGCCCCTCGACGGGACGACGAAGGGCGAGTCCCGGATCAGCGACGTGGTGTTTTCCGGCCGGGACGTGCGGAACCTGCGGCCGATCGTCGACTCGATGCGACTCGTCAAGGACTCCGACGAGCTGGCGCGGCTCCGGATGGCGGTCGACATCAGCGTGCTGGGCCACCTCGCGGCGATGCGCGCGGCGCGGCCCGGCGCCTTTGAATACGAAATCGAGGCGGCCTTCGAGGGGGAGATCCGGCGCCAGGGGGCCGACCGGGTCGGCTACCCGTCAATCGTGGGCAGCGGGCCCAACGGGACAACGCTCCACTATGACACCAACCGGCGCCGCGCCCAGGACGGCGAGCTCGTCGTCATCGACGCGGCGGCCGAATACGGGCAGTACACGGCCGATGTCACGCGAACCTGGCCGGTGAACGGGAAGTTCACGTCCCGGCAGAAGGCGATCTACAATCTTGTCCTCGCCACCCAGCAGGCCGCGTTCGACGCCATCCGGCCGGGTGTGAAGATGGCGACGCTCGACAGCCTCTCGCGGGCCTACATGCGCGAGCACTCGGGCGATCTCTGCGGTCAGAGCACCTGCGACACGTACTACATCCACGGCCTGGGTCACTGGATCGGGATGGACGTGCACGACGTGGGGGATTACACGACGCCGCTCGCGCCCGGCATGGTGTTCACGCTCGAGCCGGGGATCTATCTGCCCGACGAAGCGCTGGGCGTGCGCATCGAAGACGACGTCGTGGTGACGCCGAACGGTGGTGAGTGGCTGTCGGCCGGGGCGCCGCGCACGACCGACGACGTCGAACGGGTGATGCGGGAGGCCCGCGCTCCCCGGCGCTAGCCCTTGCGCAGCAGATTCTCCGCGTCCCCGGTCTTGCCCCGGTTCATCGCGGCCAGGGCGTCGACGGCGACGCGCTTGTAGTACGGATCCATGGGATCGCCCAGGGGCAGGCCGGCGATCGCCTGCAGCTGGTCGGTGGCCTTGGCGGGTTGATTGACGTCGAGATACACGCTGGCCAGCTCCAGCCGGTGGTAGACCTGCCGGGGGTTCAGCGACACCGCGTGTTCCATGTTGGTGACGGCGCTGTCCCAGGTGGCCCGATCCATGAACCCCGCGCCGAACAGCGTCTTGGCGAAGAAGCGCGTAAATCCCGAGAGTCGCTTCACCTCGGCGTGCCAGATGCCCAGGATGTGATAGGCGCCGTCGTGACGCGGGTCGAGCTGGACGGTGCGGGCCGCCTCGTCGTAAATGATCTTGGCGAAACGCACCCGCTCTTTCCCGCCGCGCGTGCGGGACAGGCGACCGAGCACCAGCGCCAGGGCGAAATGGCCGTTGGCGACGGAGGAGTCGGCGCGAATCGCCGCCTCCGCCCAGGTGCGGCCGAGCGAGTAGAGGCTGTCCCGGCGCTGCTTCAGCGAGTCGCCCATGAGCTGCTTGGCGACGTCGGCGATTTCCCGGGCCGCCTTCCAAAAGGCCTCGCAGTACAGCGGGTTGATGGGATGGACGCCGGCAACCTCCTGCAGCTGCGTGCCGACCTCGCGCTGGATCGTTTCGACGGCCGCCTGGTAATGGTGCAGCGCCTGTTCCGAGTGCAGCGCGGCGCGTGCGCTGTCGCCCATCGCGATGTGCTGGGCGATCGAGGTCTGACCGGCCAGAGGGCCGGCGATCAGGGTGATGGTGGCGAGCGGTAGCGCGTAGCGCATGAACGGATTCGAAGGGGAGGTGTGTCCTAATGTTGGTCGTGCCTCTGATCGAGCGCAAGCGGGAGGGCGGGGCACTCACGCCGGAAGAGTGGTCCGCGCTCGTCGCCGGCTATACGGCGGGACGCATCCCCGATTACCAGATGTCCGCGCTGTTGATGGCCGTCATGTGGCGCGGCCTCGAGCGACAGGAGCTGGCCGCACTCACGGACGCGATGATCGCCTCCGGGCAGCGGCTCACGTTCGAAGGATGGAACACCCCCCGAATCGACAAACATTCCACGGGCGGTGTGGGCGACAAGGTGTCGCTCGTGCTCGCGCCGCTCGTCGCCGCGTGCGGAGTCGCCGTCCCCATGATGTCGGGGCGCGGGCTCGGACACACCGGGGGCACGCTGGACAAGCTCGAAGCGATCCCCGGCTTTCGCACCGACCTGTCGCTCGCGGAGGCGAAGGCGCAGCTGCAGAAGCTCGGCGTGGTGCTGATCGGTCAGACTCCGGAAATCGCGCCGGCCGACAAGCGACTCTATGCGTTGCGCGACGTCACCAGCACCGTGGCGGCGATCCCGCTCATCTCGGCGAGCATCATGTCGAAGAAGCTGGCCGAGGGGCTGACGGGCCTCGTCCTCGACGTGAAGCACGGCAGCGGTGCGTTCCTGCCGGAAACCGAGCGCGGCCTCGAGCTGGCGCGCACCATGATCGCCCTCGGCGAAGATCGCGGCTGCCCCACCGTCGCGCTGCTCACGGCCATGGATCGTCCGCTGGGCCGGGCCTGCGGCAACGCGCTCGAAACCGAAGAAGCGATCCTGGCGTTGCGCGGCGAGGGACCGGAAGACCTGATGGAAGTCACCTACGCGCTCGGCGTCGAGATGCTGCTCGCGGGCAAGGTCGAGTCGAGCCCCACCAAGGCGCGGCAGCGGCTGGAAAACGCGCTCAGCTCCGGGCTGGCGGCGGAGAAGTTCGAGCAGGTGATCGAGGCGCAGGGTGGAAACCCGAAAGTCGTCGAGGATCCCTCGACGATGCCGCAGGCGCAGGCCGTGGAGGTGTTCGCCGCGAAGGCGACCGGCGTCGTGACCCGCGTCGAGCCGCGCGTCCTGGGACGCGCCATCGTGGCGATGGGCGGCGGCCGCACGCAGGTCGAGGATACCGTGGACGCGAGCGTGGGTTTCGTGATCACCGTGAAGCCCGGCCACAAAGTCCTTGCCGGCGAGCCGATCGCGTCGGTGTTCGCCCGCGATGCGGCCGGCGTCGAAACCGCGTTCGAGGCCTTGTCGCGCGCCATCGTGATCGGGGACCGTTTGAGCGAGCGGCCGCTGCCCCTGGTGTCCCATCGGGTCACCCGGGACGGCGTCGAAGTCCTCGGTGCCTCGGAAAAGAAGGGAGGCCGTGGGGCCAGTGCCGCTGGCCGCAAGCGGTGAGTTCCCCCCCGGCGCCCATCCCGTGTAGTTTGCTCCTCCGATGACGGCTCTCGGCGGCAAGATCCCGTACCTCCCGGAACGAATCAGCGGTCTCAACGCGATCGCGCACAACCTGTGGTGGAGCTGGAGCCGGGATGCCCGGGCTCTGTTCCGCGCCGTCGATCAGCCGTTGTGGCATCTCACCCGGCACAATCCGATCGAGGTGCTGCGGCGGGTCGACCCCGCGCGCCTGGCCGAATGCGCCGAGGATCCGGCATTCCTCGAGCGCTACGACGCCGTGCTCGAGCAGCTCGCCCGGGAGAGCACGCGCGCCGGTACGTGGTTCGCGACCCGGTACCCCGATCTCCAGGATCGCCCCATCGCCTATTTCTGCGCCGAGTTCGGCCTGCACAACTCGGTCCCCATTTACTCCGGTGGGCTCGGTGTGCTCGCGGGCGACCATTGCAAATCCTCCTCCGACCTCGGCCTGCCACTCGTGGGCGTCGGGCTGCTCTACACGCGAGGGTACTTCGACCAGCGCATCCGGCTCGATGGCTGGCAGGAGGCCGTCGATGAAGCGTTCGATGCCTCGCTCACGCCGCTCGAGCGACTGGCGGGGCCGGACGGAGAGCCATTTCTCACGACCGTGCAGACCTACGGGCGGCCGGTGTGCGTCGCGGCCTGGCGCATGATGGTGGGCCGCGTTCCGATCTATCTGCTGGACACCGACCTTCCACAGAACGACGCGGCCGACCGCGAGCTGAGCCAACGGTTGTACGGCGGCTCCGGCGAGCTGCGGCTCCGGCAGGAATGGATCCTCGGCGTCGGTGGCGTGCGGGTCCTGCGGGCACTTGGGGTGTCCCCGGGCATGTGGCACTCCAACGAAGGCCATGCGGCCTTCATGCTGCTGGAGCGACTGCGCGAGCTCATCGCGCAGGGCCGCTCCTGGAGCGACGCCGTGCTCGAGGTGCGCCGGACGAGCCTGTTCACGACGCACACGCCGGTGCCGGCGGGACACGATGCGTTTGCGATCGGGCAGGTGGAGCAGTGCCTCGAGGAACTGTTGAAGGAATTGGGCAACCACCGCGATGCCGTGTTGAAGCTGGGGAGCTCCCCAGGCCACGACCATGGCTTGTTTCACATGCCGGTCCTCGCCATCAAGCTGTCAGGTTGCGTCAACGCCGTATCACGGGTCCACGGTGAAGTGTCGCGCCGAATGTGGAACGACCTCTGGCCCGGTCGTGCCGCCGAACAGGTTCCGATCCAGCATGTGACGAACGGCGTGCATCTCGCTACCTGGATGTCGCACCACATGCACGAGCTGCTGAACCGCCACCTGGGCCGCGATTGGCAACAACGGGTCGAAGAGGCCGGGTTCTGGCAACAGGTCTACACGCTGGACGACGCGGCCGTCTGGGAGGCGCATTTCAACCTGAAGGTCGTCCTGCTGCGCTCGATCCGCGAAATGGCGCGGCGTCGCTGGGTGGAGCAGTGGAAGACCGAATCGCAGCACATCGTCGGCGCCGGGACGCTGCTCGACGAACGCGCGATGACCATCGGATTTGCCCGCCGCTTCGCGACGTACAAGCGCGCGAGCCTCATCTTCCACGACGTCGAGCGGCTGCGCCGCCTGCTCACCAACCCCTGGCGGCCGGTGCACCTCGTGTTCGCTGGGAAGGCCCATCCGGCGGACGAGCCCGGGAAGAAGGTCCTGCAGCAGGTGTACGAATTCAGTCGCGATCCCCGCTTCGAGGGCCGGATCGCCTTCATCGAAGACTACGAAATGCATCTCGCCCACCGCCTGGTGCAGGGCGTGGACCTGTGGCTCAACCTGCCGCGGGTACCGCTCGAAGCCTCCGGCACGAGCGGCATGAAGGCCGCGTTGAACGGCGTTCCGCAGCTCAGTACCCTGGACGGGTGGTGGTACGAGGGCTATGAGGGCAAGAACGGCTGGGCCATCCCGACCGCCAAGGAAGGCGAGGAGGCCGACGCGGCCGATGCCGAGCATCTCTACCAGCTGCTGGAAGAGCAGGTGGTGCCGCTATTCTATGCGCGCGACGCCCGGGGCATTCCCACGGGGTGGGTGGACCGGATGAAGCACGCGCTACGGGTAGCCGGTGAGCATTTCAGCGCACGCCGGATGGTTCAGCAATACGCCATGCAGTATTACGTTCCGGTAGCGCGGGGGGAGCTGGCGCCGGACGATCCGCCCACCGTGTGAGGGGTCGACGCGGGAGAGGTGGAAACGCATGGGCACAGGTCGGCTGGTAAAGGGAGAAAAAGGAAAACCCGGGACTCGGCGCGGCGCGCAAGGCAAGGTGGCCGCGCCCCAGACGGCGGCGGCAGTGAGCACGGCCGCCCGGCGCCTGGCGTGCGTTCACTTGAGCGCCGAGTGCTGGCCCTTCGCCAGAACCGGAGGCCTGGGAGAAGCCGTGAGCGGCCTGGCGGCCGCGCAGGCGGCCGCGGGGGCGGCGACGACGATCGTCATGCCGCTGTATCAGGTCGTGCGGGAGACGGCTTCGGAGCTCGAGCGGGTCGGGCCCCAGTTCTCGGTTACCATCGGCTCCCGCACCGAATGGGCGTTCGTGTACCGGCTGGTGGGCAAGTCGGCTGGACCCCAGGTGTTCTTCATCGAGCATCCCGACTTTTTCGACCGCCCCGGCATCTACGGTGACCTGAGCGGCGACTACCCGGACAACCCGGTACGGTTTGCGTTCTTCTGCAAGGCCGCGGTGAGCGCGCTCCCGACGATCGCGCCCGAGGCGCAGGTGCTGCACGCGCACGACTGGCATGCGGCCCTGGCGCTGGTGTACCTGCGCACGGCGTTTCGGGGAGCTCGCTTCTACGACGATCTCGCCACCGTGTTGTCGGTTCACAATGCGGGGTTCCAGGGGCACTACCCTCCGCAAACGCTGATCGAGCTCGGGCTGCCCCCTGAGCTGTATCACCCGAAAGCGTTCGAGTGGTACGACCGGGCCAACCTGCTCAAGGGCGGCATCGCGTTTTCCGACGCGGTGGTGACCGTGTCCCCAACCCACGCGCGAGAGCTGCTCACGTCACAGGGCGGGTTCGGATTGCAGGAGACGTTCATCGATCTCGGGGACCGCCTCATCGGCATCCTCAATGGGATCGACAACCAGACGTGGAACCCCGAGACGGATCCGCACATCGCCGCCAATTACTCCTTCGAGGATCTGGCCGGGAAAGCGCGCTGCAAGGCCGCCTTGCAACACGCCTACAGGCTGCCGGAGCGGCCCCGCACGCCCGTGTTCGGGATGAGCGCCCGCCTGGTCTCGCAAAAAGGGCTCGACCTGGTGCTGGGTGGTGAGCTGCTGCAACGCCGGGACGCCCAATTCGTGTTCCTGGGATCGGGCGAGCATCGCTATCACGAAGCCCTGGCCAACCTCGCGGCAGCCGCTCCCGACCGCATCGTGGCCGAGTTCGCGTTCACCGACCGGCTGGAGCATCGCCTGCTCGCCGGCGCGGACCTGCTGCTCATGCCGTCGCTCTACGAGCCCTGCGGCCTGACGCAGATGCGGGCGCAGCGCTACGGCGCGATTCCGATCGTCCGGGCGGTGGGCGGACTCCAGGACAGCGTCCAGGATGGCATGACGGGGTTCCTGTTTCGCGATTATTCACCCACCGCGTTGGATGAGCGGGTGCGGCAAGTGCTGGAGCGTTTCGCCGACCAGGCGGGTTGGCGCACGCTCATCCGGCAGGCCATGAAGCAACAGTTCGGTTGGGACCAACCGACCATTCAGTACGAGAAGGCCTACGCCAGGGCTCTCGCCACCCGGCGGCACCGGTAAGGAACGCCCGTGGACTTCGTCTTCACGCTTCATAGTCATCTTCCCTACGTCCTGAATCACGGCCGCTGGCCCCATGGGAGCGACTGGCTCTGCGAGGCGGCCCTCGACACCTACCTGCCGCTGGTGGAGCAGCTCAGGAGACTGGAGCGCGACCAGGTGCCGGCGCCGGTGACGATCGGCTTTACGCCGGTGCTCGCCAACCAGCTGGCGAGTCCGGCCTTTGGGGCGGAGCTCGAAGCGTTCTTCGATCAGCGCCTGGCCGCCTGCGCGGAAGCCCCGGCCTCGCTCGCCTCCACCGGCGATCAGACGTTGTTGCCGCTGGTCACCTACTGGCGGGAGCGGTTCGAGCGGTTGCGCCAGGTGTTCCGCTCCACCGACGGCAATCTGCTGGGTGAGTTTCGCGCGCTGCGCGAGCGGGGGGCGCTCGAGATCATCGGCTCCGCCGCGACACACGGCTATCTGCCGCTGCTGCGACGCGACGAGAGTATTCGACTGCAGCTCGGTGTGGGATACCATGAACACACGCGTCTGCTCGGCGCGGCCCCCGCGGGCTGCTGGCTGCCCGAATGCGCCTATCGACCGGCGCGCGGCGCCCGGCCCGGGATCGAGACGCATCTGGCCGAGGCGGGGTTCCGCTATTGCTTCGTCGACGCGCACTTGGCGAGCGCCGGCATGCCGCTCGGCAGCTACGGCGATGTGCCCCTCGGTGCGGAACGATTCGACGCCGAGCGGCACGAGGGCACGCGGGAGCCGGCGGTGAAAGCGTCGCGCACCCCGTATGCCCCATACCGGATCTCGCGCGCGCGCCCCGGCGTGACCGCCCTGGTGCGTGATCCGCGCTCCTCGATGCAGGTCTGGAGCCGCCAGCAGGGATATCCCGGCGACGAGTCGTATCTCGAGTTCCACAAGATCCGCTGGCCGGGTGGCCTCAAGCTGTGGCGCGTCACCGGTGGGAATGTCGACCTCGGGGACAAGCAGGCGTACGAGCCCGAACGCGCACGCCACAAGACGTCGGATCACGCGCGGCACTTCGCCGATCTCCTGTCCTCGATCGCCGGCGAGAAGGCCCCGCTGGTCGTGGCGCCGTTCGACACCGAGTTGTTCGGGCATTGGTGGTTTGAAGGGGTCGATTTCATCGACGCGATCTATCGCGAGCTGCGACACCGTCCCGCCATTCGCCCGGTGACGGCCGGTGCGCACCTGGCGGGCGCGCCGGCTCCCGCCGCGGTGCAGCTGGCGGAAGGGTCCTGGGGCGTGAACGGCGATCACAGTATGTGGATGAACCCCCAAACGCGCTGGACGTGGGAGCGCCTGTGGCCGCTGGAAGACGCGTTCTGGAATGCCGCGCCCGCCGCCTTGGCGTCACCCGCGGCGCGGCCGGTGCTGGCCCAGGCGGCGCGCGAGCTGCTGTTGGCCCAGGCGTCGGACTGGCAGTTCATCATTTCGACCGGCGCGGTCCCGGACTATGCCGAGCGTCGCTTTCGCGGCCACTGCGACGACACGACGCGACTGCTCGGAACGCTCGCGGCGGGCACGCTGGACGGCGGCACCAGGCTGGCCGAAGAGCTGTGGGCGCGAGACCACGTCTTTCCGGATGTGCTCGACGCCGTAGCCGGTGCGCTGGCGGCACCCGCGGCCGCCGTCCGCTGACCCGCTCCCGCAGGTGACGACGACGGCCGTCTCGTCCGTGGTGCTGCACGGACACTTCTACCAGCCACCGCGCGAAGATCCATGGCTGGAAGACGTGGAGCGGGAGCCTTCCGCGGCGCCATTTCACGATTGGAACGAGCGCATCGAGCAGGAGTGCTACCGCGCCGTCGTGGCGGCGCGGCGCTATGGCGCGGATGGGCGCATCGCCGCGATCGTCAACACCCTCGCATCGATGAGCTTCGACTTCGGCCCGACCTTGTTCGAGTGGCTGGAGCGTCACGCGCCGGACACCTACGCCGCGATTCTCGCCGCTGACCGTGAGAGTGTGGGCCGGTACGACGGTCACGGCAGCGCCATGGCGATGCCGTACCACCACCTCATCCTCCCGCTCGCCTCACGCCGCGACAAGGTATCGGAGGTCCGCTGGGGCATCGCGGACTTCCGCCGCCGGTACGGCCGCGAGCCGGAGGGCATGTGGCTGCCGGAGACCGCGGTGGATGACGAGACCCTCGACGTACTGGCCGCGGAGGGTATTCGCTTCACCGTGCTGGCCCCGCATCAGGTCGCGGGAGGGCTGGCGGACGGACTGCCGGGGACGTATCGGACCTCGGGCGGCCGCGACATCGCGTTGTGCACGTACGATGGCCCGATTTCCCAGGGCATCGCCTTCGGCGGGTTGTTGCGGGACGGGCAGGTCTGGGCGGAGCGCCTGCTGGAGCCCGACGCGACGGGGTCCCGCCGGCAGGTCGTGGCGGTGGCGACGGACGGCGAGACCTACGGGCACCACCATCGCTTCGGCGAGGTGACCCTCGCCTGGCTGATCCACGCGCTCGAGGCTCGAGGGGACGTCCGCGTGGAGAACTTCGCGTCCCTTCTCGCGCGCCACCCCGCGCGCCATGCGGTGAGCCTGATCGCCCCGTCGTCGTGGAGCTGTGTCCACGGCGTCGAGCGATGGCGGTCCGATTGCGCCTGCCGCATCGCCCCGGCGCCGGCGGGGCGGCCCATGCATTGGCGCGCGCCGCTGCGCGAGGCGTTGGACTGGCTCGCCACGGAATTGCATGGCCTGTACGAGTGGGAAGGCGGAGCGCTGATGGTCGATCCCTGGGCCGCGCGCGACGGCTATGGGGAGCGCCGGTGGGACCCCGCGGGCGCGACGCAATTCGTGGTCGAGCATCTGCGATCTCCCGACTCGGGGAGTGGACGGGTGCGCGCGGGCGAGCTGTTGGAAATCGAATGGGGCGCCCTGGCCATGTTCACGTCGTGCGGCTGGTTCTTCGACGACGTCTCCGGGATCGAGACGCTCCAGGTGCTCCACTACGCCGCGCGCGCGATCGAGCTGGCCGGCAAGGAAGCCCCCCGCCTCGAGGCCGGTCTGCTGGAACGACTGGCCCACGCGGAGAGCGCCAACGCCGGCGTGGGGTCGGGGCGAGACCTGTATCTCTCGAAAGTGAAGCCGAAGTATCCCGCCGCCGTACGCGTCGCGGCCGGCGCGGCGGCGGCCCGGCAGCTCGCGGTCCCCATCCGCGCGCCCGCTGTCGCCCTGGTGCGCGAGGAAGCCGGAAGGATCATCGTCGCTCACGGCCGCACCGGTCACGAAGAATCGTTTCGGACGGCGGTTCATCAGGACGGGGCGGCCCGCGTGGCGATCGAGGTGGATCATGCGATTCGCCTCGACCTGGACGATCTCCCCGAGCGCTACCGCGTGCCCATTACGGCGTCGCTGCGAGCCGACGTCATCGAGCACCGCTTCTCGCCGGAAGAGCGCGTACAGCTCGCCACGGGGGCGGAGGACGCGCCGGCGCTCGCCGCGCGGGCCCTCGGACGGGCCGTCCGGACGCTCGCGAGCGACCATTCGAAGGATGCCGTCTCCGCCGTGTTCGAGCTCGCGGACCTGCTGGATCTGTACGGACTCCAGGTCCCGTTCGACGCGCAGACCGCGTTCCACCGGATCCGGTCGTCCGTGTCCCCCGATGTGGCCCAGGCGCTCACTCCGGTCGCGACGCGGCTGGGGTTTACCGCGGAGGGATGAGTGGAGCCGCTGCGCCTCGTGTTCGGCGTGCATTTCCATCAGCCAGTCGGAAATTTCGATTACGTCTTCGCGGACCACGTGCGCGACGTGTACCGCCCGTTCCTCGAGCGGTTGGCGGAGCGGGAGTTCTTCCCGATCGCCCTGCACGTGTCGGGTCCATTGCTCGAATGGCTGGAATCGCACGAACCCCAGCTCGTCGATCGCATCGGCACGCTCGCAGCCGACGGCAAGGCCGAGCTGCTGCTCTCCGGGTTCTACGAGCCGGTGCTCGTGTCGCTGCCGCGACCGGATCGCGTCGAGCAGGTGGCGTGGATGCGTGAGGCGATCCGCCGTCGCTTCGGCGTGCAGGCGACGGGGTTGTGGCTCACCGAACGGGTTTGGGAGCCGGATCTCCCGGTCGACCTGGCCCAGGCCGGCGTCGGGTATGTCCTGGTGGACGATCGGCATTTTCTGGTGACCGGGTTCGCGCCGGACCGGCTGCACGCTCCGTTTTGGACCGAGAGCGACGGCCACCGCGTGGCCCTGATCCCGATCCACGAACGTCTGCGGTACCTCATTCCGTTCCGCCCGCCTGCCGAGACGGTCGGCTATCTGCGCGAGGCGAGAGCCGCGGGGCATGCCATCGCGGTGTTCGCCGACGACGGCGAAAAATTCGGTGGCTGGCCCGGAACCAAAGAATGGGTCTACGAGCGCGGATGGTTGCGGGAGTTCCTCGAGGCGGTCCAGGCGCTCATCGGGACCGGTGAGGTCCGCCTCACCACGCCCGCGGCCGCCCTCAACGAAGTGTCGAGCGGCGGCCTCGCGTATCTCCCCAGCGCGTCCTACCGCGAGATGGAAACATGGGCGCTGCCTCCCCAGGGGGCGCTTCGTCTTGCCCGGCTCGAGCGGGACCTCGGCGCGAACCTGGTGGCGGGAGACGGGGGCGTGGCGCTGCTGCGCGGCGCGCACTGGCGCCATTTCTTCGTCCGCTACCCGGAAGCGAACCGCATGCACAAGAAGATGCAGGCGTTGTCGGCATTGTGTCGGACCCGGGGCGAGCCGCCGGAGGCCCGCCGGCACATCGGCCGAGCCCAATGCAACGACGCGTATTGGCATGGTGTGTTCGGCGGGCTGTATCTCCCGCACCTGCGACGGTCGGTCTGGGGCCATCTCGCCGCGGCCGAAGGCGCGCTGCGCCGCGAAGAGCCGTTCACCGCGGAGACACTCGATTTCGATGCCGATGGCCACGACGAGATCTGGGTGCATTCGTCCGGCTTCTCGAGCGTCGTCAGCCCGGTGCGCGGCGGGGCGGTGGAGGAATACACGCGATTCGCGGCCGGCGTCAATTTCGCGGACGTGTTGACCCGCCGTCGGGAGGTCTACCACGAGGCCGAAGTGTCGCTTCCGCCGGTCGATCAGGAGGATCGCGCCCTGTTGGTGGATCGGGTGCTCGGCCCGGAGGTGTCCTTCGATGCGTATCAGGCCGGCCGGTATGGTTCAGTTCGCTCCTGGGCCCGTCGAGCGCTCAAGGCCACCATCGAGCCACTGCCGGATGAAATCGTGATTCACTGCGAAGGGACGGACGGGCTGATCGAGAAGCGGCTCCGGTTCACGCGGAGCGGTGGGGTCAGCGTCGAATGGCGCTGGGATCCGATGGCATTCGGGCCGGAGGCGTGGTTCGCCCCCGAAATCTCCCTGGCCGAGCCGCTCGAGCTGCGGTGCGAGCCCCCGACGGAGGTGTGGACGTTTCCCATTGCCACGGTATCCAAGTCCGAGCGGGGGCTGGATCAAACGGTCCAGGGGACCTCGCACACGCCACGCTGGCCCGTCGCGGTCGGGGCGGCGCGATTGGATCTGCCGGGCTAGAGCAAGTTCGGGGGTCGCGGCTTTCCCGCGCCCGGACCCCAGTCGCGGACGCTGTCTTCGTCGTCGGCGTCGCGTACGTCACGCTCCGCCTGCTCCAGCTCCGCGCGATCGATGGCGTCCGTGGGATCCCGGGTGATGGTCGGCTCCGGCGCATCGCCGCGGCCGCCGAACAGGAACCAGGCCAGCATCACCAGCAGGACCCCAACCGCAACGAGCAGCGCGATCAGACGTCCAGGTTCCTGACGAATTTGGCGTTGTCTTCGATGAACCGGCGCCGCGGCTCCACGTCGTCGCCCATCAGCGTCTCGAACAGCGTCGACGCTTCGAGGGCGTCCTCCATGGTCACCTTGAGCAGCGTCCGCTTGGGCGGATCCATGGTCGTGTCGCGCAGCTGGTCGGGGTTCATTTCGCCCAG
>Ga0075424_100001723_pt1 | contig 19394 bp, 11 predicted proteins | sample SoiMethybrSBSTD3_FD_75301 | JGI IMG/M metagenome (GOLD analysis project Ga0075424, IMG submission 75301) | Bulk soil microbial communities from a Populus tree surrounding site in Tennessee, USA - Soil MetaG P. TD hybrid SBSTD3 | ecosystem: Environmental > Terrestrial > Soil > Tree plantation... | reverse complement strand
GGCCAGCACCACCGGCGCAAAAATCGTCGAAGTGCCTATCTCGTGTATGAAGCGAAGTACGACGCGCGCGAGCCGAACGGCGGGCGAAGTTGTGCGCGTACTTTTTGACCTGATTATCGTAAAGTTTTTGCTCGATTACTCAACCAGACCGCTCCAATTCTTCGGACTGGTAGGCGCCGCCAGCATGGGTACTGGCGCCCTGCTGGGTCTTTACTTGCTGTACGCCAGATTGGCACTGGGTATGAGCATGATGAGCCAGCATGGGCCGCTGCTGCTGCTGTCCGTGGCGCTCCTGGTCAGCGGAATTCAGTTTATTTCTATGGGTCTGCTGGGCGAGTTAATGGCTCGCACTTACTACGAATCGCAGAACAAACCTATCTATACGCTGCGCGAGGTAAAGTGCCACCAGAAGGAAGTTGGGGACTCCGCGGAGTCGCGACGCCCGTCCGGGACGTCCGATCACTAAGGGAGCATTCGGGCCGGTGGCCGCAACTCGCGCGAGGCTGGAAGGGCCTACGGGGATTACGCAGCGGGGCCTGTGCACTGGCGATGCGAGTTTAATCTCATGATTTCGCAGCCTTACGAAGACGCTGGGATCCGGTATTCGATCGTGGTTCCGCTCTACAACGAGCGAGACACTGTTGTTTCCTTGCATATCGCCCTCAGCGAAGTGATGGGCGCTCTCGGCTACGCCTATGAGTGCATCCTTGTCGACGATGGGAGCACAGACGACACGGCTGCTCTTGGGGAACAACTCGCCGCAAGCGACGACCACGTTGTTCTAGTACAGTTGCGGAAAAACTCTGGGAAATCCGCCGCTTTGGCGGCGGGATTCGATGCGGCGCGTGGCCGCTTCGTGATCACCATGGATGGCGACCTCCAGCATGATGCTAATGACATCCCGAGATTTGTGGCCAAGCTGGAAGAAGGCTACGACATTGTATGTGGACGCCGGGTCGAGCGCGACGAGACTTGGTTACAGCGAGTTGCAAGTCGGATCGCGAATTGGGTGCTGGCCAAACTTTCCGGCGCGCCGATTCGGGATTTCGGCGGCGGGTTCAAGGCGTATCGCCGGGAACTGGTCGCCGGAGTACCCCTTTACGGCGAGCTGCAGCGGCTGATTCCCGTCATCGCCCTCAGGCGCGGTGGCAAGATATGCGAAGTTCCCGTGAACGTCGCGCCCAGGAAACACGGCAAGTCTAAGTATGGGCTCGCACAGAAACTGCCGTTCCTTTTCGATCTGATTACGGTACGTTTCCTCCTGGACTATTTATCAAGGCCCCTGCATTTTTTCGGGACGGCAGGATTCGTTGCCGGCTCAGCCGGAAGTGCTCTGGGACTTTGGCTACTGGCGAGAAAGATTTTTTGGGGTGTAGCCGTGATGCAAGAACATGGCCCATTGATGTTCTTTTCGGGAGTGTTGTTTGTTTCGGGCGTGCAACTGGCCGCCTTGGGCTTGCTCGGGGAATTGCAAGTGCGTTACCACTACGAGCGGGGCTGGCATTCGCATTATACGATCACGCGGCGGGCGAGCGAACAATTGAACAAAACCAAGGAAGAATACCTCCGCGATCATGTCGATCGATAGTCAGGGTCTCACCGGAACACAAGAACTGAAAGCAATGGATTCTGTAACCGAGAGACCCTCAAAGATTGCAGGGCAAGCGCCGAGGTCTGGCGGTTTACGGAACAATTTCGCGTATGCGCTCACGATTGCGCTGTTGTGGGCGTTCATTTACGTGCCCGGCCTGTTCTCACCGCCGTTACTGGACGACGCGGATGCCAGACACGCTGAAGCCGCGCGCGAAATGCTGGAGCGCCGCGACTTCGTAACGATGTATGTCGACGGTGTGCGATACCTCGACAAAGCACCCCTCCCTTACTGGCTCAACGCGGCCAGCCATGCCTTGTTCGGAATCAACGAATTTGCGGCGCGCCTTCCCATGACCCTGGCGGCTCTCGCCCTCTTCCTCTCGGTATTTTATCTCGGCCGCGATCTGGCCGGCGCGACTGCCGGCTTTTTCGCCGCTCTCGTTCTCGCCACCGCCATTGGTCCGTACATTTACACGCGCTTCTTCATTCCGGACATCATGGTCTGCCTGTGGCTTACGCTTACAGTGAATTTGTTCTTTCGAACGCTGGAGGGAACGCCCGGGCGTCTTTTGTGCTGGCTGATCGGCGGCGTGACTGCCCTGAACGTCCTCACAAAGGGTCTAATCGGTGTTGTTTTTCCCGCTCTTATTTTTTGTGGATATCTTTTCCTTGCGGGCAATTTGAAGCACCTGCGCAAACTCCGTCTGGTCTCTAGCTCCGTGGCTTTTCTGATGATCGCCGCTCCGTGGCACGTGCTCGCCACCTTGCGCAACCCTCCTCAGGGAGAGGCGAAAGGGTTTTTCTGGTTCTACTTTATCAACGAGCAGATCAATCGCTATCTCAACACAAGAATTCCGCGCGACTACGACAAAGTTCCGCTCCTCTTGTTTTGGGGACTGATTCTGGTTTGGATGTTTCCTTGGACTGCGTTTCTCGCGCAGAGTTTCCGCCTTGTGCCCAGGTTTTGGCAGCGCTTGCGCGGCCGGATCGATTGGAATCGCGACGAACACACCGCACTGCTCTTGATTAGCTGGGCCTTGGCTATCTTGGTTTTCTTCAGTTTTTCTACCCGGCAGGAATACTATGTCTTGCCCTCCCTTCCCGCGCTCGCTCTGCTCGCCGGTGTGTGGCTCGCGCGAGAAAACGCTTCAGCGGAAAATAGTGCCGACCGCAAACTAGGGATGGTTTGCGCTCGCATCCTCCTTACGTTAGGCGTTCTAATCTTTGCCATCACCATTTTCCTTGCCGTTAAGGCGCCGGGCGCCCCGGCTGGGGCGGACATCGCCGACCTCCTGAGCACCAATCCCGACCTGTACACGCTCTCGCTCGGTCATCTTTTCGATCTGACTGGCCAATCGATGAGCCTGTTCCGCCTTCCGCTCGTTCTGACCGGGATCGCATTCCTCGCCGGGACTTTTGGAAACTGGTGGTTTCGCCGCCGCCGCAATGCCCTGCTGGCGAATATCGGACTATCCGTGATGATGGCTGTTTTTCTCTACGCCGTGCATCTTGCGTTGGGAATCTTCTATCCGGTCCTCGGCTCAAAACCCCTGGCCGTCGCCATCAATCGCGAATTCCGCGAGGGCGACACGATCGTGATTGACGGAACGCATTCACAGGCCTCCAGCGTCAATTTCTATACGGGCAGACAACTGCACATGCTGAACGGCCGCACCGACAATTTGTGGTACGGCTCGCTTTTTCCGGATAGCCCCGCCGTATTCGAGAACGATTCCTCTTTCAGCAAAATGTGGCGAGGGCCAAACAGAGTTTTTTTCGTCGTCTACGACCAGAAAGGCAAAGAAAGACTGGACGCACTTGGTTCGCCCTATTTTGAAATAGACAAATCGGGCGGGAAGTGGGTTTACAGCAATCGCGCTTCGATCGGCTCTTCGCAAAAATAATGTCGCGGGAGAAAAGGGCGGGCTCATACAAATGAACCCGCCAGGTCTGGTTGCAAAGAATTAGTTGATGACAATGGTACAATTCCGATAAACGTGGCTTGAAGTATCCATCCAATAAATATGGTTGGTAAGGTCAGATGGGTTGAAGAGTAGCGCGAGCGGGCTCTTGGCGAGAACGTTTCCGATGCACACAGGCCCTGGAACAATCGTTTGATAACTGCAAGACTGCCTGGGCACTAAGCTCGCCATCACCAGCCCGCACCCACCGGAAACCACAGTCTCATAGAGAAGTTTTATGGTCGCCTGGCTGAAGGTGGCACTGAATTGGCCACAGCCATAGGCGTGGGGTGCGCCAGACTCGTGTAATATCGCGCTTTTGCCAGCTCGCTGGCTGACGTCGCGCATGGAAACTGTCAGCGGTTGCGGTTAAACTCGCCGCGCATGTCGCCGCCCGCGATGAAGCCGTCCACGCTGATCCATTCGACTTCGTTGCGATCCCCATTCAACCGGATGGAAGCTCGGCCGCGGGCGTCGCCACGGTCAGAGGACGTAATCTGCAGAGTGATTTCGCGCCTACCATCCGAGCCGATGACTTGTCCGAAGAATGTGATACGGAAGCCGTCCCGGCCTCTGAGGGTGACGGAAGTCTGGTCCCGAAGATCCACGAAGCCTCGATCCAGGCGCTTGGTCTTTGCCATGCGACTGGAAAAATAGCCCTTCCCATCCGTGTCGACTTTGACTCGCGGATAGTCTCCGGAATACGGGGGAGGGTTGTAGCCGCCGCCTCCTCCGCCGCCGTCGTAAGCGTTGGTTTCGAACCGGACAATCCGTCCATCCCTGCGATCTATTTCGCAATAGCCTTGTTCGCGCCGCCCTCTGTCAACACGAGCCTCCCAGTTCAAGATATATCTGCCCCGATCGGTCTCTCCTCCAGGGTTAAGCTCAACATCGGACATAGACACGCGCATTGCGGCCGCAGCTCGGCTCTGACAATCTCTCCAAGCTGCACTGTTGCGGTCTTGTGCCGCTCCGCGAGGGGCAATTACACAGAGTGCGCCAAGAGAAAGCAGCGATGCTAGCAACATGCGTTTCATGATTTTCCTCCGATCCTCAGACGACCCGGCTTCTGCTGTAGTGCCGTCATCATAACCAAGTTTCCGAATTCTGTGTTGCTCGAGAACTTTTTAGGCCCGGGTTTGTCAACCCCAGGCTGATCGGCGCGATGCCTCTGATCTGCCCCGACGCTAAAGTTCCACAAACTCGCTCTTTGCGTCGACGGTTGCACTTAGCAGCGTCGCCCGGAAGCGTGGTTCAGTTGGTTGCATGGTAAACGTAGAATGTAAGATGGCTTTGTTACCGGAGGACGACCGTGAACCGAGAGCAGTTCTACGCCATCATGAATGGAGAAGGCACGCTGGACTACGAGGTGTACCTGCGCACGAAAGCGCTGCTCGGCTGCCAGACGGACTACGCCGATCTCTGCAACAAAGATGAACTGCAATTTCAGATCGTCCACCAGGTCGAAGAATTGTGGATGAAGCTGATCGCGTACACGCTTCTGGACATTGATGAATATCTGCAGCAGGAAAACACGAATCGCGTACTCACTTTATTCCGCCGCGTGCACGCCGTCGAACGCATGATGATCGAGCAGATCGGCCTGCTGGAAACCATGTCACCCAAGGAATACCAGGCGATTCGCCAACGCCTTGGCAACGGCAGCGGCCAGGAGTCGCCCGGTTTCCGCACCCTGCTGAAAATGTACCAGCCAATCTGGAATTCTTTCGAACAGGCCTACTTGACCAAACATGGCCTCACCGTCGAAAAAATCTACGACTCCGAGTACAACCACGGCGACGCCTACGTGGTTGCGGAGGCGATGGCGGAGTTCGACGAACTATTCCAGAAGTTCCGCTTCGAACACATGCAGCTGATTCACAGGACCATCGGATTCGAATCGAAATCCCTCAAAGGCCGCCCGGTCGAAATCCTGGAAGAAGGCATGCGCCACAAGTTTTTTCCGCAGCTCTGGGAGATTCGCAACGAAATGACGGATCGCTGGGGCGCGGAGTATGGAGTGAAGCGCGACCCGATCGGCGGCCATCACTGAAGGACTTGCCGGCCGTCGACTGCTCATTCGTTGAGACACTCTCCAAAAAAGAACCCCATCGAGTTTTCGACGGGGTTCTCCTTCACAGTGGCGGGTGATCGTCGCCGACGATCACGGGAACGGCAGGTATCTCCAAACGTCGTTCAAATGTCCGTAGGGGCCTCCAGAACCGGCGTAGCCTTCTCCACCGAACATATAGACGTATCCGAGTGAGTTGGGCACCCAGCGGGCCGCGCCACGGCGCGCTCCTACGTTGTTGTTCGCATAGTTGAGCTGGAAAACGTTGATGGGGCTAGTGATGTAGGTGCTGATCTGGTTGACGTCCGTAGAGCCTTTCCACCAGATCCATTGCCCGCTGCTCAGGTCGTATTCCCAAACATCGTTCAAGAAGCCCGTGGGCTGCGTAGCATTGGAGCCATAACCAAATCCACCGAAGAGAAAGAGGTTGCCATTGTCGGGGCTGACCCAGCCAGCGGAGCCCCAACGAGCGCCAGGAAGGTTAGTAGCCGCGGCGTTCGTCGTGGCATTCGAGGTTGCCTGAGTTCCGTACACGCCATTCTGGTTGGCCGTGTTGCTTCCCGATACCCATGTCCAGAAGCCGGTTCCCGGGTCATACTTCCAAAGGTCGTTGAGGACGGAACCAATCTGTCCTGCACCGCTCGTTCCTTGCGAATCCAAACCAAATCCGCCGAAGAGCCAGACTTTTCCCGAAGCGTCGGCCCATAGAACTGCCGTTTGGCGGCCACCGGGAACGTTGCCAGAAGCACCAGTCCCTTGGGCGCCGTAAGAGCCATTTTGGTTAGAGATGACGCCGCTCGGCAAAATGAGCGTCCACGCCTTGGTGCTGATGTTGTACTCCCAAAGGTCGTCCAGAAGTCCTACGTTGCCGAGCGCGTCGTAACCCTGTCCGCCAAAAAGCCAAAGGTTGCCGGCAGCGTCGGTGTAACTGGCAGCGCCCCAACGTGCGCCAGGGAAGACCGTAGTGGCTGCCTGATTCGCTACTTTGGAGCCTCCCTGCCAAATCCATTTGCAATTCGTGAAGATGCCCGTGCCAGTGGTCAAGTCGTAGGAGCACGGGCCGGAAGTAATGTCGAACTCCCAGATATCGTTGAGCAGCCCGAACTGCCCCGCTGAATCGATGCCTTGTCCGCCGAACATCCAGAGATTGCCTGAGGCGTCTGTCCAAGTCACGCCGCCCCAGCGAGCACCCGGCACGGTGCAAGAACCGCTCGACGCACAGGAGGTGCCGGAGCCCAGCGTCCCGTAGTTGCCCATGCTGTTCTTGAACTGCAGTGACTTAATATCGGCGGAGTAGGTTGCCGGGCTGCCGCTATTGTCCACAACGATCGGCAGGTTCGCTGGGATCCATCCACCGGGAGTCCACCAACCGTCATCGTTGCCCGAGCTGGGGCTGGTCGGCCAGACCCACATGTCGTTGAGGTAGCCCGGAAGGCCATCGGCGCCGGAATGAGTCACTTCAAAGCCATACCCGCCAAAAAGCCACCGTCGCCCCTGCTTGTCGGTCCACGCCATAGCGAAGTCTCTGCTGCCAGGAGTGTTGGCATTTTCGTCGGTAAAAGGCGGAGCCGAAATGGGCTTCCCCGCAACATACGTCGCCAGGCTGGCCGCACCGTATTGATTCAGAGACGGCTTGCCGGAGGGAAACATCCATGCCCAGTCGTTGTGCTGGCAGTCCACGAGAACGTTGGAAATAATTCCGCTGACAATGCCCGTGGCATTGAAGATGTTGCAGCCTTGAGGCTGGCTCGTCGGGCCGAGGAACTGGGTGACGCTGAACGTGGTGCCATAGCTGAACTGCGTTGGAAACGTAAAAGGCACGTCGCCCGTGACGAATAGATTGTCGCCAGCGTTGTCTTGCAGTTCGAGCGTATCGCCGGGCCCAACGACCAGTCCTGTGACGTTTCCGCCGACGGAGAACTTCGGCTGCGGACACGAAATCTGGATGGTGGACACGGTGCCGCTAATCGTGCCGCCGCCATTCGAAACCGTGCAGTTCTGCGCGGGAGAAGTGGGCTGATTGAGGATCGTGACCGCGTACGCCGCGCCACTGAGAAGCGGGGTCGCAAAAGTGAAATTTACGGTGCCCGTTCCGTTCACCGCGAGATTGTCGCCGCCGTTGTCCTGCAGCGTGAGGCCTGAACCCGACAAGCCTGAAACGGTTCCACCGACGGTGAACGTCGGCGCACAATTTACCTGGACGCTGGTGACGTTGGCGGTCGCGGTGCCGATTCCGTTCGAAACGCTGCAGGTTTGCGCCGGATTGCTAGGCTGCGTCTTGACGATGACGCTGTAGGCGCCTGTTACCGAGGTCTTGAAGGTAAAATTGATAGTTCCGGTGCCAGAGACAGCGAGGTCGTCACCGCCATTGTCTTCCAGAACCAAGCCGCTGCCGGTCAGTCCGAGCACCGTTCCGCCGATGGAATAGGGACCGCCGCCCGAACCGGAACCTGATGCTGATCCGGAACCCGAGCCGGAGCCTGAGCCCGAACCTGAGCCGTTACCTCCGGGAACGCCGCTACATGCGGCAAATGCGAGTGAAGCGAAGACCAGAGCGATTGCGAATGGTGACTTTCGGCCAGAGTACATATGGGTATCCCATTTCTCCTTGCGATAGTCGCCTGCGGACACACTTCGGCGGCTCACTACGGCGAGGAAACACACGTAGCGCCGGCGAAAGGTCAGAAGGAATCAACGTAGCGACAGAGTACTAGAAGTACTGGAAAGGTAGCAACGGACAAATAATAGACCTGTGTACAGCTCGTCAATAGAGACGACCGTCTACGTCGGGAGTTCAGGAGAGGCGGGTGTAGTCGCCCCGAAAAAAAATCAGCGGATTACCAGAATAAAGCTGCGCGGAAAGAACTTCACCCACCACGATCGTGTGGTCGCCCGCGACATGCGCGGCGTGTAGACGACAGGCGATCTGACACAGCACGTTGTCGAGCAGCGGAATTCCTTCCTGCGTCCAGAGAAATTTGACTTGGTGCTTCGCTTCTTCCCTGTCGTCCGGTTCCTCATTCTGTTCGGGCCGGGCAAAGAACTCCGACAAATTTTGCTGATCCTCTTTGAGGACATTTACGCCGAACATGCGGCGGTCCCTGATCAAGGGCAGCAGATGTGCGCGTTCATCCACGCAAACGGAAACGAGCGGCGGTTCCAGAGAAACCGAAGTGAAGGAATTGGCCGTCATGCCGTGCACACGCCGCGGAGCGCATTCAGCGGTCACTACCGTCACACCCGTAGCGAACTGGCTGAGGGCGCGGCGAAAGTCCAGAGACGTAAGCGGGGCTGACGGCATTGATTTTCGAAGATAGCACATCTGCAGCTATCGAGGCTCGCGCGGCCAGTCTGCGCAATAACAAAAAGGAGCGGCCATTGCTGGCCGCCCCCGAGATATTCGAACCGACCTATCGACGTAGCGTCAGTTCGGCCGGTCCTTGTCCTTATCCTTGTCCTGCTTGGGCGGCTTGTCTTGCTTAGGCGGCTTCTCCTGCTGTTGTTGTTGCCGCTGCTGCTTCTGCACTTCCTGTTGCTGGCGCTGCTGCATTTTTTGCTGCTGCTGATCGTGTTTGCGCTCCATCTGATCGAGCTGTTGCTGTTGGCGCTCTTGTTGCTGCTGTTGACGCTGCTGGTTGGCTTGCTGCTCGAGTTTCTGGTTTTGCTGGACTTGTTTTTGGTCCAGCTTCTGCCGTTCCTGATCCTGCTGTTTGCGCAGATTGTCCATTTGCTGTTGCTGCCGCTCCTGCACTTGTGGATTAACGTTCGGGCGCGAATTGGGCGGCCGGTCGTTGAACTTGCGGTTGTTGTCAGGGCGATTATCGGGCTGCGCTTGCGGCGGCTGATTCGGCTGATTAGCCGGCCGGTTGTTGTTCGGCTGCTGCTGATTGTTGGGCTGCGCCTGTTGCGGAACGTTCTGTTGCGGCGGCCGATTGTTCGGCTGGACCTGCGCCGGTTGGTTCTGCTGCGCCGGGCGGTTGTTGTTTTGCTGTGCCTGAGCGGGTGGCTGATTCTGCTGCGCTGGGCGGTTTGCGTTCGGTTGAGCCTGCGCCGGCTGATTCGGCTGGTTGGGCCGCGTGGTCACGCGCTGGCCCTGTGGCGGCAATTGAGCCGGACGCGCTTCCTGAACGACGCGAACATTATCCCGAGGCTGATTGTTTTCGCGAATCTGCGAAACTGCTACCGGCCGGCCGCCATTGGCCTGCACCTGCTGCAACTGGCGATTCACCGACGCCGCTGGAGGAGGAGGAGCTGTCTTTGCGACTACCGGCCGTGCGATTGCCTGCGCTGGCGGGCGAACGCGAGCCTGTCCTGCGGCACCGAGGACGCTGCGCTGCTGCGGAGCAACGGCGGGTGTCATCGGCGAAACCTGGGCCGAAGCGACTTCGCGCGAATCCACGCGGACCATGTTGCGGCCGACGGGCTGCGCGGAAGTGAACGAAGCTTGCGACGTGGCCGTTACGTAAGTACGGTTCTGGTAGTTGATGTTGGTGACGTTTTTCTGCACGTAGACCGTGTTGTAGACGTTCGTCACCTGCGTGCGATTGATGATAGTCGTGTTGTAGACGTTGACGCGCTCCACGTAACGCGGCGTGACGCGATAGGACGGGCAGTATACGTCGCGGGGGCCGAGCGGGAACCAGGCGACGCCTCCACCACCGACGCCCACGCTAACGCTGAACCGCGGGCCGCCAACCCACGCGACGAGCGCGGGCGCGTACACCGGACGAACGTAAGCGACCGTCACCACCGCGGGCCGAGGCGCGACGGGTACCCAACCCCATACGCCACCGACTACAACCCAGCGGCCATAGTGGAACGGAGCAAAGCCCCACGGCGCATCGTCAACCCAGGTCCAGCCCCACGGGGAAATCCAGACCCAGTGGCCATAGCGATAAGGCTGCCAGCCAACGACGGTGGTGTGCGGGAACCAGACCGTCCCGTATTCAGGCACTTGCCGCCAACCGCCGTAATCGTCAAGGTCTTCGTAACCGACAACGTCATCGGAAACATAGCGGGCAGATTGCGAACGATCCCACCGGTTGTCACGGTCGTAGCACCAACGGTCGAAATCGTCGTCGCCCGGATAGCCCTCGACGTCGGCGTTCAATTGGTCTGTGCCTTCAAAGGTTGCGGACTGGCCGGCACGAATCGGGTAAGCGGAACCGCCGCCGCTAACTTCACCCTGGCCATCGCGCACATTGACGATGGTGGAGTCGCCGTTTTCATTGACGCTGACGCGATAGGAACCAGGGCGCAACACGTTGAAAGCGATATTCGGCGTGTCGATCTCGAGCGTCTGATCCTGATCCAGGCGGCGGACACGAACGTTCACCGTGCCTTCGGTAAGCCGGATTTGCACGGTGCGATCGTCAAGATTGAGAAATGAAAAGCCCGTCATCTGTCCGAGACGGATGGCGTAGGAATCGACGCGAAGTTCGGCGCGCCCATTCTGATCAATCCACAGCTTGTCGCCGGTGGTCAGCGGGCGGTTCACAACCGCGTCGACCCATTCGTCGGAGCCGGCCGGAGCAAACGACACGGCTCCGCCGGTGTAACTGAGCCGTGCGGCACGCGTCGGCGGATCGTCCTGATCGTCGCCCTGTTGGTCTTGGTAAGGCGGCTGGCCCTGTGCAAGTGAACGGGACGGTGCGGCCAGGAATGTGAGAGCAAAGATGGCTGCGAGCGAAGCAAGCCATTTCGTGCACCATTTCGGGGTAAAGCGCATGTTCGATCTCTCCTGAAGCGCGACGAAGACCAGAGACCGCGCTTGGCAATACTCTTCGGGGAACAAGGCTTGGCTTCCTTTCACACTAACACCGCACTTGGGGCCGGGAGACATCGGGAATTCACCGGAGTTTCCAGAGGGGAATCACCCGACTGAGTACCGTGTAGCTACACGATATAACCCGAAATTGAAGAAGGAGTTGCGGTCGGGACCAGGGCCGCAAATCAGCGGTCCAAGAAATCGACGAGCCCGCTTGATTAGAGCGAGCTCGCAAAGAAACGCCAAAAAATTCCGACGTAAAACTTATTCGCTAGATTCTTTCTTTAGTGGCGTCCATGCGAAGAACCGCCGCCGTGCGGACTGCCGCCTCCGCCACCACCACGCGAGCTGCCGCCACCGGAACTGCGCGGACTTCCACCGCCTCCGCTCGGCCGGCCTCCGCCTCCGCCGCCGTAGCTACGGCTGGGCGCGGAAGGAGCGGAATAAGAACGCGACGGGGCTGCCGGTGCGGAATAACGCGGCTGCGAGTTGCCGCGATTACCGCCGCCGAAGGAAGGCTGCGAACCGCGACCACCAAAGTTAGGCTGAGAATAACCGCGGTTGCCGTAGTTCGGTTGTGAATAGCCGCGATTTCCGCCCATGTTGTAGGAAGATTGGCGATCGTGAACTCCACCGGAGCTGCGTTGCGGCGGATTGTAGGACCGTCCATTGCCGTTTGAACTGTTCGCTGGCCGATCGCTGCTGAAGCCGCCGGATCCGCGCTGCGGCGCAGTATATGACCGGTTATTTCCGTTCGAATTGTTTGGCCGATCGCTGGCGTACCCACCCGATCCTCGTTGTGGCGGACTGTACGTGCGATTGTTGCCGTCAGGGCGATTGCCACCATTTGCATTCGAACCATTAGCCCCATTGGGCCAAGACGGACGGTCGTTGCGGACCATGTTGCCGTTGCGTGACCCGTCGCCGGATGATCCTCTATTTTGTGCCCTGTTGGGTGAGTTGTTCATTGCGTTGTCGCGCGGCGAATTGTTGCGCGCGTCCGATGCGAAGCCGGCCGGCGCGCGGCCACGATCCGTCGTATTGCCCTGTGCCGACCATGAACGCCCGTTGCGACCGTTGCCGGAATCCGGCGCCGCGCGCTGGTGCGACTGCGGCTTGTCCTGCGAGAGCTCGCGCTGGCGCGCGGTCATGCCGCCCCGAGTGTTGTCAAAGCCGCGGCCGTTGTTGAACTGGCCACGATTCTGAGCGCCGTTGTTTACGCCGCCGTTGTTCTGACCAAAGTTCGGCCGGTTCGAATCGGACCGGAAGCCGCCGTTGTTCGGGCCATTGCCGTTTCCGCGATTCACGTTGCCGCCGTTTGCAAACGACGGACGGTTGTTGTTTGCCGCCGCGTTGCTTTGCGCTGCGCGGCCCATCGCGGGACGATCATTGTTGAATCCGCCGCGGCCAAACGAATTGTTTCCGTTGCCGAACGTCCGCACCGGCATATGCGAAGCAGCGGCTCCGGGCGTAGTGCGCGCGACTACGTAGCGGTTCTGCACGGCCTGCGATGGCCGAGCGATGTTGCCGCGATTCGTCGCTGCGCCCATGTAGCTCTGCCGGGTCGGAGCAAAGTTAGCTCGGTTCATTACCTGCGCGCCGCGCAAACTTGCCTCGTTGACGCGGAACGCGCCCCGGTTAATCGCGTGGCCGCCTACGAAGTTGTTGCGCGAGGCGACCGTGACCGCACGCGTGTTGCGCGCATAGGCGTAGTTAGAGTTGCCGCGGCCATTAAAGACATCCGTGTTGCGAATGTAGGTGTTGTGGATATTCACGTTCCGGTAGTAGGCGTTGCTCGTGTGATACCACGGGCGGTAGCATTCGCGCGGCCCCAGCGGGAACCAGCCGATGCCGCCTCCCCATCCGCCGCCAAACGAAAATCCAACGCCCCAGTGCGAGCCGCCGAGGAATCCGACGAATGCCGGACCGTAAATCGGTCGCGCGTAGTAAGGACCCGGGCACCAGCCCCAGCGGCTACCGATGTATGCCCACCTTCCGTAGTGATACGGAGCAAATCCCCACGGCGAGTAGTCCACCCATGTCCAGCCCCACGGACCGATATAGTTCCAGTAGCCGTAGCTGTACGGAGCCCAGCCGGCGTCCACGACGTTCGGATACCAAACTGCGCCGTAGTCAGGCTCTTCACTCCAGGTACCGTTGTCGTCCAAATCCGAATAGCCCGGCACGTCACGAGAGACGTACTTCGCGGAAATCGAATTGTCGTCGCGGCGGTCGCGATCATTGGACCAGCGATCGAAATCATCCGGCGCCGGAGCGCTAGCTACGAAATAACTTACGTTGTCGGTTCCGTTGAATTCGCCGCGCTCGCCCGTGTGAATCGTGTACGTCTGGTCATTCGCGATCACTTGTCCTTCGCCGCGAATCGCCGTCACGCGAGTTCCGTCGCCATTCTCGTTAACTTCAACGCGAAACGCGCCGGCTTGCGTCACCGTGAACGCAAGATTCGGAGTGTCCACTTCATAGACGTCGCCTTCGCGCATTTCGCGAACGCGGAAATTGATCGTGCCTTCCGCCAACCGCATCTGCGTGGTTTGCTCGTCAAGATTTAGGAAAGAGAGAGCCGTCATGCTGGAGACGTGGATGGAGGCTTGGCCGGCTTGCAATTCTGCACGCGAATTGTTGTCGGACCAGATCTTGTCGCCGATCGTTACGGGGCGATTGCGCGTGGCCGCTCCCCAATCACCTTGTCCGCCAGGCTGAAACGAAACAGTGCCGTCAATGTAGCTCAAACGCGCAACTCGCGACGGAGGATCCTGCTGGGGGTCTCCGTTGTAGCTGATGTCGTTATCCGGGAGTTGCTGGCCCTGATCCTGATAACCGGGGTCTTGATAGCCCGGATTTTGAGGATCTTGCGCGAGAAGCTTCAGCGCGCCAATGGAAAGGAGACCAACAATAGAAAGCCCGAGAAGCCTGGTTTTTGTGAAAAGCGGTTTGCTGTTCATGCCAACATCCCCTGACTCGGTTGCGCGGAATACCGCGCTACCGCCGGGAGGATAAGACCCTCTCTCGAGGATAGAACACCTAGATGGAAGGAAAGTTGCATTTCCTGACATGCGAACCAACCGAGTACTAGAACTGTTACTAAGCTGCCCCGAATCTGGTCCTTAGAACAGGCGCGGGGCCCAAGCACTTACCTTACACTCCTGCCTTGTGGGCTCAAGCCCCCTTTGGGAGAATGCCTCAGTATGCCAATCAACTCGAAGTGGTTTGGCGCAGTGACGCTCGCCCTGGCTGCCGCAGTGGCCAGCCCGGCGCAGCAGTGGCGACAGGTCGGACCGCCAGGTGGAACGGTAATCTCGCTAGAAGCCGACGCTCATGACGCAAACAAGATTTACCTCGGCACGTCCGACGGCCACGTGTTTTTCTCCAGTGACGAGGGCCAGCACTGGAGCCTCCTGAGCCGAATCGGCTCCGGCCAGGATGACGTTATCACTCACATTATTGTTGACCCGCGGGATTCCAAGCGCCTTTATGCCAGCACCTGGACGCTGTACTCCGGCGGCGGCGGCGTATATCGCAGCGATGACTCTGGCCGCTCCTGGAGACTGATCGGTCTTGCTAAAGAAACGGTGCGCGCTTTGGCGCAGTCACCTACGAATCCTAAGCTTTTTGTGGCCGGCTCTCTGACCGGAGTTTATCGTTCGAATGACGACGGCAACACCTGGGAACGCATCACTCCGACGGGCCACGAAGATTTGCGCAACTTCGACTCGCTGGCCTTCGACCCGAAAGATTCCAACACCATTTACGCGGGAACCTACCACCTTCCCTGGAAGACAACGGACGGCGGCAAAAACTGGACGAATATCAAAGCGGGCATGATTGACGACTCCGACGTCATGACCATGATCATTGATCCCGCGAATCCTTCGAACGTGCACGCAACGGCCTGCTCCGGCATCTATCGCAGTGTGGACGCGGGACAAAATTGGAAGCGCTATGGCGGTATTCCTTTCATCTATCGCCGTACACAGCTGATTCGCCAGGATCCGCAAAATCCGGAAACGCTCTACGCCGGAACCACCAGCGGCCTGTGGAAAACGACGAACGAAGGTGTTGACCAGTGGAAGCGCATGACTCCGCTCGATTGGGTTGTGAACGCGGTCTTGATCGATCCACGCAATCCGCAGCGCATTATTATCGGCACGGAACGCGAAGGCGTACAGATCAGCGAAAACGGCGGCGCAACGTTCGCCGCTGCGAACAACGGTTTCCATCACCAACACGTTCTCGATGTTGCGATTGACCGCGAACATCCGGATCACGCGCTCGTCGTTTTGACGTTCGACACGAACGCATTTCTCGCCACCAAGAACGGCGGCGCCAGCTGGACCACGCTGGGCCCCGGACTGAAGCGCACGGACGTGAAGCACGTTTATGCCATGCCGACTGGCTGGTGGGCTTCGCTCGCCAACGGCGGTTTGATGAAGTACGACGAGAGCACGAACAAGTGGGTGAAAGCGGGCCTGTTTATTCCCGCTGCTCCTGCCACAGTTGCGCAGACATCTGCGAAGACTACTGCGAAGGGCAAGAAAGCCGCGCCAGTCGCGAAGAAGCCGCTGGCGAAGAAAGTTGTGCCGCAGCAACTTGCGTTCCAGGTCAGTGAGTTGACCTATGGCGGAAGCAAGTGGTTCGCCGCAACAACTGGCGGCGTTTTGGTTTCGACTGACAAGGGCGCAACCTGGAAACACGCAGCGTCCGAAGCGCTGGTGAAGTCTCCGGCGCAGTCGCTCGAAGCTTCCAATGACGGCTCGCAAGTGTGGGCCGTTTCGCAGAAGAATCTTCTGTACTCGGCGGATGGCGGAGCGCACTGGGAGGCGAAGGAACTTTCCTTCGCTTCGGCCGGCAATCTGCGGCTGCGCCGCATGGACGACGACAATCTCTTCATCACCACGAACATGGGGCTGTACACGTCACGTGACGCGGGCCGCAACTGGAACCGCGCGGACATTCGCGATCTGCAGTTCCAGGATGCAGCCGGCGCGGGCAATGCTCGCCTGGTTGCGTTGCAGCGTCGCGGATTGGTCGCGTCGTTCGACAGCGGCAAGACTTGGCAGCGTGTGAACGATCCGCTGGCCGAAGGCTACTTCCCTCTGGTGCGCGCGAACAACAGCGGTTCGTTGTTTGCCGTGTCGGCGACCGAAGGGCTCTTCACGCTGGAAGCGGGAGCGCGTTCGGCGAGCGAAGCGGTGGGCGGTTCATCGCTGATGATGCTCGACGGCTCACAGAAACCTCGCTAACTTTAGGTTCTCTAAATTCGATCAGGAGAGCCCCGGAAATCGGGGCTCTTCTTTTTTCTGTTTGGCGATTTCATTTTTCGCGCGAAGGAAATGCGAGAAGGATGCGGAGATCGCGAAGGTTGTTGCCGGTGGGGCCGGTGACAATGGCGTCGCCAAGCTGATCGAAGAAACGGAATGAATCGCTGCGCTGAAAAAAATCTCCTGGGTCGAGGCCGGCGTGTTGCGCGCGGGCAAGCGTGTCCCCGTCGGCGACGGCTCCGGCGGCGAGGCTGTTGCCATCAATGCCATCGGTTCCCGCACTGAGAACGATGACAGATTTGCCGGCGATTTTTTCCAGACAGGCGAGAACGAACGCAGAGTTGCGTCCTCCGAGCCCGTTGCCGGTTACGGCGGAGCTGAGTTCCCCGTCTGCAATCAGAGCCACTGGCTGGTGTGGATTCGACGTTTGTATCTGTTCGAGTTGCGCGAGCAGCGCTTCGGCGGCCTTTGCGACCGGCCAGTCGTCTGTGGAGTTGTCGCAGCAGGCAAGGAAATGTTCTGTTTCGGCGAAGCGATGGGCCGCGTGAAAGAGTTCGTGCATGCCGAGAATCAGTTCAAATTGGGTGCTGCCGAAGAGCGAATCCGACGCCTTTGGCGTTTCGGGCATCGAGCCATTGTCTATCCAGGACAGAAGAGGAAGCGGCAGGCGATCGCGCAGTTTGTATTTGGAGATGACGCTGAGAGCGTCGGCGCAGGTGGTGGGATCGGGAAGAGTCGGGCCGGAGGCGAGAGCCGATTCCCTTCCGACGGGAACGTCGCTGATCGCTAGAGTTAGAACGGTGGCGGGATGAGCGGCTTGGGCTAGACGTCCGCCTTTGACGGCGGAGATGTGTTTGCGGACGGAGTTGATTTCGTGAATGGAAGCTCCGCAAGTGACGAGCGCGCGGTTAAGTTGCTGCACTTCAGCGAGCGAAAGAGTGCTCAACAGCGGTGATTCCATGAGGGCCGAACCACCGCCGGAGAGAAGAACGATTACGAGAGTCTGCGGCGTGGAGTTGCGGACGAGATCGAGAGCGGCTTTGCCGGCGAGCAGGCTGTGTTCGTTGGGTTCGGGGTGGCCGCTGAGAAAGTAGTCAAAGTCAGAGTGCGCGGGCGGCGCGGTTGGTGCGGAAACGACGCCGCGGAGTTTTGTGTGGCGCGGAAGAATCGCGAGCAAACCGTCGATCATGCGGTGAGCGGCTTTGCCTACGGCGAGGACGCGGATATCCGGAAAAGCGCGCAGGTCAAACTCTCGATCGGCGCAGCACAGAGTGTGACCCGAGATCGAGAGGCAGCGTTCGATGGCGGCGCAGGGATCGACGGCTTCCAGGGCACGGCGGAAGATTTGGCGAGCGAGATTTTTGCGGTCCATCGCTGGAAGTATAGGAGGTTAAGGAAGGAAACGAAGTAGAGGAATTGAAGGTTGTGAGCGCAGCTGCTGCGAAAGGGATTTCGCGGGCGCTTCAAATTTTCCGTCCCTAGTTAACCATAACCTACCCCACCTTTGTAAGTGCTGATTCTACGCAACTTATCGCGCCGCCTCCCCACGGTCTTTGGCTGGAAATCGTTACCTATGCGCCGCCCGCTTGTGGTCCAAGCCTGGACTCGCTAACTGATGATAGCAGACTTATACTGTGAGTAAGTACTATATCCAACAGGAAATGATTCGAACGGCGGACACGCGCCAAAGCGCTGAGTGTGTTTGCTTTACGGCAAGCAGGGAGTTCTCCGCAGGTCGCTGGCCCTCAGCACGCCGGGTTAAGGCGCAGTTCCGACTCTCCCCTTGACAGTCTAGGAGAAGAGGCGTATTGATTCCTAGATTGTCTAGGAAAGGGTGATTTTGTGGACAAGCAAATGGAATTGCTGCAGGGGACGCTGGACATGCTGATCCTGAAGGCGGTGTCGCTGGGGCCACTGCACGGATATGGAGTGCTGTTGCGGATTGAGCAGATTTCGGGCGGGCGGCTCGAGATTCAACAGGGGTCGCTCTATCCGGCGCTATACCGGCTGGAGGATCAAGGCTGGATCGCGAGCGAATGGGGCGAGTCCGAAAACAAGAGGAAGGCGAAGTATTACCGGCTGACGGCGGATGGGAAAAAGAGGTTGCAGAGCGAAGAGCAGAAGTGGAAGCGGATGGCGGAGGTGATTGCAGGGATTTTGGGGACGAAGGCGGAGGAGTTGTGATGCAGAAGTTTTAAGTCATAGCTCTTACGTTGTGAATAAAAGCGAAAGAGACCATGGAGGAGAGCAGTCCACGGGTTTTAAGTGTTCAGTGGTCAGTTTTCCGAAAGAGAAGAGATAACAGTTCGAGACGCTCGGCTACGCGGGGACGGTTCGGCCGTGCCTCGGAAACGCGGACGCCACCTTGACAGGCAGTGCTCCATGAGCTGGGCGTTCGGTGATCGGCGCTTCGGAGGAATTGGAGGCGACATTCGTGAGTTGGTGGAAGCGAGTGCGGTCGGGGATCAGGGTGAATCTGTGGAGATCTCGCATGGAGAGCGAGATGGACGCGGAGATGCGGTTCCATCTCGAGGCACGCGCCGAAGATTTGATACGAGGCGGAATACCGAAGTCTGAGGCGATGCGGAGAGCGCGAATTGAGTTTGGCGGGATGGACAATGCGAAGGAAGAATGCCGCGAGGCGCGCGGCGTCGGACTGGCGGAGAGTGTTTTTCAGGATTTGCGGTTTGGTGTCCGCACACTGCGGAAGAGCCCAGGCTTTA
>Ga0075424_100001721_pt1 | contig 19403 bp, 13 predicted proteins | sample SoiMethybrSBSTD3_FD_75301 | JGI IMG/M metagenome (GOLD analysis project Ga0075424, IMG submission 75301) | Bulk soil microbial communities from a Populus tree surrounding site in Tennessee, USA - Soil MetaG P. TD hybrid SBSTD3 | ecosystem: Environmental > Terrestrial > Soil > Tree plantation... | reverse complement strand
GAGCGGTTCGGCCTCTAAAAATCGACCCTCCCGGACATAAAGTTCGGCAAGCGCATAAAGCGAGGTCCCCACATCGGGATGCTCGGTGCCCAGCGATTTCTCCTTGATGGCAAGCACCCGCTCGTAAATCGTCTCGGCCTCCGCGTAGCGGCCCTCCAAGGCAAGCAGCACCCCCAGATTGTGGAGCGTGGTAGCAACCTCGCTGTGCTCCTGTCCCAGTAGCCTTTCTTTGATGCCGAGCGAGCGCTGGTAGAGGGGCTCTGCATCCGCGTAGCGGCCCTGGTAGACGTAGAGCGCAGCGAGTCCATGCAGCGTTGAGGCGACCTCGATCTGTTCGGCTCCGAGGACCCTTTCACGGATGCTCAGCGCCCGTTTGTAGAGCGGCTCGGCGTCTGCGTATTGCCCAAGCTGCACGTGCAGGAGAGCCAGTGTGTGCATCGCCGTGCCGAGCTCGAGGTCGTCGGGCCCGCGTTCGTGTTCCATGAGTTCGATCGCCCGGCGCGCAAAAGGCAGCGCTTCGCCGACCCGACCCGCGGCAACCCTCTCCTGCACCTGGCGCGTGAGCGAGACAATCGTCTCCGGCTCTTGAGCCCCGGCGCTTGCCCCCCACGCCGTCATCAGTGTCACCAACAGGGCAACAAAGAGGATGCCGCGCTGCATCGTGTCCCCTCCCATGCCATAGCTTCGGCACTGTGATGAGGGGATTTGGCCCGAGCAAGGCGCGGGCCGGCCTGCGGTCGTGTTTGGCTTCGCCAGCACGAGCCGGCCAGCAGCCGCGGCGCAACCCATGGCACGAGCAGGGGAACGGGGTCGCAGGATTGCTTACGGCGGGTAGGATCGAACGTGCCCTCCGCACGCCCTGGGCGACCCGCCACCCGCATTCATCAAGCCCAAGCTTCGCCGGGCGGTCGTCGGCCAGATTACCAAGCTGTCATGTTTGATCGGCTTGAAGCCTACCCCCATGGTTCCCATTTTTTTGCCCATGCTTGCCCCGACGCCACGAAGAACCGACACCGCCAAGCTGCGTCGGACGATCTCGCAACTGCTTGACCTGCTTTACGTCGTCGAGCAGGCAATGGACGCGTTTCAGCGCAAAGGTGATCGTACAGAGCTCGAGCGCGCCGCCGAGGGCTTCAATGAGATGCTGGGCCACGTGGACGCTCTCGGCGACATGGTCGCCGACGCTCGCGGCCCTCCGTCAATACCCCAAGGCGCCGTTCGTAAAACGGGCTCCTGAGCTCCTCGCATGCGAGGTTCCGCTTGCCGCGGCCGCCCGTGCGGTCGAGGCCGGTCATGCCTCCCCAAGGCGTGTTCGCCAGGGCAGGCCCGCCGCGTTGAGGCTGCGGCAGGCAGCGTTGGCGCGTTCGCGAAACTCTGCTTAAGCTCGCCGGCAGTGAAACAGGAGGACCTCACGATGGCGAGGGAGCAGCTCACACCCGGGCTTTTGGGCAAGATCGAGACGCTGGTCGACGACAAGTTGGTGGTCAAGCACATGGGGGGCGAAGGCGTGCTATCGACCCCATCGATGATCATGCTGATGGAGCGCGCGGGCATCGAGGCCGTGCAGGCGCATCTCCCCGAGGGGCACACCACGGTCGGCTTCGAGGTCAACGTCAAGCACTTTGGCGCTACGCCCAAGGGCGAGAAGGTCACGGTGACAGCCGAGCTCCTGGACATTGACGGTCGCAAGCTTCGCTTCAAGGTCGAGGCGTTCGACGAACACAAGAAGGTCGGTGACGGCACGCATCGGCGGGCGATCATTAAGGTTGAGAAGACTTGAGCGCCCCGAGCAGGGTCGCTTGCACCGCTAAATAGCGCGCTGCGGCGCTAGCTGGGCGCGCGCGGCCGAGGCTGCGGTGCTTAGCTGCCCTCGACGGGAGCCAACGCTATTTCGACTTTGCGCAATCCCGAAAGATCTGAAGCTGGGTTTCGCTGAAGTAATCGGTCTTGCGGTTCTTGTTGCGATGCGACAAGTGCAGACAGAAATCGGGGGTGATCGTCTTGGTATAATCGTAGGTTATCTCGTTGACGTCCTCCGCCGCCAGGTAATGTCTTTGTTCGCTCGCAAACTCCAGCGCCGACTTGGTGCTTTCGAAGAGGAGACTAGTGAGAAGCGCTTTGCGCTCGCTCGGCGTCATGGCGTACACCGGCAGCACACGCACCGCAAAGCCTAGCCATTTTGCCGACGTCTCGCTTCTTTTCACTAAGGTGGCGATCAGGTCCCGCATCTCGGCCGGCGTCAGAACCTCTTCCAATGCTTCGCGTGACAAACGTGCAGCTTCGAAGTCCTCATAGGTCGCGTCACTGACGATTTTTCCGAGCAGCTCTTCGCGCAAGCTCGTTGAAAAATTTACGTGTCTCAGGGCGGCCAAGGCGTGCGAAGCGTTGGATTTAACGATCGCAGCAATGGCGTCGTGCTGCACTTGCTCCGGCAATCTCTCGCCGAATATTTCCAGCGCCAGTACGGCCACTTCGGGCGTCAACTCCGAGGAGGCGTGCATGCGCGAGGCAAGCTGCGCGATCTCGAAATCCGAGATCCGCAAGGCAGTGGCGTTTTTGGCAACGATGGACAGGCTCGCCTCACGAAAGACCTTGGCGCGCAGGTCATGGCGCTGCGCATCCGTCAAGCGTTTCACTTTCGAGAGGATGGCGACGGCTTCATTGCCGCAGCCGGGCGAGGCCAGAATACGTTTGATCAAGTCGTCAAACTGGGATGCGGTCAGGGTACTCGACTTGCGGGCTACCGTGGCAAGCACTTCGGGGCTATTTGCGAGATCCATGAACAGCGCAAAAGCTCGATCGCGATCGAGCAGGCGTGAATTGTCGTCCGTCAGCAGCTGCACCAGGGTGGGCAGGTGCTTCTCATCGATCGCTTCCTGCTCGGTGTAGAACTTGCTCCAAACGGCACCCGGGAGCGTCGCCTCGGCCTGCGGGGAGAGGCTGAGCTTCAAGGGGCATTTCGCTTCGGTTGACACGATGGCGCGGCAAAGTTTGCCGAGCATTTGCTCGTGCACTTCGCGCTTGTCGAACAGCGCTATTCGCCATGAACGGGTTTTCTTGGCCTCTTCCGTCAGTATTGCGCCGGCTGCGGTTATGATAGGTGCCGACAGGTCTTCCCCATTACTTCGCCCAGCAATGTAGGGCTCCGCGTAGCGGTACTGCACATCTGCGGCATTGACCGCGGCCGTACCCGCTACATTGTGAATAATCTTGTCTTCGGCGCGCCCGGTGAGGAGCCATACCCTGTCCGAAGGCTGGCGCGCCCATTCGCCGGCGACAAAGACACGGCCATCCCAGGCAACAACCGCCGATGATTGGGGGATTTCTCGTGCGGTTAGCCAAAGGGGAAAATAGAGCCACGTCCAGGTGACGATCAGCCAGCCCCAAACGCGCGCGGTCCTGTCTCTTGAGGAAGATACGGCCAATGTGACCAGGACGGCGACCGAGGTCACCAAGGAGACGATGGGCCAGAACGCGCCGGCGCTCGTCAGCCAAACCGTCCCCCTCCAGCGCAAGTACTGGGCGATACCGAGACCCAACAGGCACGGAATGACGCCAAACACCGTGGCGGTCACGATCGCACTGCGTCGGATCCTGCTGGTCTCCATTCACTGTTCCTTCCTTGAAGACCGAGGGGAAAGAACCGGATCGGGTTGCGCACTATAGCGGACGGCAACGTCGCTGTCCGAGGCAACATCAATGTGCAAGCTTTGGCTCGGTGCTCCTTGCCGAGCGCGCGGGCAAGCGGCGAACCCAGCGCCCCGGGCGGCATACGCGCGGCGAACGCTGGCCGAGATTAGTCGAGCGCGCTAGCGGGGGGTGAGGCCGGGTTCCCCGCCAAGGAATGACAGTTAACAAGGCCAAGGGGCGCCGGCTTGGTCCTCGTCGCGGCGCGGCCGGCGCCGCGGCCAGGATGGTCGCGCCCACTGCAATCAAGTTTTGTCGCGCGATTGCACGAACTGGCTCATGCCCAGCAGCGCCACGGAAAGGGCGATGAGGAGCGTGGAAATCGCGGCGATAGTCGGATCGATCTCGTCGCGCAACGCATTGAACATGCGCTTCGTCAAAGTTGCTTTGTCGCCACCGGCAATGAACAACGAGATCACAACCTCGTCGAGGGAGGTGATGAAGGCCAGCAGGGCGCCCGAGATTACTGAAATCCGGATCTGCGGCAGTGTCACCGTGAGGAATGCTCTTAAGCGCGTCGCACCGAGGCTGCGCGCGACCATTTCCTGATTCATGTCGTAGCTCTTGAGGCTCGAGGCGACGGTGATCACGACGAGGGGTATGGCCAACACCGAATGTGCCAGCACGATTCCGGCGAGCGTGTTGTTGAGCCCCAACTGGGCATAGAGCAGGAAGATGCCGATGGCGATCAGGATTGCCGGAATCACCAGAGGCAGGATAAAGGCGGCATAGGCAAGGGCCGACCAGCGGCTGCGCAGGGCATGCAAACCGTAGGCGGCAAGCGTGCCAGAGGTGGTCGAGAGCAGCATTGTGAGAATCGCGGCCATGAACGAGACATAGGTCGCCTCCCGCCATTCGATGGCCCCGAAGTAGGTGGTGTACCAGCGCGTCGACCAGGCCGGGGGCGGGAATGTCAGATAGCGCGAATCCGAAAAGCTCAGGGGAACGACCAGCAGGCTGGGTGCAATCAGGAACAGGACGACGAGGCCGACGAGTGCGTAAAGCCACAATCGCCGCCGATGCGTAATCTGGGTATCCGTTGCTGGTCTGGCGAGCATGTCAGCGGCCTCCGGTCAGCTTGTCGAAGCCGATCACGCGGCCAAGCAGCCATAAAATGCCGAGCGTCATCACCAGCAGCACGACGCCAAGCGCGCTCGCCGCACCCCAGTCCCCGTAGTAGGAAACGTTGCGCTCGATCTGCATGGACCACATCATCACGCGCCCGCCGCCCAGCAGAGCCGGTGTCACATAGAAACCTAGGCACAAGACGAAGACGATGACGATGCCGGCGGCGAGGCCGGGCAACGACAAGGGCACAAAGATCTGCCAAAACGCCTGCACCGGCGATGCCCCGAGGTTGGCGGCGGCTCGCATGTAGTCGGGATTGATGGCGCGCATCGAGGCATAGAGCGGTAGCACCATGAAGGGCAGCATGATGTGCACCATGCCGATGCTGGTACCGGTGAAGTTGTGCACAAGGCGCAGCGGTCCGTCGATGAAACCGAGGTCGGACAGCCATGTGTTGATGAGACCACGCCGCTGCAGCAGGACGAGCCATGCGTAGCAGCGCACCAGCAGCGAGGTCCAGATCGGGAACAGCACGAGAAGCAGCAGGAGGGCGGCGATCCGGGGCCGGGCCTGAGCAATGATGTAGGCCAGCGGATAGCCGAGCAGGATCGAAACGCCGGTCACGAGGAAGGACAGTTCGAACGTGCTGCCGAGCGTGATCAGATAGGAGGGATGCAGCAATCGCTCGTAGTGGGCCAATGTCATGCCATCGGCGGTGCGGAACGACAGCCAGAACAGCCAAACGATCGGTGCAAGGGCGACGATGCCGATCAGGAGCAGCCCCGGCAACGCCAGGCTGCCCAGCATCCATTGCTCGGCGCGGTCTTGCGCCCGCAGCTCGGCCGCGTTCCGGCCGGCCCGGTGATGGGCCAGGTGTTCTGTCAGGGCCGGTTGGGCCGCCGCTGGCATGGCGTCAGGGCTCTTCCGAGGGAACGATGATCGTATCGGCCGGGGCGAGACCGAGCGTGATCGGCGAACCCGGCAGCGGAGCGCGCTGCGCATTGCCGGCGGGCTGGCGGATCGCGATCGGCTGACCATCCGCCAAGGCGACATAGAGCAGCGAACTCTCGCCTTGGTAGACGAATTCCTTGACCTGCCCGGAAAAGACGTTGAGGTCGGCAGCCTCAGTTGCTTCGACGATCTTCAGCTTCTCCGGTCGCAGCACCAGAAATTGCGCCGGGGCCTGGTGCCGGGGCGGTTCAGCAAGCCGCATGGCGCGTTCGCCGAGGTAGGCCGCGCCGCCCCTGACCTCCACCGGCAGGAAATGCGACTCGCCGATGAACTCGGCAATGAACCGGTCGTTCGGTCGCTCGTAAAGGTCCTGCGGTTTATCGATCTGTCGGAAGCGGCCGTGATTTATCACCGCAATGCGATCCGACATGGTGAGCGCCTCGCGCTGGTCGTGCGTCACATACACCGTGGTCATCCCTAAGCGCTGGTGCAGGTGGCGCACCTCGATCTGCATCTGTTCGCGCAGCTTCTTGTCGAGGGCCGACAGCGGCTCATCCATTAGCAGGATCCGCGGCTCGAAGATAATGGCGCGCGCCAGAGCCACGCGCTGCCGCTGGCCGCCGGAAAGCTGGTCCACCTGGCGCTCACCGAAGCCCACCAGTTGCACCATGTCGAGGGCGCGGGCGACACGCTCTTCGACCTCGGCGCGCGCGATGCCGCGCAGCTTGAGTGGGTAGGCGAGGTTGCCGGCCACGGTCATATGCGGAAATAGCGCGTAGTTCTGAAAGACCATGCCAACGTCGCGCTTGTGCGGCGGCAACAGGGTGACCTCGCGGTCACCGAACCGGATCTGCCCGCTGTTGGGGCGAATGAAACCCGCAAGCACCATCAGCAGCGTCGTTTTACCCGATCCGGACGGGCCGAGCAGGGTGATGAACTCGCCGCTCGCGATCTCGAGGTTGACATTGTCGAGCGCGGCCGTTCGTCCATACGTCTTGGTGACGTCGCCAATCGAGATCGGCAGGGAAATTGTCGTGCTCTTCATCGGCGCGTCAACGCGGCATTCCTCGCCATGCAGGGCGACCGCGCCGGCACGACGTGCCCGCCCGGTCTTCACGAGAGGGTCGCGGCTGCGCCTACTTCTGCGTGAACGCGTCGAAGCGCTTCACCATCTCGTCAGAGTTCTTGACCCACCAATCCACGTTCAAGAGGAAGCCCTTGCCGATGTTCTCGGGCGAGTTGGGAAGCTGGGCCGCCAATTCCTTGGAGATCAACCCGGTCTCGAAAGCAGCGAGGTTCGCCGGCGCATAGTTTATGTACTGCGGCAGGCGTGCCTGCACATCCGGGCGCATCATGATGGCGATCGCCTTCATGGCAAGGTCCTTGTTGGGGGCACCCTTCGGGATCAGCCAACAATCGGAAACCAGCATCTGCTGCTCGAAGGTAATGGCGAGCGGCCCGCCTTTTGTCTCCTTCTCCTTCATGGCGGCCTGGATGCGGCCATTCCAGGCTCCGACCATGTCGACCTCCCCGTCCTGAAGAATCTGAGCGGACTGGGCCCCAGAGTTCCACCACACAAGCACGTGAGGCTTCAGCTCCTCGAGCTTCTTGAAGGCGCGCTCAACATCGATGGGGTAAAGCTTGTCCAGCGGTACGCCGTCAGCAATCAGTGCCGCCTCGAGATTGTAGATCGGGTGCCGGCGCATGGAGCGCTGGCCGGGAAAATTCTTGACATCCCACAAGGCCGCCCAACCTGCCGGTTTCTTGTCACCGAAGGCCTTCGCGCGCCAGCCGATGGCAACCGAATAGACAATCTGGGAGATCCAATACTCGGTCTTTAGGTCCTTCGGTACGCCTGCGTCGTTAACGATCGCCGGATCGAGCTTCTCGAGCTTACCCTCCTTCTCCAGGATGCCGCAGGTGTGGGCGCCCTGCGTCGACAAGTCCCATGTCGGCCGGCCCGAGGCGACCTGCGCACGGATGTCGGCGACGCCGGAGGTGGTGTCCTCCTTGACGGTGATGCCAAGTTCCTTCTCAACCACGCTGAACCACGCTTCCCGCTGCGCCTTCTGAAAAGCGCCGCCCCAGGAAGAAATGGTGATGCTCTGCTGGGCGATGCTTTCGTCTGCGTGGAGCATCGTCAAGGCGCCGACTAGCGCCGCGCTTGCGACAACGAACCTTTGCATGGTCTTCCCCTTCACCTGCCGCCGAGCCGGCGGGCTTCCAGCTATCCCGAAGTTCAGCGCATAGCTCACCTGCAAGTCAAGAAAATCAGGCAGTTGCGGGCGACGACCCCAGGGCGGGTCCGGTAGGAAAGCCAGGATTTGTAGGGAGTTCGCGCAACGGTTCGGGGTGTACCCATTGCTTCGCCCTCCTGTTCGAGAGCAAGCTCGCCGCCGCGAAAAAGACGGCGAGGGACGAAAGCGTCGATGGCCCTACACTTCCAGCACAGCGAATTCGCAGCCCGGGTCGCAAACGCGCGCGCGGCGCTAGAGCGCGAAAGGCTTGCAGCCATTCTCCTTTTTGCCCAGGAGAGCCTCTACTATCTGACGGGCTTCGACACGAGCGGTTTTGTCTTTTTCCAGTGCGCCGTCCTCACCGCCGGCTCGGACGACATCGTGCTGCTCACTCGCCGGCCGGATCTCGAGCAGGCGCGGCGCACCTCCACCATTGGCGACGTGCGGCTCTGGTATGACGGGGAAGGGGCTGATCCCTCCAAGGAACTAAAGGAGATCCTGGAAGAAAAGAACCTGGCGCACGGCCGCATTGGCATCGAGCTGCGTACATTCGGGCTCACGGCGGACAAATACGAGCTTGTGCGCAGGCGTCTTTGCGGCTGGTGCGAACTGGTCGATGCTTCGCATGTCATCCGGAATCTGCGACTGCTGAAGTCACCCGCCGAGATCGCCTACGTGCGCAAGGCGGCCGAGCTCGCCGACCAATCGCTCGAGGCGATGCTGGCCGCCGCCAGACCGGGCGCTTTCGAAGGCGAAATCGCCGCCGCGGGGGCGGGCGTCATTCTTGCCGGCGGCGGTGATCCGCCGCCGTCGGGACCGGTGCTCGGTTCGGGTGACCGCGCTCTGCTTGTACGCACTGCCACGGGCTTTCGCCATCTCGACGGCGTCGACCAGCTGACGCTGGAGTTCGCCGCCAGCTATCGGCACTACTGCGCCTGCCTGATGCGCACCATCGCCGTCGGCAAGGCCAACGATCAGCAACGCGAGATGTTCGAGGTGACGCGCGAGGCGCTTGCGGCGATGACCGAGGCGGCGCAACCCGGCCGCCCGCTGGGCGAGATCGACGACGCGCATCGGCGCGTCTACGACCGGGCGGGCTACGGTCATGCGCGCATGGCCGCCTGCGGCTATTCGTTAGGAGCGCTCTACCGGCCGACTTGGATGGACGTGCCGCCGATGCTGTACTCGGGCAATCCGCTGCCCGCGGCGCCGGGCATGGTGCTCTTCCTGCACGCCATACTGATCGACGCCGCCGAAAATCTGGCAATGTCGCTCGGCCACACGATCACGATAACCGCGCGGGGTGCCGAGGTCCTCAGTCGGCTCGAACCCGCCTATATCGTCACCACCTAAAGCAGGCTGGCACGGCAGCCGCTCACGCCACGAGAAAATCGTAGGCTGACAACGCATGCGTGCGCACGATGTGCAGAAAGTCCTCGATCTCCACGTGTTCGTCGAACGAGCCCATCCCGTTCGGAAACGGCCCGTAAACGCAGGCCTGGATGTTGCGATAGCGCCAGAGGCGAGCATCGGTGCCGCCGAGGCTCACGATCGCCTGCGGTTTGAAGCCGCGCAACTCTTCGACGTTGCGCTGCACGATACGGATGATCTCGCAGTCGGGGTCGACCCACGAGGGCAGATTGCAGTTGCTCTCCCGAACGGTGGCTTCGGGAAACTTCTGCATGATCTTGCCCACCTCGCTCAGCACCTGCTCCCTCGTCACTCCTAGTGGGAGACGAATATCGGCCTCGAACGTGGCGCTCGACGGCACCATGTTGACCTTAACGCCGCCTGTGATGGTGCCGATATTGAGGGTCACCTCGTCGACAATGTCACCGGCGCCGGGACCCATCGCCCGGTCCATGGTGGCCCGGCCGGCATCGATGGCGGCGCGGATGTTGTCGGAGATCTGCGGTTTGATCTCGGCGAGTCTCTCCAGCTCGGCAGCGATTGCCATCGCGCTCTTAGTCGCGCTTTTGCTGGCATGCGTATAGGCGCCGTGCGCACCGGCGGTGTTGACCGTGATCTGGAGCCAGAGTGGACCCTTCTCGCCAAAGCGGACGCTAAAGGGACTTGATGGCTCGCCGTTCAGCAGCGCATCGCCGTGCACCTCCGGATGGTGCTCCATGAGATAACGGGCGCCGTTCGGACCGAAGGTTTCCTCATCGGAGACAGCGGTGAGCGTCAGCCTGCCCTTGAGCCCATCGCGCAGCCGATGCAGATAGGCATAGGTGAAAATCGAGGCCGTCGTTCCAGCCTTCATGTCGGCCACGCCGCGGCCATAGATTTTACCATCGACGATCTCCCCACCCCATGGATCGCGTGACCAGCCCGCGCCGTCATCCGCGACCGGGAACACATCGATGTGGCCGTTGAGCACGAGGTGGCGACCGGGGCGGGCGCAATCGAAGCTGCCGACGATGTTGGGCATCTCGGGATGGGGCGAGATGATGCGGTAAGGCAGGCCTTGCCGCTGCAGGAAGGCGGTGATGAACTGCGCGGCCTCGCGCGTGTCGCCGGGAGGGTTGGGGCTAGGGTGCCGCACGAAGGCTTGCAGGAAGCGCACGAGATCGTCACGGTCGCGATCGATCCAGTCGAGCAGCTGTTGACGGACAGAGTTCACATCGATCTCCCTCGCTCACTTTCCCACCGGCTGGCACCTTCCGGCCAGGCCGTTGTCACCCGCCGGCCCACAATGGCTGCTGCTCGAGTGCTGAGATCGAGGGCTTGTCGCCCGGCCCGCGATCGCCGATGCTGGCGAAGCATGCAATATCTGTCATTCGCCACAAACGAGCAAACACGCCAGCGGGACCGGCCGGACAACCGGCAGGGGCCCCGATAGGGAGTGCCGTCGCGAACATGAAACCACTACCCAAGTCGCTGTGGGCGGCGACCGCGACGCCGGCCACATCCTATCCGCGGCTGGAGGGCGACGTGGCGGCCGACTGTGTCATCGTCGGGGGCGGCTTTACCGGACTTTCCACGGCGCTGCACCTGGCACAGCGCGGCTTGAAAACGGTGCTGCTCGAAGCGAACGAGCCGGGCTGGGGCGCGTCCGGCCGCAACGGCGGTCAAGTCATTCCGGGCCTAAAACTAGATCCCTCCGAGCTGCGCGCCAAGTACGGCGAGGAGCGCGGTCGCAGGCTCACGGCGACGGTCGGGGCGACCGCCGACCTCGTTTTCGAGCTCATCGAGCAGCACGGCATCGCGTGCCATGCGCGACGGAACGGATGGATTCAAGGCGCCCCTGGTCCAAAAGGCCTCGCCGAAGTTAGCAAGCGCGCCGAGGAGTGGAGCGCGCTCGGTGCCGATGTGGCCGTACTCGACCGCGACGAAGTTCGCGCACGCGTTGGCGGCGGCGATTATGTCGGTGCGTTCCTGGACCGGCGCGGCGGCACGCTCAATCCCCTGTCCTACGCGCGCGGCCTGGCCCGAGCGGCCGCGGCTCGGGGAGCCGCACTTCACGGCGACAGCCCGGCCGTGGCGCTGGAGCGCACGGGTCAGCGCTGGAAGGTGTCCACGCCCAGCGGCAGCGTCACGGCGTCCTATGCCGTGCTGGGCACGAACGCCTACACGGATCGGCTTTGGCCGGGCTTGGCGCAGACCGTGGTTCCGGTCCTGTCCTCCGTCGTCGCCACCGAGCCGCTATCCGACAATCTGCGCAAGGTCATCCTGCCTGGACGGGAGGGTGTGTCGGAGACGCGCCGCGTGCTGAATTGGTTCGGGATCGACCAAGACGGCCGGCTCATCTTCGGCGGGCGCGCCAGCCAGCGCGAGACGGATGATCCCATGGCCTTCAGCCCGGTGCTCGCACGCCTCAAAGGACTGTTTCCCATTCTCGGCGAGCCGCGTGTTCAATTCCGCTGGGCTGGGTATGTCGCGCTGACCACGGATCACGCGCCGCACCTCAACGAGTTGGCGCCCAATCTCTTCGCCGGGCTCGGCTACAATGGCCGCGGTGTGGCGATGTCGACCATGATGGGCAAGCTAATCGCCGAACGCGTTGCCGGGGCGCGGGCAGAGGACGTCGCGCTGCCGGCGGCTCCCCTGGAGCGCATTCCCTTGCACGGCTGGCGGGCAACGGGCATTGCGCTGGCGATCGGGTGGAAGCGGCTGCAGGATCGGCTGAACCCCTAGCACTGAGAGCGCTTCATGCGGGTGGGCATCGAGGTCGGCGGGACTTTCACGGACTTGGTCGCGATTGGACCTGACGGCATTCGCGTCATCAAGGTGCCGAGCGTGCCGCGAGCACCCGAGGAGGGCGCCTTCGACGCGCTGCGGGCAAGCGGGATCGCCATAGCATCGATCGAGGACCTCGCGCACGGATCAACCGTTGCGACCAACGCCGTGCTGGAGCGCAAGGGTTTTCCGACGGCATTCGTCACCACCGACGGCTTTCGCGACATCCTGGCTCTGCAGCGGCACGGTCGTTCGCGCATCTACGATCTCGAATACCGCAAGCCGACGCCGGTGGTGACGCGCGCAGCTTCCTTCGAGGTGCGCGAGCGTATCCTGGCCGACGGCACGATCGAGACCCCACTGGACGTCGGCGATGCCAGCCAGCGCCTGGTGCCCGCACTCAAAGCCGGCGGCTATGAGGTCGCTGCCATCTGCCTCATCAACGCTTTCGTCAACCCGGCGCACGAGAGGGCGCTACGCGACATTTTGGCCATGGCGCTGCCCGATCTGCACGTCACCATCTCCTCCGATATCACGCGGGAGTTCCGCGAGTTCGAGCGCGCCTCGACGACGACGCTGTCCGCCTATGTCCAACCGGTGATCGACCGCTACATCCAGCGCTTCCGGCAACGGCTCGCGGCCGAGGATTTCCGCGGCCGGTTCTCGGTCATGCAGTCGAACGGCGGACGCCTGCCGGCAGAAGCCATGCGCGCCAACGCGATCAATGCCTTGCTGTCGGGTCCGGCCGCCGGCGTGGTCGGTGCCGTGCGCCAGACGGGCCGCTCCGGCTACCGCAATATCATTACGCTCGACATCGGCGGGACGTCCACCGACGTCTGCGTGGTTACCGGCGGAGCGCCGCAGCTGACCCAGGAATTTCAGCTGGACGGCTTGCCGATCCGCATTCCGCTGCTCGACATCAACACGATCGGTGCGGGCGGCGGGTCGATCGTTTGGGTCGACGAAGGCGGTATGCTGCGCGTTGGTCCGCGCTCGGCCGGCGCGGATCCGGGTCCAGCCTGCTATGCCCGCGGCGGCGCGCTGCCAACCCTGACGGATGCTCACGTTGTGCGCGGAACCGTGCGCCCCGAGGCCTTCCTCGGCGGCCGCATGCGCATCGACGCGACCGCGGCAGCACGCGCGCTGGAGCCGATCGCTCAACGCTTCGGCCTCGCCTTGGAGGCCGCCGCCGATAGTGCCGTGGCGTTGGCGGATGCCAATATTGTTCGTGCCATCCAGCTCATCTCGACCGAGCGGGGCCTCGACCCGCGCGACTATGTGCTCGTGCCATTCGGCGGCGCCGGCCCGCTGCACGCCGCCAAGGTTGCGGAAGAGCTTGGCATAAGGACGATCGTGGTTCCGCCCGCCGCCGGCATTATTTCAGCTTACGGGCTCATCGCCTCGGACTTCGTGCTGTTCGAGAGCATGACGCGCCGGGCCACGGCCGACCAAACTGCCGCCGACCTGCTGCGCGAGGTATTTCAGCTTATGCATAGCCGGGCGCTCGAGCGCACCAGCGCAAACTCGATCCGCGGCCATCTCCGCTTCTCCCTGACAGCGGAGATGCGCTACGTCGGCCAAGCCTTCGAGGTGCCGGTGTCGTTCGAGGAAACGGAGCTGCAAGGCCTGAGCGCGGCGGACGTGCACAGCAGGTTTGGCGATGCCCATCGGCGTGTGTATTTCTTCGGCGGCGAAGCGGCAAAACCCATCGAGTTCGTGTCCTTTCGCCTGGGCGTTACCGCGCCGCTCGAGAAGCTGCCGCTGCTCGCCCAGTCGCAAATGCCGCCGCGGCCAGCCCATCCGATCCGGATTTTCGACGGCAAGGCTTGGCAGGACGCACAATTGCTGCCCCGCCAGGCGCTCGCAGGACAGATGCGCCTCCTTGGTCCGGCATTGCTCGAGGAGGTGACCTCGACCCTCTACCTTGCGGCGGGCTGGACGGCACGCTGTGATCACAACGACAACACCATCCTGGAACGGCAGTGAGCATGCAGGAACGCACGACCGAACCCATGGTCAGCGGCGCCGTAGATGCGACGCTCGATGCCGTCGACTACGCGGTGATCTCCCAGGCGCTGATCGCAATTACGCGCGAGATGGGAACCAAACTCATCCGTTCGTCATACTCGAACATCGTGCGCGAGGCGCAGGACGCATCGGCGGCTCTGTTCGATGCGGCGGGCAATGTCGTCGCCCAGGCGGAGCTGATCCCCATGCATCTGGGCTCGATGTCGGAAATCTTTCGCGCCTGCGTGGTGGAGTGCCCGATCGCCGAGTTGCGGCCGGGCGATTTCTATATCAACAATGATCCCTATGGCGGCGGCCAGCACCTGCAGGATGTCTTCATCTTCACGCCGATTTTCGTGGCCGGCCGCATCGTCGCCTTCGCCGGCACCGTCGCCCATCATCTCGATCTCGGCGGTGGCAATCCCGGCATGACGCCGGATGCCGTCGACGTGCACGCCGAAGGCATTATCATCCCGCCTTCGCGATATACTTACGAGCGCGACTGGAACGGCGGCCCGCTCGAACGGCTCGTCGCCGCCAATGTGCGCGTGCCTTCACAGACCATCGGCGACTTCTACGCCCAGTTCGCAGCCAATGCCATTGGCACCGCGCGCATGGCGGAACTGTGCGTGCGATATGGCGTGCCGAAGGTACTGGCGGCGATGCACGAGCTCATGAACTACTCGGCACGCCGCTTCCAGGCCGCGCTGCGCGCCATTCCCGATGGCACCTATCACGGTGAGGACGCCGTCGACGACGATGGGCTCGACGATCGGCCTCTCGTGGTGAAAGCGGCCGTGACCATCAGCGGCGAAAAAATTTCCGTTGACTACGCCGGCACCTGCGGCCAGGTGCGGCGCAACCTCAACTGCCCTTGGGCCTCCACCGTGTCAGCCACACTTGCCGCCATCAAGTCGGCACTGACGGCGCCCGACATCCCCTTCAACGAGGGCTTCAAGCGGCCGATCACGGTGACCGCGCCGGCGGGGACCCTGGTCAATCCCAATTATCCCGCGCCGGTACGGGCGCGGCTGCTGCCGGCCTATCGCTGTTTCAATGCGGTGCTCAAGGCCCTCGCGCAGGTGGTGCCCGACCAGGTGATCGCGGGCGGGAACGATTCGACCCACGCGCTTGCGATCTCACACCTCGGACCCAAGGGCTACCGGGTCTATCTGGAGATCTACGGTGGCGGGTTTGGCGGTGGACCGCGGCACGACGGCTGCGATGCCGTCGACAGTCCGCTCTCCAATTGCACCAACACGCCGGTGGAGGCAACCGATATGGATTTCGACCACTTCCGGGTGATCGGCTACGGACTGCTGCCGGACACAGGCGGGCCGGGCAAGCACCGCGGTGGTCTTGGGCTCTTCCGCCGCTTCCTCATTCTCAAAGATGGAGCCAACTTCGCCACGTATACCGATCGCGTGCGCCTCGCCCCCTACGGATTGTTCGGGGGCGCCGACGGTAGCCGCACGCGCATCGAGATCGAGCGCGACGGGCGAGTGATTAAGCTCAAGAGCAAAGATCGCGTCGACCTCAAGGCCGGTGACATCTTGACCCTCTACTCCTCGGGTGGTGGCGGCTATGGCCCGGCCGAAGCGCGCGACGAGCGCCTCATCGCCGAGGACGTGCGACAAGGCTATGTGACGCCGGCCGCCGCGGCATCACTTTACGGATGGACCCAGCGCACATGAGCGAGCTGCCAGCCAGCGCACGCGCCGTCATCGTCGGCGGCGGCGTCATCGGGTGCTCGGTCGCCTACCATCTCGCCAAGCTCGGCTGGCGCGACGTTGTGCTGCTCGAGCGCAAGCAGCTCACCTCGGGCACCACCTGGCATGCTGCCGGCCTCATCGGCCAGCTGCGCGCCACCGCCAACATGACGAGGCTTGCCCGCTACGGCGCCGAACTCTATGCCAATCTCGAGGCGGAGACCGGTGTCGCCACCGGCTTTCGTCGCGTCGGTTCGATCTCGCTCGCGCTCACGCGCGAGCGGCTGGAGGAGCTCAAGCGCGGCGCATCGATGGCGCGCGCCTTCGACGTCGACGTGGAGGAGATCTCCGTGGCCGAGGCATCTCGGCTCCACCCGCTCGTCGACATGACCGGTGTTCTGGGCGCCATCTATCTCCCGCACGACGGGCAGGCCGATCCTGGCAACGTCGCCCTGTCGATGGCGCGTGGCGCCACCAAGGCCGGCATTACCATTCGGGAGAACGTCAAAGTCACGGGAATTTTGACGCACAAGGGCCATGTGCGGGGCGTGGTCACACAAGCCGGTCGAATCACCGCAGACGTCGTCATCAACTGCGCGGGCATGTGGGGGCGGGAGATCGGTCGCATGGCGGGCGTCCACCTGCCGTTGCACGCCTGCGAACATTTCTACGTTGTCAGCGAACCGAGCAAGGAAATCCCTGCCGGCCTGCCGGTGCTGCGGGTGACCGACGAGTGTGCCTACTATAAGGAGGACGCGGGCAAGATCATGCTCGGCGCCTTCGAGCCGAAGGCCAAGCCGTGGGGTGGGGACGGCATCCCCGCGGAGTTCTGCTTCGACGAGCTGCCCGCCGACCTTGAGCACTTCTCGCCGATTCTGGAGACCGCGACGCGACGCATGCCCTTGCTGGGCCGTCTTGGGATCCGCACCTTCTTCAACGGACCGGAGAGCTTCACCCACGACAACCGCTATATGCTCGGCGAGAGCCCGGAGCTTACCGGCTTCTTCGTCGCCTGCGGCTTCAACTCGGTCGGCATCCAATCGGCCGCTGGCGCCGGCAAGGCACTGGCGGAATGGATCGTCGGTGGTGCGCCACCTTTCGATCTCTGGGACGTCGACGTACGCCGGGTGTTTCCGTGGCAGTCGACGCGCGGCTTCATCGTCCCGCGCGTGTCGGAGACGCTGGGCTTGCTCTATGCCGATCATTTTCCGTACCGGCAGTTCACTACCTCGCGCGGCGTGCGTCACAGCCCGGTGCATGAGCAGCTCGCGGCGTGCGGCGCCTATTTCGGCGAGGCGGCCGGCTGGGAGAGGCCGCACTGGTTCCTTCCCGGTGACGAGGTGGCACGCGGCCGGCGGCCCGAAGCTCACGACACCTGGGGACGGCCGCGCTGGTACCCCTACCTTGAGGCCGAGCACATGGCCGTGCGCACCGGCATTGGGCTTTTCGACTTGAGCCCCTTTGGCAAGATTCACGTCGAGGGAGCCGATGCCGAGGCCGTTCTGCAGCGCGTGTGCGCCAACGATGTCGCTGTCGAGCCCGGTCGGATCGTCTACACGCAATGGCTCAATCAGCGGGGCGGCGTCGAGGCCGACGTGACGGTGACGCGCCTCGCCGAGACGGTATTCCTCGTCGTCACGGGTGCCGCCACGCTGCGCCGTGATCTCAGTTGGCTCAAGCGTCACATCCCCGACGAGGCACAGTGCGCGGCAATCGATGTCTCCAGCGGCGAGGCGTGTCTTGCCGTGGTGGGGCCCAATGCGCGCAACTTCCTCGAGGGCCTTACCCCCGATGACATCTCGAATGCGACTTTTCCTTTCGCCACGCAGCGCACGATCGAGATCGGCATGGCCCGGGTGCGGACGCATCGCCTAAGCTATGCCGGCGAGCTCGGTTACGAGCTCTATGTGCCGAGCGAGTTCGCGCGGCATCTGCTGTCTGTTCTGCTCGAGGCAGGCCGCGCCCAAGGCCTTCGTCCCGCGGGATTGCTGGCGATGGATGCGCTGCGCCTCGAGAAGGCCTATCGCCATTTCGGGCACGACATCTCCGACGAGGACCACGTGCTCGAGGCGGGGCTCGGCTGCGCCGTGAAAACCGAGAAGCGCCCGGGCCGGTTTGGTGACTTCATCGGCCGCGAGGCCGTGCTGCGCAAGCGCCAGGCCGGCCTCGCCCGCCGCCTCGTGCAGTTCAAGCTGATCGACCCCGCCGGCCTGCTCTTTCACAACGAGGCCATCATTCGAGATGGCCGCATCGTCGGGCATCTCTCATCCGGCGCCTATGGGCACGCCTTGGGGGTCGCCGTCGGGCTGGGTTATGTCCCATGCCGGCAGCACGAAAGCGTGGAGGACTTGCTGGCCTCACACTACGAGATCGAGGCGGCCGGATGCCGGTATGCGGCCGTCGCCACGCTCAGGCCCTTCTACGATCCGACGGGTGCGCGTCTGCAGAGCTAGGCGTGCCTCGGCCTGCCACGGGCTAGGCAGACCGAGGGTCCGGGCGCATCCAATCACCCGATCACCGCATTAGACCCTGGCCGGTCATCCAGTTCTGGATGAGCTCGGCCACCTGGTCCGAATTCGTATCCATCATCAGCATGTGGCCGTTGCCCTTGATGCCCTTGTCGGGCAACGAAACCAACTCGACTTTGCCGCCGATGCCGCCGAGCGCCTTGGCATAGTTCGTCGAAGCCTGGCTGAGCTTGGTCCACAGCTCGCTCGCATTGACGAAGTCGCCCCAGACGATGAGCTGCGGCACGTCCTTGACGGCGGCTAGATCGGCCGTCGCCGGCGGCGCACCTGACGGCTCGATCGCCACCAGGGCCTTGACCTTGTCCGGCGCGGCAAGCGCGGCATTGAAGCCGAAATTGCCGCCCTGGCTGTGCACCACGATCACGCAGGGGCAAACCTTGGCGACCAGCGCATTGTAAGCTGCCTGGGTCTTGGCGTCGTTGGTCACCCAGCGGGGCACGCTCTGCATGGCAAAGGTATCGAAGGCGGCAATGGGAAATTTCTGTCCGGCGTGGGCCTGCCTCGCCGCGGGATCGGTGGCATAGGACCCGTCAGGCCCGATCCGGAAGGCCTCCCAGGCCTCCTTCTTGGTGCGGAAGACCGGCTCGCCGGTATAGACCTCTGGATAGCGCGACCAGGAGGCGCGTCCACGTTCCACGGCGTCCGAGACGTAGACATCGTGGCCGGCATTGATGAAATACATCTGCCATCCAGGCTGGCCGTCCGGCTTGGTTTCCCAGGTGACGCCGGTAAGCCCGCCCCCATGCCACAGCAGCAACGGATAGCGCGCTTTGGGATTGTTCAGCCTGATGTACTGAACGTACATCTGACCGGTATGGAAGTCGCCGTTGGGATCCATTTTGGTCGGCGGTCCGCCCGCCGTGTAGACGAGTTCCTTGACCGGCAGGCCCTGCAGGGTCAGGGCCTGTCCGCCGATGTGGAAGCTGCCGACCTCCTTGGCATCGAAGGCGGCGGCCGCGTCGATCGTCCCCAGTAGGCCGAACGCGGCCAGCAGAGCCCGCGCGATCTTGATGCTTGTCATGGCGTCCTCCAGGTTC
>Ga0075424_100001720_pt1 | contig 19408 bp, 10 predicted proteins | sample SoiMethybrSBSTD3_FD_75301 | JGI IMG/M metagenome (GOLD analysis project Ga0075424, IMG submission 75301) | Bulk soil microbial communities from a Populus tree surrounding site in Tennessee, USA - Soil MetaG P. TD hybrid SBSTD3 | ecosystem: Environmental > Terrestrial > Soil > Tree plantation... | reverse complement strand
TGCCCCAGAACTTCTCGAAGCGCTGGTTCGCCTCGTCGTTGTTCACGCGCTGGTAGTCGGGGTACATCATCGGGATCAGGCCCGAGTCGGACGCGCCCTGCACGTTGTTCTGGCCGCGCAGCGGATGCAGCCCGCTGCCGGGCTTGCCGACCTGGCCGGTCATCAGGCACAGCGCGATCAGGCAGCGCGCGTTGTCGGTGCCGTGGATGTGCTGCGAGATGCCCATGCCCCAGAAGATCATCGATGCCTTGGAGGTGGCAAAGGCGCGCGCCACCTCGCGCAAGGTCTCGGCCGGAATGCCGCAGATCGGCGCCATTTTTTCCGGCGAGAAGTTGCGTGCGTTCTCCTTCAGCGCCTCGTAGCCGCTGGTGCGGTCGCGGATGAATTTTTCATCGGCCAGGCCCTCTTCGATGATCGTGTAGATCATCGCGTTCAGCATCGCCACGTCGGTATCGGGCTTGAACTGCAGCATCCGCCACGCGTGACGCGACAGCTCGCTCCTGCGCGGGTCGGCGTAGATCAGCTTCGCGCCGCGCTTCGCGGCGTTCTTCATCCAGGTCGCCGCCACCGGGTGATTCGATACCGGGTTGGCGCCGATGAGGAAGATCACTTCCGCGTTCTCGACGTCGTTCACCTGGTTCGATACCGCGCCCGAGCCGATGCCCTCCAGCAGCGCCGCCACCGACGAGGCGTGGCAAAGGCGGGTGCAGTGGTCGACGTTGTTCTGGCCGAAGCCGGTGCGCACCAGCTTCTGGAAGAGATAGGCCTCCTCGTTCGAGCCCTTGGCCGAGCCGAAGCCCGACAGCGCGTACTTGTCCTGTTCTCTTATTTTTCGTAAACCCGAAGCGGCAAAATCGAGAGCTTCTTCCCACGTCGCTTCGCGGAACACTTCCGACCAGTTCGCCGGATCGACCGTGAAGTCGGCCGACTTCGGGAATCCCGGCCTCCGGATCAGCGGCCGGGTCAGCCGCTGCGGATGCGCCGCGTAGTCGAAGCCGTAGCGGCCCTTCACGCAAAGGCGATTGTGGTTCGACGGGCCGTCCTTGCCGGTGACGAACTGGATGACGTTCTTCTTCACGTGATAGGTAAGCAGGCAGCCGACGCCGCAGAACGGGCACACCGAGTCGACCGTCTTGTCGATCGCCTGCAGCCCGGCCTCGCGCGCCGGCATCAGCGCACCGGTGGGGCAGACCTGCACGCACTCGCCGCAGGCGACGCAGGTCGACTCGCCCATCGCGTCGTCGAAGTCGAACACGATCTTCGAATGGTCCGCTCGCCCCGCGTAGCCGATCACGTCGTTCACCTGCACCTCGCGGCAGGCGCGCACGCAGCGCGTGCACTGGATGCAGGCGTCGAGGTTGACCGCGATCGCCGGGTGGGACAGGTCGGCGCGCGGTTGCTTTCTTTTCTGGAATCGGGGGGTGCCTACGCCGAGGCGCTTCGCCCAGTGCGAGAGCTTGTTCTTGCGGCTGTACTGCTCCTCGGGCATGTCCGACATGAGGAGCTCGAGCACCATCTTCTGCGAGGTCAGCGCGCGCGGCGAATTGGTGGTGACCTCCATGCCGGGGGTCGGATAGCGGCAGCAGGAAGGCGCGAGGGCACGCTCGCCCTTGATCTCCACCACGCAGGCGCGGCAGTTGCCGTCCGAGCGCTGGTTGCCGCCGTGGCACAGGTGCGGGATCGCCACGCCGTGCTTCTGCGCCGTCTCGATGATCTTCTCGTCGGGGCGGCCGATCACCGTCTGCCCATTGAGCTTGAACTCGATGGGCATCATCGCCAGCTGCTGCGTCGTCACCCGTTCCATCTCAACCGACCTCTTGCGGGAAATATCGCATCACGGTCAACGCGGGATTGGGCGCCGCCTGCCCAAGGCCGCAGATCGAGGCGTCCATCATCGCCTGAGACAGTTCTTTCAGCAAAGGCTGGTCCCACTTGCGCGCCTGCATCAGCGTCAGCGCCTTCGCCGTGCCCACCCGGCAGGGCGTGCACTGGCCGCAGGACTCGTCGTGGAAGAACTTCATCAGGTTGAGCGCTGCCTTCGACGCCTTGTCCTTGTCCGAGAAAATGACGATGGCGGCCGAGCCGATGAAGCAGCCGTGCGGCTGCAGCGTGTCGAAGTCGAGCGGGATGTCGGCCTTCGACGCAGGCAGGATTCCGCCCGAGGCGCCGCCTGGGAGGTAGCCGTAGAGTTGGTGGCCGTCGAGCATCCCGCCGCAATACTCGTTGATTAATTCAAGAACGGTGATGCCCGCGGGAGCGAGGTGCATCCCCGGCTTCTTCACGCGCCCCGATACTGAGAAAGACCGCAATCCCTTGCGGCCGTTGCGCCCGTGGCCGGCGAACCACTGCGGCCCTTTCTCGAAGATCTCGCGCACCCAGTACACCGACTCCATGTTGTGCTCGAGCGTGGGGCGGCCGAAGAGGCCCTTCTGCGCGACGTACGGCGGGCGCAGGCGCGGCATGCCGCGCTTGCCTTCGATCGACTCGATCATCGCCGACTCCTCGCCGCAGATGTAGGCGCCGGCGCCGCGGCGCAGATGGATCGGCGGAAGAGCGCAGGGCGGATTCGCCTGCAGCTTCGCGAGCTCATCCTCGAGGATCCTGCGGCACCCCGCGTATTCGTCGCGCAGGTAGATGTAGACCTCGGCGATCCCCACCGCCCAGGCGGCGACCAGCATGCCCTCGAGGAAGCGGTGCGGATCGCGCTCCAGGAACCAGCGGTCCTTGAAGGTGCCCGGCTCCCCCTCGTCGATGTTGACCGCCATCAGGCGCGGCTCGGGCTCGGCGGCGACGCTTTTCCACTTGCGGCCGACCGGGAATCCCGCGCCGCCCAGCCCGCGCAGGCCCGAGTCCTCCATCATCCTGGTGAGGCTCTCGCGCGTGTGCTTGCCCGCAAGGCAGGCGGCGATCAGCTTGTAGCCGCCGCCTTTCTTGTAGGCGGCGAAGTCGATGTAGTCGGTCTTGGCGCAAGAGGTGTTTCCAGAGGAAACCGCCTTCTTCACGGCCTCGACGGTGGCGTTGCCCACCGGGTTCTGGCCCACCACCACGCACGGGGCGACCTCGCAGCGGCCGACGCAGGGTGCGGGAATGACCCGCACGTCCTTGCCGAGATCCATCGCGAGGAGCTGGTGCGCGCCGGCCAGCTCGCAGGAGATCGACTCGCACACCCGCACCGTGAGCGCAGGCGGGGGCGTATCGCCCTCCTTCACCACCTCGAAGTGGTGATAGAAGCTCGCCACCTCGTAGACCTCGGCCATGGCGAGCTTCATCTCCTGCGCGAGCGCGGCGAGATGCGCCGCCGAGAGGTGGCCGTAGCGGTCGTTGACCTTGTGCAGGTGCTCGATCAGCAGGTCGCGGCGGCGCGGCTCGTCGCCGAGCAGCGCGCGCACTTCATCCAGCGCGCGCGGATCGACTTGCCTGCCCTTGGGAGTCCGGCCAGCCTTGCGTTTCATGCAGAACCCTATTATCGGCCAGCGCGCGAGCGAGCCTTCTTGACTGCGGTCAAGCGCTAGACTGCCGGGCATGGAATACCGCGTCCTTGGCCGAACCGGCGTGCAGGTCTCTCGCCTTTGCTTCGGCACCATGTCCTTCGGCGGCGACGCCGACGAGGCCGAGTCGGCGCGCATGTACCGCGCGGTGCGCGAGCGGGGCATCAATTTCTTCGACTGCGCCGACCAGTACAACAAGGGCCGCGCCGAGGAGATCCTCGGCGAGCTGATGCGCGGCCACCGCGACGAGCTGGTGATCACCACCAAGTGCTTCAACCCGACCGGCGCCGATCGCAACGCGCGCGGCAGCTCGCGCCGGCACGTGCGGCGGGCGGTGGAGGCGAGCCTGAAGCGCCTCGGCACCGACCACGTCGACGTGCTTTTCCTCCATCATTGCGACGCGCTCACGCCGCTCGACGAGCAGATGCGCGCGCTGGAAGAGCTGGTGCGCGCGGGCAAGGTGCTGTATCCCGCGCTGAGCAACTACGCCGCCTGGCAGACTCAAGCCGCCCTCGGCGTGCAGGAGCGCGCAGGCTGGGCGCGGTTGCAGGCGGTGCAGCCGATGTACAACCTGGTCAAGCGCCAGGCCGAGGTCGAGATCCTGCCGATGGCGGCGGCGAACGGCCTGGCGGTGACGCCGTACAGCCCGGCGGGCGGCGGGCTGCTCTCCGGCAAGTACGCCTCGCGCGGCGCGCAGGGGCGCCTCGCGACCAACAAGATGTACGAGGCGCGCTATGGCGAACCGTGGATGCACGAGATCGCCGCCAGGTTTTCCGGCTTTTGCAGGGAAAAAGGCATGCATCCGATGAGCGCGGCAGTGGCCTGGGTCGCCGCGCACCCTGCGGTCACCGCGCCGATCATCGGCGCGCGCAGCCTGGAGCAGCTGCAGGCCTCGCTCGACTCGCTGAAGATCGAGATGACGCCGGCCCTGCGCGAGCAGATCTCGGCTCTGTCGCGCACGCCGCCGCCGGCGACCGACCGCACCGACGAGGTGAAGAAGTAATGTGCCGCGCGCTCCTCTACCTCGGGCAGCCGGTGCTGCTCGACAACCTGCTGTTCCAGCCCGACTCGGCGCTGGTGCGGCAGAGCTACATGCCGAAGATGCTCAATCTCCTCAACCTCGCCGGCTTCGGCCTGCGCGCGTGGGATCCCGGCTCGCACGTGCCCGAGCAGCCCTTCTTCTACGGCTCGCCCTCGCTGCCGGTGTTCGACCGCAACCTCAAGAACCTGGCGGAGAAGGTGCGCGCCGGCTGCGTGCTCGCCCACGTGCGCGGCGTGTCCTACTCGACCGCGGTCGACATCTCGCTGCAGAACGTGCACCCGTTCCAGTTCGAGGGCCTGCCGTGGGCGCTTGCGCACAACGGCGACCTCGCGGGCATCCACGATCTCAAGCCGTTGCTGGCGGAAAACATCCATAAGCGTTTTTTGGAGCGCATCCGCGGCACCACAGACAGCGAGTGGATCTACGCGCTCTTCGTCTCGCAGCTGGCCGACCCGGCGGCGCGCTCGGCGAGCGAGGCCGAGGTGTTCGGCGCGCTGCAGGCGACGCTCGCCGCGATCCGCCGCGCGCGCGAGCGCATAGGCATCGGCCTGTCGTCGTCGGTCAATCTCTTCATCACCAACGGCCGGCAGCTCGCCGCGCTGCGCTACTGCTTCGACTTCGGCTGCTACCGCACCGAGGACCCGGCGAAGGTGCACGAGGCAAACCTGAGCTTCCTCTCGCTCTGGTACACGCTCGGGCGCGACTACGGCCTGCACGAGGGCGAGTGGCGCATGACCGGCGGCGCCGAGCACGCGCAATCCATATTGGTGGCCTCCGAGCCGCTGACGCGCGACACCTCGGCGTGGGTCGAGCTGCCCGAGTACGGCGCCCTCTTTGCCGAATTACGGAGCGGGCGCCCTTACGTCTCGATCCGCCTGATGGACTAGGTCGGCGGCGCTCCAGCCGCCGCCCAGGGCGCGGATCAGGACGACGCTCGCGGTGAGGCGCCGGCCGAGGATCCCGAGCGCGGCGCGCTCGTTGGTGAACGCGGTAGCCTGCGCGGTGATTACGTTGAGGTAGCTCACCACGCCGGCGCGGTACTGGTTGGTGGCGAGCTCGACCGCGTGGCGCGCACCCTCGACGACCTCGTCCTGCACCGCCGCCTCTTCTTCGAGGATGCGCAGCGCGGCGAGGTTGTCCTCGACCTCCTGGAAGCCGGTCAGCACCGTCTGCCGGTAGGTCGCGACCTCGGCGTCGTAGGCGGCGATCGCCTGGTTGGTCACGGCGCGGCGCAGGCCGCCGTCGAACACGGCCTGGGTGGCCGCCCCGCCGAGCGACCAGAAGCGCGCCGGCGAGGTGAGGAGATTGGCGAGGCTGGTGCTGCGATAGCCCACCGCGCTCGAGAGCGTGAGCGTCGGGAAGAACGCCGCCTTGGCGACGCCGATCTGCGCGTTGGCGGCGGCGACCGAGCGCTCTGCCGAGGCGATGTCCGGCCGCCGCTCGAGGAGCTCGGAAGGCAGGGCGATGGGGATCTCCGGCATTTTGGCCACGAGCGGAGCCCGCGCCAGCGCGAAGTTCGCCGGCGCCTCGCCCAGCAGGATGGCGATCGCGTGCTCGAGCTGCGCGCGCTCCACGCCGACGTCGATCAGCTGCGCCTGCGCGCTCTTCAGCTGCACCTCGGCCTGCACCACGTCGACGCGCGCCACCACGCCGGAGGCGTAGCGGTTGCGGGTGAGCTCGAGCGAGCGCGCATAGGCCGCGACCGTGTCCTCGAGCAGCTGGCGCGTGGTGTCGGCGACGCGCAGCGCGAGGTAGTTCTGCGCGAGCGCCGAGCGCGCCGAGAGGCGCGCCGCCTCGAGGTCGGCGGCGCTCGCCTGGAAGCTCGCTTCGCCCGCCTCGATCGAGCGGCGCACGCGGCCCCACAGGTCGAGCTCCCAGCTCGCGTTCAGCGAGCCGCTGAAGTTGTTGACCGCCTTCGACGTGGTCGGTGCGTTGGGCAGCGAAGGCGCCCTGCTGCGCGTCGCCGACGCATTCGCGCTCACCGTGGGAAAGAGTCCCGCGCGCGCCTGGTCCGCCACCGCACTCGCCTGGCGCAGGCGCGCCTCGGCGACGCGGATCGTCTGGTTCGACACCTCGACGCGCTTCATCAGCGCGTCGAGCTCGGGATCGCCGAACACCGACCACCACGAGCCGCGCGGCAGCGCGTCGGCGGGCCGCGCCTCGCGCCAGCCGTCGAGCTCCTTGAACTGCGCCGGCGCCTTGACCCCGGGCTTGCGGTAGTCGGGCCCCACCGCGCAGCCGGCGAGCATCAGCGCCATCGTGAGTGCGAGGCGCCTCATGCGGCGCTCAGACGCTTGCGCTGGAAGCGAAGCCGCAGGCGGTCGACGTACAGATAGACCACCGGCGTGGTGTAGAGCGTGAGGAGCTGCGACAGGATCAGGCCGCCGACGATGGCGATGCCGAGCGGCTGGCGCAGCTCGGCGCCGTCGCCGGTGCGCAGCGCGAGCGGCAGCGCGCCGAGCAGCGCCGCCATCGTGGTCATCATGATCGGCCGGAAACGCAGCAGGCACGCCTGGTGAATCGCCTCCTGCGGCGTCTTGCCGGCGCGCTCGGCGTCGAGCGCGAAATCGACCATCAGGATCGCGTTCTTCTTTACGAGGCCGATGAGCAGGAACACCGCGATCAGCGCCATCACCGTGAACTCGGCCTTGAACGCCATCAGCGCGAGCAGCGCGCCCAGGCCCGCCGACGGCAGCGTCGACAGGATGGTGAGCGGATGCACCGTGCTCTCGTAGAGCACGCCGAGCACGAGGTACATGGTCAGGATCGCGGTGAGGATCAGGAGCGGCTGGCGCGAGAGCGTGCTCTGGAAGGAGCGCGCTGTCCCCTGGAACGAGCCGGTGATCGACGCCGGAACGCCGATGAAGGCCATCGTCTGCTGGATCGCCTCGGTCGCCTGCGAGAGCGACACGCCCTCGGGCAGGTTGAAGGACACGGTGGAGGCCGCGAATTGTCCCTGGTGATTGACCGAGAGCGGCGCGTTCGAGTAGTCGTAGCGCGCCACGGTGGAGAGCGGCACCGGCCCGTTGGGCGTGGTGATGTACACGCCCTTCAGCGCTTCCGGGCCCTGGGCATACCGCGGGTCGACCTCCATGACGACTCGATACTGATTTCGCTCGGTGTAGATCGTCGACACCACCTGCTGGCCGAAGGCGTTGCCGAGCGTCTGGTCGATCATGTCGGCGGTGATGCCCAGGCGCGCCGCGCTGGGCCGGTCGATCAGCACCATCGCCTGCAGGCCGCGCGTCTCCTGGTCGGTGTTGACGTCGGCGACCTGCGGCACGTTGGTGAGCTGGTTCTGCAGCCGCACCGTCCACAGCCGCAGCGCGTCGAGGTCGTCGCTTTGCAGCGTGTACTGGTAGGTGCCGCTCGACTGCCGGCCGCCGACCCGCACGTCCTGCACCGGCACGAGAAAGAGATTCGTGCCCGGCATCGCCGCGAGCTGCGGGCGCAGCCGCGCCACCACCTCGCCTGCCGACGGGCGCTCCTTCAGCGGCTTGAGCGCGATGAACATGAAGCCGGAGTTGCGCGCGCCGAAGCCGCCGCCGGTGACCGCGGTCACCGTCTCGACCGCCGGGTCGGCGCGCACCGTGCGAACGATCTGCGACATCTTCTCCTGCATCGCCTGGAAGGACGTCGTCTGGTCGGCGCGGATGAAGCCGACCAGGCGGCCGGTGTCCTGCTGCGGAAAAAAGCCCTTCGGGATCGAGATGTAGAGGTAGACGTTCAGCCACACCGCCGCGGCTAGCAGGCCCATCATCAGCAGACGGTGGCGCAGCGCCCACGACAGGCTCGCCCCGTAGCCCGCGCGCATGCGGGCAAACACGCTCTCGCCGAAGCGCGCGGCCCGGCCCGGCTCGCGCACGCGCGGGCCGAGCAGGTACGCGCACATCATCGGCGTCAGCGTCAGCGACACCACCAGCGAGATCAGGATCGCGATCGACAACGTGACCGCGAACTCGCGGAACAGGCGGCCGACGATGTCGCCCATGAACAGGATCGGGATGAAGACCGCGATCAGCGACAGGCTCATCGAGACCACGGTGAAGCCGACCTCGCGCGCGCTGGTGAGCGAGGCCTGCATCGGGCTCATGCCTTCCTCGATGTGGCGCGTCGCGTTCTCGAGCACCACGATCGCGTCGTCGACGACGAAGCCGGTGGCGACGATCAGCGCCATCAGCGACAGGTTGTTCAGGCTGTAGCCGGCGAGGTACATGAAGGCGAAGGTGCCGATGACCGACACCGGCACCGCCGCGGCGGGGATCAGCGTGGCGCGCACGCGCCGCAGGAAAGCGAACACCACCAGGATCACGAGCAGCACCGCGATCACCAGCGTCTTCTCCACCTCGGCGAGCGAGGCGCGGATCGTCGCGGTGCGCTCCATGGCGACCCCCAGCTCGGCCGAGGCCGGCAGCGACGCCTGCAGCCACGGCGTCAAGTCGCGGATGCGCCGCACCGTCTCGAGAATGTTGGCGTTCGGCTCGCGGTAGATGATGAGCAGCACCGCCGGGCGCCCGTTGGCCTCGCCGGCGTTGCGCACGTCCTGCACCGAGTCGATCACCTCGGCGACGTCCGAGAGCCGCACCGCCGCGCCGTTCTTGTACGAGACGATCAGCGGCAGGTACTCGGCCGCGGTCTTCGCCTGGTCGTTGGCGTAGATCCACCACACGCGCTCGCCGTTCTCGACCAGGCCCTTCGGCCGGTTGGCGTTCGCCGCCGCCAGGTCGGCTCTTACTTCCGACAGGGAAATTCCATACGAGTTGAGCGCCGTCGGGTTGAGCTCCACCCGCACCGCCGGCAGCGCGCTGCCGCCGACGGTCACCTGCCCCACGCCCCGCACCTGCGAGAGCTTCTGTGCCACCACCGTCGAGGCCCAGTCGTACATCTGGCCGCGCGTCAGGGTGTCCGACATCAGGGTCATCACCATGATCGGCGCGTCGGCCGGGTTCACTTTGCGGTAGGTCGGGTTGTTCGGCATGCCGCTGGGCAGCTGGCTGCGCGCGGCGTTGATCGCCGACTGCACCTCGGTCGCGGCGTCGTTGATGTTGCGGTAGAGGTCGAACTGCAGCGTGATGCGCGAGGAGCCGAGCGACGACGACGAGGTGATCTCGGTGACGCCGGCGATGCGCCCGAGCTGGCGCTCGAGCGGCGTCGCCACGGTGGAGGCCATCGTCTCGGGGCTCGCGCCCGGGAGCTGGGCGGTGACCGAGATCGTCGGGTAGTCGACCTGGGGCAGCGGCGACACCGGCAGCCGCGTGAACGCGACCGCGCCCGCCAGCACTACGCCGATCGCGAGCAGCGTGGTCGCGACCGGGCGCTGGACGAAGAGAGCGGAGAGGTTCACGCCTGGGCTTCCTTCGCCCGCGAGCGCCACTTCCGCGACAGCCTCTCGAACGCGAGGTAGATCACCGGCGTGGTGAAGAGCGTCAGCACCTGGCTGACGATCAGCCCGCCGACCATGGTCAGGCCGAGGGGCTCGCGCAGCTCGGAGCCGACGCCGCCCCCGAGGAGCAGCGGCAGCGCGCCGAAGAGCGCGGCGCAGGTGGTCATCAGGATCGGGCGGAAGCGCAGCAGGCACGCCTGGTGGATCGCCTCGCGCGGGCTCTTGCCCTCGAGGCGCTCGGCGTCGAGCGCGAAGTCGATCATCATGATCGCGTTCTTCTTGACGATGCCGATCAGGAGGATGATGCCGATCACCGCGACGATCCCGAGCTCGCCGCGCGCGAGGATCAGCGCGGCGAGCGCGCCGACGGTCGCGGTCGGCAGCGTGGAGAGGATCGTCACCGGGTGGATGTAGCTCTCGTAGAGCACGCCCAGCACGATGTACATCGTCACCACCGCCGCGAGCACGAGCAGCAGCGTCGCGCCGAGCGAATCGCGGAACGACGCCGCCGCGCCCTGGAAGCTCGACTGCACCGCCTCGGGCAAGCCGATGTCGCGCTCGACCTGGCCGATGGCGTCGACCGCGTCGCCCAGCGACGCGCCGCGCGCCAGGTTGAACGAGATCGTCGCCGCCGGGAACTGGCCGCTGTGGTTGATCGAGAGCGGCGCGCTGCCCGTCGAGATGCGCGCGATCGCCTCGAGCGGCACCTGCTGGCCGGACGACGCGGCGACGCGGATCTCCTTCAGCGCGTCGGGGCCGAGGCGGAACTCGGGCTTCACTTCCAGCACCACGCGGTACTGCGTCGCCTGGGTGAAGATGGTCGAGATCAGGCGCTGGCCGAACGCGTTGTAGAGCGCGACGTCGATCGCCGCCGGCGTGATGCCCAGGCGCCCGGCGGTGTCGCGGTCGATCTCGACGTACGCCTGCAGCCCCTGATCCTGCAGGTCGCTGGCGACGTCGCGCAGCGCCGGCAGCGTCGCGAGCCGCTCGACGAGGCGCGGCACCCAGTCCGAAAGCACCTTGGCGTCGGCCGCTTCCAGCGTGTACTGGTACTGGGTGCGGCTGACGCGGTTCTCGACGGTGAGGTCCTGCACCGGCTGCATGTAGAGCTTGATCCCGGGCACCTTGTCGAGCTCGCTCTGCAGCCGCCGGATCACCTCGGAGGCGTGCAGCCCGCGCGCGGCGAGCGGCTTCAGGTTGATCAGCATGCGGCCGCTGTTCAGCGTCACGTTGCTGCCGTCGACGCCGATGAAGGACGAGAGGCTCTCCACCGCCGGGTCGGCGAGGATCACCTTCGCCAGCGCCTCCTGGCGCTCGGCCATCGCCGGGAACGACACCGTCTGCGACGCCTCCGAGATGCCCTGGATCACCCCCGTGTCCTGCACCGGGAAGAAGCCCTTCGGCACGACGAAATAGAGCAGCACGGTGAGCAGCAGCGCCGCGAGCCAGACGAGCAGCGTCGCGCCCTGGCGCTCGAGCACCCATTCGAGCGCCAGGTCGTAATGCGCAATGACCCGGTCGAAGAAATTGGGCTGACCGGGCTTCGTTTTCTTCAGGAGCTTGGCGCACATCATCGGCGTCAGCGTGAGCGAGACCACCGCCGAGATGAGAATGGCGACGGCGAGCGTCACGGCGAACTCGCGGAACAGGCGCCCGACCACGTCGCCCATGAAAAGCAGCGGGATCAGCACCGCCACCAGCGAGAAGGTGAGCGAGATGATGGTGAAGGCGATCTGCTGCGAGCCCTTGAGCGCCGCGGCGAGCGGCGCCTCGCCCGCCTCGACGTAGCGCGCAATGTTCTCGATCACCACGATCGCGTCGTCGACCACGAAGCCGGCGGCGACCACCAGCGCCATCAGCGTCAAGTTGTTGATCGAGAAGCCGGCGAGGTACATGAAGCCGAAGGTGCCGACCAGCGACAGCGGCACCGCCACGCTGGGAATGACGGTCGCCGGCAGGTTGCGTAGAAAGACGAAAATCACCGCCACCACCAGCGCGACGGCGAGCAGCAGCTCGATCTGCACGTCGCGCACCGAGGCGCGGATGGTCACGGTGCGGTCGGTGAGCACCGCGACGTCGATCGCCGCCGGCAGCGACGCCTGCAGCTGCGGCAGCTGGCGCTTGATGCGATCGACCACGTCGATCACGTTGGCGCCGGGCTGGCGCTGGATGTTGAGGATCACCGCCGGCACCTCGTTCATCCACGCCGCGAGGCGCGCGTTCTCCGCGGCGTCGACCACGTCGGCGACGTCCGAGAGGTAGACCGGCGCGCCGTTGCGGTAGGCGACGACGATGTCCCTGTACTCGCGCGCCGAGGCGAGCTGGTCGTTGGCGTCGATCGTGTAGGCACGCGCCGGGCCGTCGAGGCTGCCTTTGGCGCGCTTCACGTTCGCCGTGGCGATCGCCCCGCGCAGGTCCTCGAGGCCGAGGCCGTTGGCGGCGAGCGCCTTCGGGTTCGCCTGCACGCGCACCGCCGGGCGCTGCCCGCCGGAAAGGGTGACGAGGCCCACGCCCGCCACCTGCGAGAGGCGCTGCGCGAGCCGGGTGTCGGCGAGGTTCTGGATCTCGGGCAGCGTCAGCGTGCGCGAGGACAAGCCCAGGGTGAGGATCGGCGCGTCGGCCGGGTTCACCTTGCTGTACACCGGCGGCGCCGGCAGGTCCGCCGGCAACAGGTTCGAGCCGGCATTGATCGCCGCCTGCACGCCCTGCTCCGCGACGTCGAGCGGCACGGCGAGGTCGAACTGCAGCGTGATCACCGAGGCGCCGCCTGAGCTCGACGAGAGCATCTGCTTCAGGCCGGGCGTCTGGCCGAACTGGCGCTCGAGCGGCGCGGTCACCGACGAGGCCATCACCTCCGGGCTCGCGCCGGGATAGAAGGTGAACACCTGGATCGTCGGGTAGTCGACCTGCGGCAGCGCCGAGATCGGCAGCTGGCGATAGGCGACAAAGCCGGCGAGCAGTACCGCCACCATGAGCAGCGAGGTGGCGATCGGCCGGAGCACGAAGAGGCGCGAGGGGTTCACTCGCCGCCGCCGGCCTTCTTGCCGCCCTTGCCGGCACCGGGCTTGCGCGGCGCGGGCTTGATCTCGGGACGCGCGCCGCTGACCTCGACCTGCGCGCCCGGACGCAGCCGGTCGGTGCCGTCGGTCACCACCGTCTCGCCCGCCTGCAGGCCGCCCGCGATGGCCTGGCGCTGGCCGTCGAGCGGCCCGAGCCGCACCGGCCGCGGCATCACCGTGTTGTCCTGCCGCACCACGTAGACGAACATGCCCTGCGCGCCGCGCTGCACCGCCGGCGCGGGCACGATCACGGTGTCCTTCAGCGTGTCGAGCTTCATGCGCACGTTGACGAACTGGTTGGGGAAGAGCCCGCCGTCGTCATTCGCGAACTGCGCCTTCAGCTTCACCGTGCCGGTCTGCGGATCGACCTGGTTGTCGGCCGAGGCGAGCGCGCCGTCGGCGAGCTTGGCCTTCTGTTCGCGGTCCCAGGCCTCGACCGGCAGCGGGTCGCCCGACTGCAGGCGCTTGAGCACCGCAGGCAGCATGTCCTGCGGCACGGTGAACACCACCGTCACCGGCTGCAGCTGGGTGATGACGACCAGGCCATTTGCATCGCCCGCGCGCACGATGTTGCCCGGATCGACCAGGCGCAGGCCGATGCGGCCGGCGATCGGCGCGCCGATGCGCGAATAAGCGAGCTGCAGCTTGGCGTTCTCGATCTGGCTCTGGTCCACCTGCACCGCGCCTTCGTACTGGCGCACCAGCGAAGCCTGCGTGTCGACCTGCTGCCTGGCGATCGAGTCCTGCTGGAACAGCGTGCGGTAGCGATCGAGGTCGAGCCTGGCGTTCTCGAGCAGCGCGCGATCGCGCGCGAGCTGCCCCTGCGCCTGCTGCAGCTGCACCTGGTAGGGCCGCGGATCGATCTCGGCGAGGAGCTGCCCCGCCTGCACGATCTGCCCCTCGTCGAACAGCACGCGCAGCAGCTCGCCGTCGACCCGGCTCTTCACCGTGACGGTCTTGAGCGGCGTGACCGTGCCAAGGCCATTGACGATCACGTCGATGTCGCCGACGGTCGCGGCCACCGCGACCACCGGGGTGGCGGTGCGCTGCGGCCCGCCCTTGCCAGGCGCCTGCGCTGCGGCCGCCGGCTCGCGGGTCCACAGGTAATAGGCTCCACCGCCGAAGACGGCCAGCGTCAGGACGATGACGGCGAGTCTTTTCTTCATAGCTCGAGCTTGTAGCCGACGCCGTAGATCGAGCGCACCAGCTCCTGCCCCGGGCGCACTTCCTCCAGCTTGCGGCGCAGGTTCTTCACGTGCGCGTCGACCGTGCGGTCGGTGACCACGCGGTGGTCCTCGTAGAGCTGCGCGAGCAGCTTGTCGCGAGGGAAAACGCGTCCCGGCACGGCGGCGAGCGCGCGCAGCAAGCGGAACTCGACCGGAGTGAGGTCGATGGCGCGGCCATCCAGCCTCGCTTCATGCTTCTCCTCGTTCAGCACCAGGCCGCTCGCCGACGCAGGCCTGCGGCGCAGGATCGCCTTGACGCGAGCCACCAGCTCGCGCGCGCTGAAGGGCTTGCACACGTAGTCGTCGGCGCCCAGATCGAGGCCGATGAGGCGGTCGATCTCCTCGACCTTGGCCGTCACCATCACGATCGGCACGTCGGAGAACGTGCGCAGCTCCTTGCAGATCTCGAGGCCGTCGCGCCCCGGGAGCATCAGGTCGAGCAGGATCAGGTCAGGATGGTGGGCGCGCACCCAGGCCACCACTTCCCGGCCATCGCCGATCTGGTGCGGCGCGAAGCCCTCGGCGCGCAGGTAGTCGGCCTCGAGCGCCGCGAGCTTCGGCTCGTCCTCGACGATCAGGATCTTGTTCATGCCGCCGCCGGCAAGGTGACCGAGACGCGCAGGCCGCCGAGCGGCGATGGCGCTGCGGAGATGTCGCCGCCGTGCGCGCTGGCGATGCTGCGGCAGATCGACAGGCCGAGGCCTGCGCCGCCATTGGCACGGCTGCGCGAGGCATCGACGCGGTAGAAGCGCTCGAAGAGATGCGGCAGCGCGTCGGCGGGCACGCCCGGCGCCGAGTCCTCGACGTCGATTGCCACCCGGTTGCCGCCGTCGCGCAGGGTGACGCGGACCTTGCCGCCGCGGTCGGTGTAGCGCGCCGCGTTCTCGAGCAGGTTGCGCAGCATCTGCAGCAGCCGGTCGGCGTCGGCGAAGACGCGGGCGCCGGCGTCGAGCTCGGTCTCGAGCGCGAGGCCGCGCTCGGCGACGCGATCGCGGAAGGACTCGACCGCCTGCTCGACGAGCGGCGCCACCTCCAGCGTCTGCTTGCGGTAGGCGAGCGCGCCGACGTCGGCGAGCGCAAGCTGGTTCAGGTCGTCGACCAGCTTGGAAAGCGCGGCGGCTTCGGCGCGCAGCGAGGCGAGGGAATCCCTGTTCAGCGGCCGCACGCCGTCCTCGAGCGCCTCGAGCTCGGCCGAAAGCACGGCGAGCGGCGTGCGCAGCTCGTGCGACACGTCGGCCATGAAGCGACGGCGCAGCGCCTCGTTGCGCTCGAGCGTCTCGGCCAGGCGGTTGAAGTCGCCGGCCAGGCGGCCGAGCTCGTCGCGCGAGCCGACCGTGACGCGCGTGTCGTAGGCCCCGGCGGCGAGGCGGTGCGTCGCTTCGGCGATGCGCTTCACCGGGCGGATGAAGATCCTGGCGACGAAGAAAGCCACCGCGGCCGCGAGCGCCACCGCGAACGCCGCGATCAGCCACGCGGCGCGCATCTGCTGCTGCTGGAAGGCGAGGTCGGCGCCGGTGGAGATGCGCCGCGACGGCGAGCGCGCGATCCAGCCGACCACGCGGTCCGCGACGATCACGGGACGCATTGCCGACTCGCCGAGCTCCGGGTTGCCGAGCACGGTGCGGCGCTCGGCGTCGAGCACCGTCAGGCGCTGGGTGGCCTGCGGCGGGGTGGCAAGCGCGCGCAGGCGCGCGTAGTCGCCCTGCAGGAAGCTCCAGTCGCCGCTGCGGCGGTACTCGTCGGCGAGGCGCAGCGCGAGCGACTCCAGGCTCTGCGCCTCGACCTGGCTCAGGTAGCCGAAGAATCCCGACTGGAACGACAGGCGCGTGGCGAGCGCCATCGCCGCCGCGGCGACCGCGCTCGCGGCGAGGATGGCGAGAAAGAGCTTCAGCGTGATGCCGGGCCTCACCGCGCGATGGTCCCAGCGCGCCCGTTGCCCATCAAGCCGCGGCGGCCGCCGCGGCCCGGGTTTCACGAAGAATTCACATTCTCGGCGCGCCACAGCTGGCCGTGCAGCGCCGCCTCGAGCTCGGCGGCCTGGCGCGGCGCCGACAGGCGCGCGTGGCTGATGAGGCGCGTCAGCAGGTTGTTGGTGCGCGCGAGCGAGCGCAGCAGGCTCGCGTGGATCGCGCGCTGCACGCGCACCGAGGTGCCCGAATCGCCCTCGTAGAGGCGCGAGAACTCGCGCGCCGGCAGCTCGAGCAGGCAGGCGCGCTCGCGCACGCGCGCGCCGGCGGCGTGCGCCGCGCCCTCGAGCACCGCCAGGTAGCCCACCAGCTCGCCCGGGCCGGCGATGGCGACCCTGCGCTCCAGGTTTTCAAGCCGGGAAAACACCTCGATCGCGCCCCGCACGACGAGGTAGCAGCCTTCCGCGCGCTGGCCGGGCGCGAACAGCGCCCCGCCCCGCTCGACCTCGAAGGCGCGGCCGATCGCCGCGACCTCTTCGATCTCGAGCGCATCGAACCCCTCGAAGAAGCGAAGCAAGGGCAGGAAGCCGCGCCACTCGAACGAGGGTTTTGCAGCCTTTGCCGCCGCGGTTGCAGGCGGGCCTGAAGGACGGTCTTCCGCCGCCGAGTGGCTGCGTACCTTGGCATTCAGCGTGCGCAGCTTGGCGGCGAGCACGCGGGTCAGCGAGCGCTGCAGCTCGAGCGCCGCGCCGTCGCGGCTCGCGACCAGGGCGCGGAAGTCCTCGCGCTCGACGAACCAGCCCTCGACCGCGGTGCGCGCGACGACGCTCGCCGAGCACACGCCGCGCTCGATCAGCGCCATCTCGCCAAAGATGTCGCCCTCGCCAAGCTCGGCGACGGTGGTGGTGCCGCCGCCGGGCAGCGCGACCTGCGCTTCGACGCGCCCCTGCTTGATGACGTAGGCGCCGCGCGAGGGATCGCCCTGGCGCACGAGGCGCGCGCCGGCCGGGAACGAGACCGGCCGTGAAACGGAAAGCAGCTTCTCGGAGAAATCCAGGCGGCCATGATACCAACCGTCACGATCTCGTCCGGTACACTCGCCGCGTCTTGACGCCCCAGATCGATCCCAGCCGCCTGCTCGAGCTCGTCGCCGCGGTGGCGCGCGAGGCGCGGCCGCACGTCGAGGCCTACGTCGCGCTCGACAGCTCGCTCGAGCGCGACCTCGGGCTCGACAGCCTGGCGCGCGTCGAGCTGGTGCTGCGCATCGAGCGCGAGTTCTCCGCCAGCCTGCCCGAGCAGGCGCTCGCCTCGAGCGAGACGCCGCGCGACCTCTTGCGCTTCGTGCTGGCGAGCGCGGGGCAGGCGCCGGCGAGCGCCGACCGCAGCGTGGCGAGCCTCGCGCAGTCGACCGGCGTGCGCCCGCCCGAGCATGCGCAGACGCTTACCGAGGCGCTCGAGTACCACGTCGAGCGCCAGCCCGATCGCCTCGCGGTGCACTTGTACGGCGAAGGCGGCGCCGAGCAGCCGCTCTCCTACCGCGCGCTGTGGCAGGGCTCGCTCGCCTACGCGGCGAAGCTCGTCGACGCCGGCCTCTCGCCCGGCCAGACGGTGGCAATCATGCTGCCGACGTCGAAGGAGTACCTCTTCTGCTTCTACGGCACTTTGCTCGCCGGCGGCATCCCGGTGCCGCTCTATCCGCCGGCGCGCCTGACCACGATCGAGGACCACCTCACGCGCCACGTCGGCATCCTCAAGAGCTGCGGCGCCGCGATCATGGTGACGATCCCGGAGGCGAAGCCGATCGCGTGGCTGCTGCGCGCGCAGGTGGAATCGCTCAGGGCGGTCCTGGTACCCGGAGACTTTGAACCAGATAAGGCCTTTACGCCGATCAGAGGCTCCTCCGGCCAGATCGGCTTCCTGCAGTACACCTCGGGTTCGACCGGCCAGCCGAAAGGCGTGGTGCTGACGCACGCCAACCTGCTCGCCAACGTGCGCGCAATGGGCAAGGCGGCGCGCGCCGGCAGCGAGGACGTGTTCGTGAGCTGGCTGCCGCTCTACCACGACATGGGCCTGATCGGCGGCTGCTTCGCCACCATGTACCTCGGCTTCCCGGTGGTGCTGATGTCGCCGCTCGCGTTCCTCTCGCGCCCGAGCCAGTGGCTGCGCGCGATCCACCGCCATCGCGGCACGATCTCGGGCGGGCCGAACTTCTCCTACGAGCTGTGCCTTCGGCGCATCCCCGAGGCGGAGCTCGAGGGACTCGACCTCTCGTCGTGGCGGTTCGCTTTCAACGGCGCCGAGCCGGTGAGCCCGGAGACCATTGCCCAGTTCGAGACGCGCTTCGCCAAATGGGGCTTCGGCAAAAACGTGGTCTCGCCGGTCTACGGCCTCGCGGAAGCATCGGTCGGCCTCGCCTTCACGCCGCCGGGGGAGCCCTGGCAGGTCGACGCGCTCGACCGCGAGCGCTTCGCGACGAGCGGCGAGGCGGTGCTCGCGGCGCCCGACGACCCGTCGCCGCAGAAAGTCGTGATGTGCGGCACCGTCATTCCGGACCACGACCTGCGCGTGGTCGACGCCGCCGGGCTCGAGCTGCCCGACCGCTCCGAGGGGCGCCTGCAGTTCCGTGGTCCGTCGGCGACCAGCGGCTACTACCGCAATCCGCAGGCGACCAAGGAGCTGTTCGATCACGAGTGGGTCAACACCGGCGACCGCGCCTACCTCGATGCGGGACGCCTCTACATCACCGGGCGCGAGAAGGACATCATCATCCGCGGCGGGCGCAACATCAGCCCCTACGAGCTGGAGGAGGCGGTGGGCGATCTCGAGGGCGTGCGCCGCGGCTGCGTCGCGGTGTTCGGCAGCGCCAGCTCGGCCGAGGGCACCGAGCGCGTGGTGGTGCTCGCCGAGACGCGCGAGCGCGACCCCGCGCGCCACGCCGAGCTGAAGAGCAGGATCAACGAGCTTGCCCTCTCGCTGATCGGCGCGCCGGTCGACGACATCGTGCTCGCGCCGCCGCAGACCGTGCCCAAGACCTCGAGCGGCAAGATCCGCCGCATCGCGGCGCGCGAGTACTACGAGCGCGGCCCGAGCGCGGTGAAGCCGCACGCGGTGTGGTGGCAGTTCGCGCGCCTGATCGCCGCCGGCGTGCGGCCGCAGCTGCGCCGCGGCTGGCGCGCCTTCCGCGGCCTCGCCTTCGCCCTGTGGTCGTGGTTCCTGCTCGTCATCTTCCTGGTGGTGGTGATCTCGGTCGCGCTGGTGTCGCCGGGGAGGCGCACCTGGGGCGTTGCGCAGTTCCTCGCGCGC
>Ga0075424_100001719_pt1 | contig 19416 bp, 15 predicted proteins | sample SoiMethybrSBSTD3_FD_75301 | JGI IMG/M metagenome (GOLD analysis project Ga0075424, IMG submission 75301) | Bulk soil microbial communities from a Populus tree surrounding site in Tennessee, USA - Soil MetaG P. TD hybrid SBSTD3 | ecosystem: Environmental > Terrestrial > Soil > Tree plantation... | reverse complement strand
GCGAACAGCGCGAGCCCCACGACGCCCAGCTCGGCGCCGATCTGCAGAAAATAATCGTGCGCGTTCTCGGCGCCGTAGGTCCACGCCAGCTGCGCCGAGAGGAAGAGCGGCGACACTCGCGCGTACTGTCCGACGCCGACGCCGAGCAGCGGCCGCGCCTCGATCATGCGGAGGGTCGTCGCCGCGAACTGCCCGCGCAGCGCGGCGCCGGTTTGCGTCCGCCCCGCCTCGAGCCGCTGCGCGACGATGATCGCCGCCGCGGCCGCGGCGACGAAGACGAGCGCGACGATCGCGGCGCGCATGCCGCGCCGCAGGCGCGCGGCGGCGATCCACGTGATGGTGACGGCCGCGGCGAGCCCTATGCTGGCGAACGCGCTGCGAGATTCCGAGAACCACAAGCCGATCGCCGTCAGGACCGCTGCCGCGATCCACGGCAGACGCGCCGCGCCGCGTGCGCGGAGTGCCATTCCAACCGCGAGGCAGACGGCCATCGCGAAGTAGCTGCCCGCGGCGTTCACGTCCGCGAGGTGCCCGCTGATCCGGTAGCCGTTCGCCGCGTAGCGCACGAGCGCGCTCGCGACGCCGATGCGGTACCAGACGAGCACGCTCGAGACGGCGGCGAGCGCGGCCGAGGCCGTGAGCATCGCCGGCAGCGTGACGGCGAGGCGCGGACGCTCGCGCAGCAGAATCACCGTCGCCGCGAAGAGCGCGAGCATCTCCAGCAGGCGCGCGGCGTCGATGAGGCCGAGCGTGTTGGCGCTCGGGTAGAAGTAGCCGTAAATCAGATGGCGCAGCCCCTCGTCGAGCTCCTGTGTTCCGCGCAGCCGCCAGGCGACCGCGGCGATCGAGGCGGCGATCGCGCACGCGAAGAGCCATGCGGCGCCGGCGGCGGGCGTGCGCGGTCCGCGGCGATCGGCCCGCGGAGCCGAGATCCAGCCGAGGAGCAACGCGACGACCATCGCTTCGCCGATGCGGAAGTTCGGGTCGCCGATGAAGACGGCGGCGAGCTGGCCGAGCGGCGCGGCGAGAGCGACGAGCGCGAGGCCGGCGTGCGGCGCGGCGATCGAGATCGCGAGCGCTGCGGCGATCACGAGCTTCGTCGGCCAGCCGATGTTGAAGGCGAGGGAGGCGGCGATGACCCAGAACGGAACCGCCGCGAGCGCGACACGAACCACCGTCGATCGCGAGACGCCCGGCGCCGGCGATCCGGCGTCCGCGCCTGCGAGGATCGGAACGTACACGCCGGGTCGCATTTTAGCTGATTTCGGATGAACATGCTGTGGCGCCGGAGGCGAGGAGCCGGCGAGACGTGATCCAGCAGATCGTGGAAGTGCTCAAGGCGATCGGTCGGCCCGCGTCGATCCTGTTCATCATCGGCGTGCTCGCCGTCGGCGTCGCGCTCGCGTTCCGACGCCGCACCGAGCGTGCGGCGCGGTGGTACTTCCTCGCGGTCGTCGCGTCGTACTGGGTCCTGTCGACGCCCGCGTGCGCCGAGCGGCTGATCGACTGGGCGGGCCGTCCGTACGTGCCGCTCGCCTCGGCCGCCGACGCGCGCGGCGCGCGCATCGTCGTCGTGCTCGGCGCCGGCAACAATACGATTCAATCGCGCGGCTTCGTGCTCAACGAGGTCACCGAGGAGGCGGCGCTCCGCGTGCTCGAGGGCGCGCGGTTGTACAAGCTGCTCGATCGGCCGACGATTCTCGTCTCGGGCGGCGTCACCGGAAGCGACGTCGGATCGGAGCCCGAAGGCGAGGCGCTGCGGCGCACGGCGATATCGGTGGGCGTCGATCCGCGCGACATCCTGGTCGAGAACGAATCGAAGAACACGCGCGAGGAGGCGATCGTGATCGCGCGGATGCTCGCCGGGCGGAACGCGCAGCGGATCGTGCTCGTCACCTCGGCGACGCACATGGCGCGCGCGCTCGCGGTGTTCCGGGCGGCCGGATTCGACCCGATCCCCTCGGCGTCCGCGTACAAGTCCGATCATTCGCTCGAGCGCTACCGGTGGGCGCCGGGCGATCTGGGTCTCCTGCTGTTCCAGTCGTTCGTGTACGACGAGGCGGCCCAGCTTTACTATCGCGCGCGCGGGTGGATGTGAGCGCTGCGCGTACAGAGACCACGAAGACACGAAGGCACGAAGACGCACGAAGATTCGTTGTACAAGAGTTTCTTCGTGTACCTTCGTGGTTTCGTGTTTTCGTGGTCCCGGCAGCTGTCTTCGTGGTCCCGGCGCAGTCCGGATTATGATCAGCCGGCCGGAGCCCTATGGAGCACGCCTTCACCGTCGGCGTCGAGGAAGAGTTCCAGATCGTCGATCCCCACAGCTGGGAGCTGCGCTCGCACGTTTCAGAGCTGCTCGCGTCGAGCGCGTCGGCCTTCGGCGACTCGATCAAGCGCGAGATGCACCAGTCGATCGTCGAGGTCGGCACGAAGATCTGCGCGAATGTCGAGGAGCTCGCCGAAGAGATCATCCGCAACCGCCGGGGCCTCGCCGATGCCGCGGAGCGCACCGGCCTGCGCATCGCCGCCGCCGGCACGCATCCGTTCTCGAACTGGATGGATCAGGTCATCTCGCCGGGCGAGCGCTACGAGAACATCGTCGAGGAGCTGCAGCAGCTGGCGCGCTCGCTGCTGATCTTCGGCCTGCACGTCCACGTGGCGGTGCCGGATCGGCACACGATGATCGATCTGATGAACGAGGCGCGGTACTTCCTGCCGCACCTCCTCGCGCTCTCCACGAGCTCGCCGTTCTGGATGGGGCGCGACACGGGGCTGAAATCGTTCCGCACGACGGTCTTCCGGCGGTTCCCGCGCACCGGCATTCCCGATCACTTCGGATCGTGGAGCGAGTACGAGGCGTACGTCGAGACGCTCGTCGAGCTGCACTGCATCGACAACGGCAAGAAGATCTGGTGGGACCTGCGGCCGCACCCGACCTTCGGCACGCTCGAGTTCCGCATCTGCGACGTCCCGACGGCGCCGCGCGCGTCGATCGCGATCGCCGCGCTCGCGCAGGCGATCATCGTGAAGCTGCACCGGCTCCGCGAGCGGAACCTCGGCTTCCGCCGCTACCACCGCGCGCTCATCGAGGAGAACAAGTGGCGCGCGGCGCGGTGGGGAATCGACGGCAAGCTGATCGACTTCGGCAAGCGCCGCGAAGTGCCGATGCGCGACCTCGCGATCGAGCTCCTCGAGTTCGTCGACGATGTGGTCGGGGATCTGGGGAGCCGGCGCGAAGTGGAATACGTGAAGAAGATCCTCGCCGACGGCACGAGCGCCGAGCGCCAGGTGGACGTGTACCGCCACACGGGCGATCTGCGCGCGGTCGTGCAGTCGATCGTCGAGGAAACGCGGGAGAGCGTCGAGCAGTCGGCGCGCACCTACAAGGTATGAGCGCAACGTCATGACGGCCAAAGTCGGGCTGCTCTGCGGCCGCGAGTTCTCGTTCCCGCCGGCGTTTCTCGATCGCGTCAACACGCTCGGTCGCGCGCACGGCGTCACGGCGGAGTTCGTGACGCTGACCGGCACGCGGATGGGCGAGCCGCCCGGCTACCACGTCATCGTCGACCGGATCTCGCACGAGGTGGAGTACTACCGCGCGTACCTGAAGCACGCCGTGCTCGAAGGGTGCTACGTCATCAACAACCCGTTCTGGTGGACGGCCGACGACAAGTTCTTCAACTACTCGGTCGCGCAGAAGCTCGGCGTCGCGGTGCCGAAGACGGTGCTGCTGCCGCAGAAGGGCTACCCCGCGGACGTCGATCTCACGCCCGAATCGCTGCGCAATCTCGGCTATCCGGTCGACTGGGACGCGCTCCTCGACTTCGTGGGGCGGCCGGCGATTCTGAAGCCGTACTCGGGCGGCGGCTGGAAGCACGTCTACAAGGTGAACGACCGCGCGGAGCTGCTGCGCGCCTACGACGGCACGTCGCCCTACTGCATGACGCTGCAGCAGTTCATCCACTTCGACCAGTACGTGCGCTGCTTCACGTTCGGAAAGACCGACATCATGCCGGTCGCCTACGATCCGCACCAGCGCCGCTACCTCGTCGAGCACTCGTACCTGTCGCCGGAGCTCGGCGAACGGATCGTGCGCGACGCGCGCACGCTCAACACCGCGCTCGGCTACGAGATGAACACGATCGAGTTCGCGATCGAGGACGGCGTGCCGTACGCGATCGACTTCCTGAACCCGGCGCCGGACTTCGAGCGCGATCGCATCACGCCGCACTACTTCGAGATCGCCGTGCAGAAGATGGCGGAGCTTGCGATCGACCGTGCGCTCGGCGGCGAGCCGCAGCGCTCCTGGCCGCAGTGGGCGTCGATGGTCGGCATGGGCCCGGCGTCGGCCGTCTAGTGCCTGGTCGGGGCTAGGGGCTGGGGGCCCTGACCACCTCCGCCAAGGCTTCGGTGGTCCGCCGTAGCTTTAGCGAAGGCGGAAGGCCCGGCCCTACCGAAGCAAATCACCGATGTCGTCCGACCCAATCGCCGTCTGGCACGAGCTCCTGGATGCGGAGCGCGGCGGCGAACTGTGCGCCGAGCTCACGGCCTCGCAGCGCGCGCGGCGCCTTCGGTTCGGCGATCGCGTGCTCTGCCCGTTTCTCCGTCCGTTCTTTCTCACCGGCGACGATGAGACGCGCGTGAGGAGCGTCGCCGAGACGCTGTGGACGCTCGGCGAGCGCGTGGCACGGGCGGCGCTCGAGCGGCCGGCGCTCTTCGCCGATCTCGCGCTGAGCGACGAGGAGATTCGGCTGGCGCGGATCGATCCCGGCTACGGCACGGCGAGCACCGCGGGCCGCGCCGACGCCTTCATCCTCCCCAACTCGCTCCAGTTCGCCGAGTACAACGCCGAGTCGCCTGCCGGCCCGGCGTACAGCGAAGGGCTCGCGGCGCTCTTCGCGGAGCTGCCGGCGATGCGGCGGTTTCGCGAGCGCTACGACGTGCGCCAGTACGAGCCGGTCGCCGTCCTCCTCGACGCGCTCGTCGCGAGCTACCGCGAATGGGGCGGCCGCGCGGCGCCGCCGCAGATTGCCATCGTCGACTGGCGCGACGTGCCGACCTATACCGAGTTCGAGCTGCTGCGCGACGCCTTCACCGCGGCCGGCGTGCCGACGATCGTCTGCGATCCCCGCGACCTGGAGTACTCGCGCGCGGGCCTGCACGCCGGCGGGACGCGCATCGATCTCGTCTATCGCCGCGTGCTCATCAACGACATCGTGGCGCGGCCGGACGAGTGCCGCGCGCTGCTGCAGGCTTACGAGGCGCGTGCGGTGTGCGTGGCGAACACGCTGCGCTGCAAGATTCCACACAAGAAGGCGTTCTTTGCCGTGCTGACCGGTGAGCGGTACGCGGGCATGTTCTCCGATGCCGAACGGTCGCTCATCCGGCGGCACGTCCCGTGGACAGCGCTCGTCGAGGAGACGCGCGTCGAGCGGGACGACCGATCGGTCGATCTCGTGCCGTACCTGCGCGCCAACCGCGAAGCCTTCGTGATCAAGCCGAACGACGAGTACGGCGGCACGGGCGTCACGCTCGGATGGGAATCGAGCGCCGGCGACTGGGATCGCGCGCTGGAACGCGCGCTGGCGGAGCGGGCGCGCGGCTGGGTGGCGCAGGAAAAGATCGCCGTGCGGCGCGAACCGTTTCCCATCTGCGAGGGCGCAGGCGTCGCGATGCGCGACATGCTCGTCGATTTCGCGCCGTACGTGTTCCGCGGCCGGCTCGCCGGATTCCTCACGCGCCTGAGCGCCACAGGGCTTGCCAACGTGACGTCGGGCGGCGGGCAGGTGCCGGCATTTGCGGTCGCCGCGATCACTTGATTCCGCCTTGCGCGAGTGCGCAGTTTGGCAGACCGTGGCGCGCGCAGCGCGAATGCGCTGCGCGGCCTCGCGGGAAGGCGCCGCCTGTACAATGACAGCGATGAGTCCTGTGATGTTCGGGACGCCGATGGCCGAGCTTGCGCCAGGCGCGCGCAACGCCGTCGAGGTGTGCCTGGCGATCCAGCCCGACGAGCGCGTGGCGCTCATCGCGGACGAGGCGAGCGGCGATGTCGCGGCAAGCCTGGCGGCGGCGCTCGACGAGATCGGCGCGCCGTGGCACGGCGTCGTGATCGAGCGCGTGGCCGAGCGGCCGATGGCGGCGGCGCCCGACGAGGTGATCGACGCGCTCGAGCGCGCCGACGCCGGGATCCTGTGCGTGCAGCCGCGCCAGGGCGAGCTCGGCGCGCGCATGGCGATCGTGTCGGTCGTCGAGCGCCGCGGGATCCGCTACGCGCACATGGTCGGCGTGACGCCGCAGATCATGCAGCAGGGCATGCGCGCCGACTATCACCTCGTCGATCGCCTCAGCGAGCGGCTGTGCGAGCGGATGGCGCGCGCCGCGCGGCTGCGCGTGGAGACGCCCGGCGGCACCGCGATCACCGCCACGTTCGATTCCGGCTACACGTGGGTGAAGACGAGCGGCCTCATCAACCGGCGGTACTGGTCGAATCTGCCCGCCGGCGAGGTCTTCACGACGCCGAAGAGCGTCGACGGCGTGTTCGTGTGCGACGCCACGGCCGGCGACTACTTCGGCCCGAAGTACGGCGATCTGCGCGCGACGCCGCTCACGCTCGAGATCGCCGGCGGGCGGCTGCAGTCCGCGCGCTGCGCCCGCAAGGATCTGGAGCGCGAGTTCTGGAGCTACTGCCACACCGACGAGCACAGCGACCGCGTCGGCGAGCTCGCCTTCGGCACCAACATCGCGCTCGACGACATGATCGGCGTCCTGCTCCAGGACGAGAAAGTGCCCGGCGTGCACCTCGCCTTCGGCGATCCGTACGGCAGCCAGACGGGCGCGCCGTGGAAGTCGCGGACGCACATCGACGTCCTGACGCGCGCCTGCAACGTCTGGATCGACGACGAGCAGGTGATCGGCGGCGGCCGGTATCTCCTCGGCCGGCTGGGGCTAGAATAGCGCCCTGGTTTTCACCTCCCTCGCGTTTCCGATCTTCTTCCTGATCGTCTTCGCCCTGTACTGGCAGTTCGACAAGGCTGCGCAGAACAGGCTGGTCGTCATCTCGGGTCTCATCTTCTACGGCTGGTGGGACTGGCGGTTCGCGGTCCTGCTGCTCGTGACGACGGGCATCGACTACGCGTCGGGGCTGGCGCTCGAGCGCGAAGCGAGCGAGCGCCGGCGCCGGCTGTGGCTCCTGCTGTCGCTCGTCACGAACCTCGGCGTCCTGGGCTTCTTCAAGTACTTCAACTTCTTCGCCGACTCGTTCGTTCGCCTCGCCGGCGTCTTCGGCCTGCACCCGTCGACGATGATGCTGCGCGTCATCCTGCCGATGGGCATCAGCTTCTACACGTTCCAGGCGCTCAGCTACACGATCGACGTATACCGCCGCGAGCTCGACGCGGTGCACGATCCGGTGCGCTACTTCTCGTTCATCCTCTTCTTCCCGCATCTGGTCGCCGGACCGATCGTCCGCGCGCGCGATCTCCTCGGACAGTTCGCGCGGCGCCGCGTCTTCGATCCGGCGACCGCGCCCGACGCGCTTCGCCAGATTCTCTGGGGCGTCTTCATCAAGGTCGTCGTCGCCGACACCCTCGCGCCGGTCGTGTCGGCGGCCTACGATCATCCGTCGGTCACCTCGGGCTGGCAGCTGCTGTACGCGACGGTCTGCTTCTCGGTCGAGATCTACGGCGACTTCGCCGGCTACACGCACATCGCGATCGGCTGCGCGAAGCTGCTCGGGATCGAGCTGATGCGCAACTTCGCGTATCCGTACTTCTCGCGGAGCATCCCCGAGTTCTGGACGCGATGGCACATCTCGCTGACGCGCTGGTTCCGGCAGTATCTCTACGTTCCGCTCGGAGGCAGCCGCGTGCCGTACAGCCGGTGGGCGCTCAACGTGCTGATCGTGTTCCTCGTGAGCGGCTTCTGGCACGGCGCGAACTGGACGTTCATCGTGTGGGGCGCGATCCACGGCGCGCTCTACCTGGCCTACGCGATCGCGCAGCCCGCGTCACGGCTGCATGCGGCCGGCACGCCGGGCGGCGAATCGATGATCCCGTCGCCGCTGGCGCTGCTGCAGATGGCGCTGACGTTCTCGCTGACCTGTCTCGCGTGGGTGTTCTTCCGCGCGGCGTCCGTGTCCGAGGCCGTCGGCATCCTCGGCAAGATCGCGACCGACGTCGCGACGACGGCGCCGGCGCTGACCGACAAACGCGCGGCGATCTGGATCGTCGCGCTGTTCGCCGTCGAATGGATTCAGCGCGAGCACGCGAACCCGCTCCACCTGGAGCGCTTTCCGCGGCCGGTGCGGTGGAGCCTGTACTACGCATTCGGCGCGGTCATTTTCATGTTCGCGCCGATCCACTACACGCCGTTCATTTACTTCCAGTTTTAGAGACGCTGCGTTCTCTACACGCGGCTCAGGTACTCGCGCATCTGCTGCTTCCAGTACGGCCAGTCGTGCCCGCCGAGCGCGCCCCAGTCGTCGAGGAAGTGCCGCACGCCGCGGCTGGCGAGGATGCCCGACATGCGATAGGTCTCGGCGCTGTTCTCCCACGGGCCGGTTCCCGTGACGAGATGAATCTCGCACGACGCGAGGTGTCCCAGCGTCCACGGATCGGACTGGTTCGCCATGTAGTCGGCGGGGTTGTTGAAGTAGAAGTTCTCGTCGTACAGCCCGCCCATGAAGCGCTTCATGTCGTAGACGCCTGAGAGCGCGTAGCAGCGCTTCACGACGTCCGGGTACTTGAACAGCGTGTTCGCGGCATGATACGCGCCGAGCGACGCGCCCATCGTCCAGACGCCGACGTCGTGCGAGCGGCAGTTGTCGCGGATGAACGGAATGACCTCGTGGCGGAGGTACGCGTCGTACTGCCGCTGCATCCAGCTGCGGTGAAGCGGATGCGCGCCGCCGTTGCCGAACGAATCGCGGTGGTTCACGTCGACGCAGAACGCCTTCACGCGGCCGCCGTCGATGAACTCGGCGATCGCGCCGATCATGCTCTGCCGTTCGTACTCCTCCTCGTCGCCGCCGCTCGTGGGGAACATGATCATCGGCGGCCCCCAATGGCCGAGGACGACGAGCCCCATGTGGCGGCCGACGCGATCGGAGTACCAGCGATAATATTCGCGGCGCATGGCGCGTTCCGCGGCACGCCGGCGGCAGCCGCCGCGGCGGAGCGGACGCGTGAGTGTATATGACGATCCTCTGCATTGCCACGTACCTCAAAGGCGAGCGCTTCCTGCTGGAGTGCCGCCGGCTCGGCGTGAAGGTGCTGCTGCTCACGGCCGATTCGCTCCGCGACGCCGCCTGGCCGCGGGAGGCCATCGACGAGATCCACACGATCGCCCGGGACGCCGGCGACGCGGCGGTGAAGCGGCGCGTCGACGAGATCGCGCGGCGGCACCGGATCGAGCGCGTCGCGGCGCTCGACGACTTCGACGTCGAGATGGGCGCGATGGTGCGCGAGCACCTGCAGGTCGAGGGGATGGGACGCACCGTCGCGAGCCGGTTCCGCGACAAGCTCGCGATGCGCGTGAAGGCGCGATCGAGCGGCATTCCGGTGCCCGAGTTCTCACCGACGTTCACCGACGCCGACGTGAACGACTGGACGTCGCGCATCGCGCCGCCCTGGGTCCTCAAGCCGCGCTCGTCGGCGGCGGCCATCGGGATCAAGAAGGTCCGCTCGTCTGACGATCTGTGGCGCGCGCTGGAGGCGGCGGGCGACAACCGGACCAACACCGTGCTCGAGCAGTTCGTGCCGGGCGACGTCTATCACGTCGACTCGATCGTGTGGCGCGGCGCCGTCGCGTTCGCCGTCGCGTTCAAGTACGGCCGGCCGCCGATGGAGATCGCGCACGAGGGCGGCCTGTTCATCACGCGTCGCCTCGCCGACGACTCGGAGGAAGGCGCCGCGCTGCTCGCGCTCAACCGCCGGCTGCAGGGCGCGCTCGGCCTGCAGCGCGGCGTCTCGCACTCGGAATTCATACGAGCGTCGGGCGGGTCGGGCGGGTTCGTGTTTCTCGAGACGTCGGCGCGCGTCGGCGGCGCGTTCATCGTCGACACGATCGAGGCGGCGACGGGCGTGAACCTGTGGGCCGAGTGGGCGAAGATCGAGCTCGCGGGCGACGCGGGCGAGTACGTCGTGCCGCCGCGGCGCGACGACTTCGCCGCCATCGTCCTCACGCTCGCGCGGCAGGAGGCGCCCGACATGTCGGCGTACGTCGACCGCGAGATCGTCAAGACGATCCGCAAGGATCACCACGCCGGGCTCATCGTGACCTCGGCCGACACCGCGCGGATCGACGCGCTCCTCGCCGACTACACCGGCCGCTTCTACCGCGACTTCTTCGCGACGGCGCCGGCGCCCGACCGACCGCTCGAATGATCAAGCGCACGCTCGAGCGCGTCTGGTCGCCGCAACTGCGCAACCGGCGCGTCGTCGACGTCTACCTGCCGTGGTCGTATCCGAGCGGCCGCCGTTATCCGGTCGTCTACATGCAGGACGGGCAGAACCTCTCGGACCCGTCGACGGCGTTCGCGGGGACGTGGGACCTCGACGGCGTGCTCGACCACCTCTCCGCCGAAGGGCTCGAGGCGATCGTCGTCGGCGTGCACCACGCGGGCGAGGATCGGCTCGCCGAGTACAGTCCGTTCCCCGATCGGCGGCACGGCGGCGGCGACGCCGACGCGTACCTCGAGTTCCTGGCGGCGACGCTCAAGCCGCGCATCGACCGGCTGTTTCGCACCGAGGCGCGCCGCGAGGCGACGGCGATCCTCGGGTCGTCGATGGGCGGCCTCGTCAGCCTGTACGCGTACTTCCGGTTTCCGTCGATCTTCGGCGGCGCGGCGGCGATGAGCCCGTCGATCTGGTTCGGGCAGGGCGCGGTGCTCGGCTTCATCGATCAGGCGCGCGTGCCACCGGGCCGGCTGTACGTGGACGTCGGGCTGCACGAGGGCGCCGGGACGCTGCGCGACGCGCGCCGGCTCGGGCGGCTGCTGATGCGGCGCGGCTTCGCGCGCGATCGCCGCGCGCGCCGGCCGCGCGCGCCGTACGCCGGCCTCGATCGGCGCGGCCTGCACCGCGGCCGTCCGCGCGTGCGGTACGTCGAAGACGCGGGCGGGCGCCACAACGAGGCCGCGTGGTCGCGGAGACTCAGCGGGGCGCTCACGTTTCTGCTCGAGTGAGCGCCACGCCCACGCCCGCAATGAAGAATGTGGAACCTGGAATCAAGAATTCGTGATCACGGCTGTCGAGACGGATTCTTCATTCTTGATTCGTCATTCTTGATTTCCGCGATCTGCTGCTGCAGCGCGGCGAGGCGCGCTTCGAGATCGTCGAGCTGGGCCTGGTGCCGGCGCTCGCGCGCGAGGAGCGCCTCCGATCGCTTCATCGCCTCGTCGGCGACGGCGTTGATCGCGCCGGACAGGCCGCGGAGCAGGCCGGCGACGTCGCGGTCGCGCGTGTCGACGTACGGCGTGATCTGCTGCAGGAATCCGATCAGCACGCTCTGAAAGCGCACGAGCTCGGCGATCGTGTCGCGCAGCACCGTGAGGGTCGACGCGATCGACTCGCGCGTCGCGCGCGCGCCCGGGACGTTGCGGTTCAGGTGATCGACGACGGCGGAGTTGAACGCCTGCTGCTGATCGAAGAGCGGCGCGACGGCGCGGCGGATCGCCGCCGCCAGCCGCGCGCGCGCGCCGCCGCCCGCGGGCGGCGCGTCGATCTTCCACAGCGTGTTGAGCGGCGTGATCTGCTGTTCGTCGGGGCCCGGCGGCGGATGCGGGAAGTCGCGCGGCAGCTGCTGAATCGCCCGGTCGAGCCGCGTGAGCGCCTCGTTGTACTCGCGATCCGCGGCGGCGCGCTCGGCCGCGAGCGCCGCGAGGTCGTCCGGGCCCGTCGGCACGCCTACCGCCCGACCAGGCCTTCCACGGGACTGCTCGCGGTCGCGTACATCTTGCGCGGGATCCGCCCCGAGAGGAACGCGAGCCGCCCGGCGCGCACCGCGAGCTTCATCGCTTCGGCCATCGCGACCGGATCCTGCGCGCCGGCGATCGCCGTGTTCATCAGCACGGCGTCGGCGCCGATCTCCATCGCGAGCGCGGCGTCCGACGCGGTGCCGACGCCGGCGTCGACGACGAGCGGCACGCGCGCGAACTCGCGGATGATGCGCAGGTTGTTCACGTTCTGGATCCCGAGGCCCGATCCGATTGGCGCGCCGAGCGGCATGATCGCGGCGGCGCCCGCGTCCTCGAGCTTGCGGCAGACGATCGGATCGTCGGTCGTGTAGGGCAGCACGACGAATCCTTCGCGGACGAGCGTGCGCGTCGCCTCGAGCAGCTGCTCGTTGTCGGGGAAGAGCGTGCGCTCGTCGCCGATCACCTCGAGCTTCACCCAGTTGGACAGTCCCGCCTCGCGGCCGAGCCGCGCCGTGCGCACCGCGTCGTCCGCCGTGTAGCAGCCGGCGGTGTTCGGCAGCAGGACATACTTCGCCGTGTCGATGTAGTCGAGCAGCGACTCCTTCGTGCGGTCCGCGATGTTCACGCGCCGCACGGCGACGGTGACCATCTCGGCGCCCGACGCCTCGTGCGCGCGCACCATCACGCCGGGCGACGAATATTTGCCTGTGCCCACGATGAGGCGCGAGGTAAACGTCCTGTCCGCAATTGTCAACGCATCCATGGGAGATTCCGTGCGCGCCGGCGCAACGAGGAATTCAATTCATTCCTCCGCCGACGAAGTTGACGATCTCGACCTCGTCGCCCTCGCCGACGAGGACGGCGTCGAACGCGCCGCGCTTGAGCACGACGCGGTTGTGCTCCACGGCGACGCGCCGCGGGTCGATCTGCAGCTGGGCGAGGAGCGCCGTCACCGTCAGCGGGCCCGCGAGGTCGAACGGATCGCCGTTGAGTGTGATCCGCATTCTATGTCGAAAAGATAGCAAAGACAGCAAAGGCCGCGAAGACCGAAGTCTCCGCGGCCTCTGATACCCCTCTGCGCCCTCGACAGGGTTTTTACTTCTTTTCGACGCGCGTCGCGTTGATCGTCGTGCTGGACGCCGATGCGCGCGTGCCCTTGACCTCGACGCGATTGCCGTTTGCGAGCGCGCTGCACGTCACGTCGCGGAACTCGGTGCTGCCGCTGGTCTGGACGGTCGTCGATCCGATGGTGAAATGAATCGACGGGCACGTGCCGCCCTTGCCGGCGACCGTGCCGCTCGCCTCCGCCTCCCCGTGATCGTCGCCATGGCCGCCATGGTCGTCGCCCGGCGTGCCGGTGCCTGGACCGGGATTCGGACCCGGATTGCCGTGATCCTCGCCCGGCTCCGCGGCGTGCTCGTTCTCGACCTCGATGTCGGCGGCGACGACCGCCGCGCCGTTCATCGTGCCGTGAATCTCGACCCGGTCGCCCACCTTCACATCGGCCAGCCGCATCGTGGTCGCGCCGTGGCGAATCGGGACCGCCGCGGGCACGGTCACCGTCGTGTTGCGCACGGTCAGCGTGCCGCCGGCCGCGTTCACCGCCGTCACCACCCCTTCGATCTCGACGCGGTTGTCGGGCGTCTGCCGGTGGTTGTCTTCCACTTCCGCGACGGCGCCGTTGACGCGGACGACGATCTCGATCGCTTCGTGGTCGGCGACGTTGTCGATCACGAGCCGCGCGTCGACGCCGGATCCGACGAAATGGAGCTCGACCCGGCCCGACGGCACGCCCTGCAGCCGGAAGCGGCCGGCCGCGTCGACCGTCGATGACACGTTGGTCCCGGTGACGGAGACGGCCAGCGTCACACCGAGCGTGCGGAAGGACGCTGCCGAGATTCCGGCGGCGCCGACGACGGTGCCGCCGATCGACGCGCCCGCGATGGACGGCGCCGGTGCGGTGATTGAGGGAGTAGCGGAGGGTTGGGTTGGCGCCGAAACCTTGTTGTCGCCGCACGCCGTGATGCCGGCCGCCGCCGCCGCGACCGCCGCCGCCGCGAGGACAAGCTTGGTGGTGCGCATGTGTCTCCTCAGAACAGTGTCGCCTTCACGGCGATCCGTTCGGTTTCCCAACGCGCGCACGCGTGGCCGACAGGCCTGCGGCCTCAAGTGGCAACAGAGATGCCAGTGGTTTGACTCGTTTCTGACTTCCCTTGTACCTTCGATTGGATCCTATGGCCGTTTCGACATCTGTTCTTGGGATATCCGGTTATTCGTTCGACGATCTGCACGACCCCGAACGACTTTCGTCATTGTACGAACGGTTTTGTGAGCAGGTCAGTGCCGACAATCCGGCGCTGTGGCAGGAATGGGAGGCCTACCGCCGCGCGCCGGATGCGCCGCGCCCGCCCGTGGCGCTCTCCAATCTGCTGATCGCGATGGCGGCGCATGTCGGCGCGTTCGTCAGGCGCCTGTTCGACGTCGATCGCCCGGCGCGGGCGATCGCGGACGCGACGCGCGCCCAGGACGATCTGTTCCGCTTCAAGGTGGATTTCGTCCGGCGGCGCGCGCTGCCGCTCCTCAAAGGCGGCGCGCGGGTGGTCTCGACCGCCGAAGACGATGCGGAGGTCGAGGCGATGATCGCGGCACAGGGCGGCGGCGATCGCGAGCTGGCGCTCGCGCGCGCGGGCTGCGCAGTGCTCGACGCCGAGCAGGAGGCTTCGCGGTCCAATCCGCGGACGGCGACCAGAGATCCGCGGTCGGACGCCCTCGTCCGGTGGTGCGCGGCGCGCGTGCACGATCCGGCCTATCGCGGATGGGTGATCTTCCGGTTTCCCGAGAACGTCGATCCGTTTCATCTCGTCGCCGTCGAGCGGCAGGATCCGCAGCTCGCGGAGGCGATGGTGGGACCGGAGTGGCGGCTGCGGCGGCGCGACGGCTTCAAGCTGACCGACGCGCGCATGAAGCCGCGCGAGGTGCTGAGCGAGATCCACTACTGCGTGCTGTGCCACGAGCGCGACAAGGATTCGTGCTCGAAGGGGCTGCACGAGAAGGACGGCAAGGTCGCCGTCAACGCGCTCGGGATCGAGCTGGAGGGCTGTCCGCTCGACGAGAAGATCTCCGAGATGCACGCGCTGCGGAAGCGCGGCGACGCGGTCGGCGCGCTCGCGCTCGTCGCGATCGACAACCCGATGTGCGCCGGCACCGGCCACCGCATCTGCAACGACTGCATGAAGTCGTGCATCTACCAGAAGCAGGAGCCGGTGAACATCCCGCAAATCGAAACGGGCGTGCTCACGGACGTACTCGCGCTGCCGTGGGGCGTGGAGATCTACGGCCTGCTCACGCGGTGGAACCCGCTGAACGTCCGCCGTCCCTTCGCGCTGCCGTACAACGGCAAGAACGTGCTCGTCGTCGGGCTGGGGCCGGCGGGCTACACGCTGGCGCATTATCTGGTGAACGAAGGCTTCGGCGTCGTCGGGATCGACGGGCTGAAGATCGAGCCGCTGCCCGAGCCGCTGACCGGGACCGACGCGGAGCCGCCGCGGCCGATTCGGGACTGGAGCGAAATCTACCGCGAGCTCGACGAGCGATTGCTCGAGGGGTTCGGCGGCGTGTCGGAGTACGGGATCACGGTGCGCTGGGACAAGAACTTCCTCACGCTGCTGCATCTGACGCTCGCGCGCCGACGCCTGCTCCGCATGTACGGGGGCGTCCGCTTCGGCGGCACGATGCCGATCGAGGACGCGTGGGAGTACGGGTTCGATCACGTCGCGATCGCCGCCGGCGCCGGACGGCCGACGATCATCGACATGAAGAACAACCTGATTCGCGGCATCAGGAAGGCGAGCGATTTCCTGATGGCGCTGCAGCTGACGGGCGCGTTCAAGCGCACGGCGCTGCCGAATCTGCAGATGCGTCTGCCGGCGATCGTCGTCGGCGGCGGCCTGACGGCGATCGACACCGCGACGGAGCTGATGGCGTACTACCCGGTGCAGGTCGAGAAGGCGCTGGCGCAGTACGAGACGCTCGCGGCGGAGATCGGCGAACCGCGCGTGCGGCAGATGTACGACGGCGAGGAGCTCGAGCTGCTCGACGAGTTCCTGGCGCACGGCCGCGCGGTGCGCGACGCGCGCGCGCGCGCCGGGCAGGCCGGCGAGCAGCCGGACTTCGTTCCGCTCGTGCGCGCGTGGGGCGGGGTGACGATCGCGTACCGCAAGCGGCTCGTCGATTCGCCCGCGTACCGGTTGAACCACGAAGAGGTGATCAAGGCGCTCGAGGAAGGCATCGTCTTCGCCGAGCAGCTGAATCCGATCGAGGCGGTACCCGACGCGAACGGCGCGTTGTCGGCGATGATCTTCGCGCGGGAAGGTCAGGCAGGGCAGGCGGGTCAGGCGGGTCAGGCGGGTCAGGCAGGTCGGGCAGGGACGGTCACGCTGCCGGCGAGGACGTGTCTCGTGGCGGCGGGCACGACGCCGAACATCACGTACGAGAACGAGTGCCGCGGCACGTTTCAGCTGGATGCGAAGCGCAAGTTCTTCCAGCCGCACGCGGCCGCGCCGGCCTCCGACGGCGGATTCGAGCTGACGCCCGATCCGAACGGCTTCTTCACCTCCTATCACCGCGACGGCAGGCTGGTCACCTTCTACGGCGACAACCATCCGCGGTTCGCGGGGAACGTCGTGAAGGCGATGGCGTCGGCGAAGCACGGCTACCCGGAGATCGCGAAGCTATTCGCGCGCGATCTGGCGGCGCTCGATCCGGCGTCGCAGCGCGAGCGCGACGAGGCGTGGCGGCAGCTGACGGCGCGGATGGACGACGAGCTGGTGGCGCGCGTGGAAGACGTGGTGCGGCTGACGCCGACGATCGTCGAAGTGATCGTGCGCGCGCCGGCGGCGGCGCGGCGCTTCCATCCGGGGCAGTTCTACCGGCTGCAGAACTTCGAGTCGCTCGCCCCGCGCGTCGACGGCGTCCCGCTGCTGATGGAAGGCATCGCGCTGACCGGCGCGTGGGTGGACAAGTCGCGCGGCCTGCTGTCGCTGATCGCGCTCGAGCTCGGCGTCTCGAGCCGGCTCGTCGCCTATCTCAGGAAAGGCGAGCCGGTCGTCGTAATGGGCCCGACGGGCACGCCGACCGAGATGCCCGAGGGCAAGCCCGTGCTGCTGCTCGGCGGCGGCCTCGGCAACGCGGTCCTGTTCTCGATCGCGAAAGGGATGCGCGAGCGCGGCAACCGCGTGATCTACTTCGCGGGCTACAAGCGCGGCGAGGATCTCTTCAAGCGCGAGGAGATCGAGGCGGCGACCGATCAGGTGATCTGGAGCACCGACATGGGCGCGGCGATCGAGCCGAGCCGGCCGCAGGACGCGCACTTCCGCGGGAACATCGTGCAGGCGATGCTCGCCTACCAGCGCGGGGAGCTCGGCGAGCAGCTCGTGCCGCTGCCGACCGTCGATCGCATCATCGCGATCGGATCGGACCGGATGATGGCGGCGGTGAAGGCGGCGCGCCACGGCGTGCTGGCGCCGTTCCTGAAGCCGGATCACGTCGGCATCGCGAGCATCAACTCGCCGATGCAGTGCATGATGAAGGAAGTGTGCGCGCAGTGCCTGCAGAAGCACGTCGATCCGCAGAACGGCCGCGAGACGATCATCTTCTCGTGCTTCAATCAGGATCAGGAGATGGACCGCGTCGACTTCCCGAACCTCGCGGCGCGGCTGCGGCAGAACACCGTGCAGGAGAAGCTGTCGAACATGTGGTTCGACCGGCTGCTGCGCCGCGGCTCGCTTCCACACGTGTAAGCCGGGCGGGTCGGGTGAGTCACAGAAGTCCACAAAGGGCCTCCGGTCGGGGACGGCCTTCAGGCGGTCCCGTGGAATTCGAAGACGCATGATTCCGATCCTGCTGGCGTCGATCCTCACTGCCGCGCCGCTTGCCGACGACATCCGCGCCGTCGCCGCGCTGCCGGGCGAGCCGCGCACCGTCGCGGCGGCGGGAGTCACCCGCGACGAGGCGCCGGTGCTGACGATCGAGAACGCGTCGGCCTTCGATCCCGTCGAGACGCGGCGCCGCGTGATCCTGATCGGCGCGCCGAGCGGCGACGAGCGCGCGGCCCTCGACGCCGTCCGCTGGTTCAAGACGCGCGCGCCGCGCGACGTCCGCGCGCGCTGGTCGCTCAGCGCGCTGCCGCTCGCGCGCTTCGACGACGGCGACCGGCAGTCGCTCGCGCGATGGGTCGCGTTCCAGGCGCCGGATTTAATCGTCACGATCGGCAGCGTCGCGCTCCAGACGCAAGTCCCCGTCGAATCGATTGCGGTCGAGAACGCCGCGGCGGCGCTCGGCGCACTTCTCGCCGGGCCGCGCGAGCGATCGCCGTCGCACGCCGAGATGCTCGAGCGCGTGCGGCGCCCGCCCCTCGACGTCGCGCGGCTGCTCGCGCGCCGCTATCCCGAGACGCCGGCCATCAGCTACATCCCGGCGCTCTCGTGGATCGGCGCGCTCCGCCTCGCCGTGATCGATCGCGACGATCGCCTCCGTGCGAAGGTGCTCGACGAGGTCGCGCCGTGGACGAAGGGCGAGAAGAAACTGTTCGGCGATCGGATCCAGCTCACGTCGGTGGCCGGCGCGATGGCGTTCGGCGAGGTCGCGCGCGGCGCCGCGCCGCCCGAGACGCGCGCCGCCGCCGAACGCCTGTTCGACGAGGGCGTCGCCGCCGCGCAGAAAGAGAAAGCGCCGGCGACGCCGGAGTACGGCCAGGGCTGGACCGACGACATGTTCATGGCAACCGCGGTGCTCGCGCGATCCGGCGTGCGCGCAGGCCACGAGGCCGATCTCGATCGCGCGGCGCGTCTGCTCGCGACGTACGCCGCGCGCTTGCAGCGCCCCGACGGTCTCTTCAACCACGCCGCCGACGCGCCGGCGGCGTGGGGGCGCGGCAACGGCTTCGCCGCGTTCGGCCTCGTGGAGGCGCTTGCGCATCTTCCGGCGGCTCATCCGGCGCGCCGGGATCTGCTCGACCGTTATCGACGGTTGATGAACGGGGTGCGTAAAGAGCAATCGCCCGACGGATCGTGGCGGCAGATTATCGACGAGCCGGGTGCGTACCGTGAGGAGACCGCAACCGCGATGCTCATGAGCGCGATGGCCCGCGGCATTCGCCTCGGCTGGATAGACGATTCGTTCCGCCCGGCGGTAAATCGCGCGTGGCGCGCGCTGGCCGCTCACGTCGCGGTCGACGGCACGCTGATCGACGTCTGTGCCGGCACCGGCGCCGGTCCGACGAAGCGCTATTACTTCGATCGCCCTGCCGTCACGGGCGCCGACGATCGCGGCGGCGCGATGGCGCTCACCGCCGCACTCGACCTCTACGACCTCGAGAATCGATAGGGTCTCCCGCGAAAACGGCGGCCTCTCTCTTGCCTGTACGGTTACCGCCATGTCGGGGGCCCGCGGTATCCGTCTCCCTTTCAACCTGATCCATATCCTGCTGTTGAGCGTCCTCGTTG
>Ga0075424_100001717_pt1 | contig 19422 bp, 19 predicted proteins | sample SoiMethybrSBSTD3_FD_75301 | JGI IMG/M metagenome (GOLD analysis project Ga0075424, IMG submission 75301) | Bulk soil microbial communities from a Populus tree surrounding site in Tennessee, USA - Soil MetaG P. TD hybrid SBSTD3 | ecosystem: Environmental > Terrestrial > Soil > Tree plantation... | reverse complement strand
CAAATGGTCGAAAGAGAAAAGCGCTGGTGGGCGCTGTACGTGCTTTGCGCGGGCGAGCTGATGATCGTGCTCGACACTACGGTGGTGAACGTCGCGCTGCCCTCGATCCGCGAGAGCCTCGGCTTCAGCGAGGCCTCGCTGGTCTGGGTGGTGAATGCCTACATGCTCACCTACGGCGGCTTCCTGCTGCTCGGCGGGCGGCTGGGCGACTACTTCGGCCACCGGCGCCTGTTCCTGCAGGGCATCGCGCTCTTTACTGCCGCGTCGCTCGTCTGCGGATTCGCCAACTCGCAGTGGCTGCTCATCACCGCGCGCGCGGTGCAGGGCCTCGGTGGCGCGGTGGTCTCGGCGATCGCGCTCTCGCTCATCATCGATCTCTTCACCGAGGAGGGCGAGCGCGCCAAGGCGATGGGCGTCTACGGCTTCGTCTGCGCGGCGGGCGGCAGCATCGGCGTGCTCGCCGGCGGCCTCCTCACCAGCGCGCTCAGCTGGCACTGGGTGTTCCTGGTCAACATCCCGATCGGCATCGTCGTCTACCTGCTGTGCCGCGCGCTGATCCAGCATCTCCCCGGCAAGGCCGAAGGCCGGCTCGATTTCGCAGGCGCTGCCACGATCACGGCCTCATCGACGCTGGCCGTCTACGGCATCGTCAACAACAGCCTGCCGCTGCTGGCGATCGCGGCACTGCTGCTCGCCGCCTTCCTCTTCATCGAAGCGCGAGTCGCTGCGCCGTTGATGCCGCTTCGCTTCTGGCGGGTACGCAGCCTGGCGGTGGCGAACGTGGTCGGCGCGCTCTGGGCGGCGTCGATGTTCGCCTGGTTCTTCATCTCGGCGCTGCACATGCAGAACTCGCTCGGCTACACGCCGCTGCAGATCGGGCTCGCCTTCCTGCCGTCGAACCTGATCATGGCGGCGTTCTCGCTCGGGCTGTCGGCGAAGATCGTGATGCGCTACGGCAGCCGCCTGCCGCTCGCCGTTGGGCTCGGCCTCGCGGCCGTGGGCCTCGGCCTGTTTGCCGTCGGCCCGACGCACGACGCGAGCTTCACGCTGCATATCCTGCCGTGCATGGTGCTGCTCGGCATCGGCTGCGGCATGGCGCTCAACCCGATCCTGCTCATCGCCATGAGCGAGGTCGCGCCGGATGAATCCGGCCTCGCCTCAGGCGTGGTCAACACCGCGTTCATGATGGGCGGCTCGCTCGGACTCGCGGTGCTCGCCGCGCTCGCCGAGGGCGAGGGCTACCGTGCCGCCTTCATCCTCGCCACGCTGTTCGCCGCGGTCGCGGCGATCCTCAGCGCGGCGCTCCTGCGCAGTGACAACCCCACGGAAAGGAAAGAATCATGGGCCTCCCCGTCGTCCACTTCGAAATGATGTCGAAGGATCCCTCCGGCGTATCGGACTTCTACGCCAAAATCTTCGGCTGGAAGGTGCAGAACCATCCCGAGGTCAACTACCGGATCTTCGAGACCGGCAACAAGATGGGCATCGGCGGCGGCATCGTCAAACCCGACCGCGAAGGGCCGTGGCCGGGCAACCAGATCTTCTACGTCGCGGTCGACGACCTGAAGAAATACAACCGCAAGATCGAGAAAGCCGGCGGCAAGATCCATGTCGAGCAGCAGGAAGTGCCGGGCATGGGCTGGCTGTCGCTCTTCACCGATCCGGAAGGACGCATGAATGGTCTCTGGAAGCCGATGAAGAAAGCTGCGAAGAGGAAACGCAAATGAACCGGATCACGCCCATGCTGTGGTTCGACGGGGACGCGGAGCAGGCGGCGAAGTTCTACGCCTCGGTCTTCAAGCAGAAGGCGAAGCTCGGCAAGCCGATGAAGGGCCCCGACGGCAAGGTGCTGGTGATGCCGATCGAGATCGACGGAGTCGAGTTCAGCCTGCTGAACGGCGGACCGCAGTTCAAGTTCAACGAGTCGGTCTCCTTCGTCATCCACTGCAAGGACCAGAAGGAGATCGACTACTACTGGGACAGGCTCACCGCCGACGGCGGCGAGGAGTCGATGTGCGGCTGGCTGAAGGACAAGTACGGCCTGTCCTGGCAGGTCACGCCCGATCGCCTGCTCGAGCTGATGCGCGGGCCCAAGATGCCGAAAGTGATGGAGGCTTTCATGAAAATGAGGAAGTTCGATATCGCCGCGCTGGAAAGGGCGGCCGCATGAACCCCGCTCCCGGCTTCAAGAAGTATCCCGGCCATGTCATCAAGACCAACCCGGCAAGCGCGCGCGTTCGCGTCACCTACCAGGGCGAGCTCATCGCCGACACGCGCGATGCCCTCGAGATGCACGAGTCCATGGGCAAAGAGACCAGCACGCTGGCGCCGGTCGTGTACTACATCCCGCGCAAGGATGTGAAGATGGACCGCCTGGTATCGACCAGCCACCGGACCCACTGCCCGTTCAAGGGCGACGCTTCCTACTTCTCGCTCAAGGGCGGGCCGGAGAACGCGGTGTGGAGTTACGAGACGCCCTACGACGAGATGCAGGCGATCGGGGAGCGGCTCGCCTTCTATCCGGACAAGTTCGAGATCAGGCCGTCTTGAGCTTCTTTCGCTTTGGCGCGGCTTCGAGCAGTCTCTCGGCGAGCGCGAACAGGCGCGCTCCCGGCCCCTCGGGGCCGACGCTCTGCAGGCTGACGCGCGCGCCCTCGACCAGCAGGAACAGCTCCTCGGCGACGCGGTCGGGATGCAGATAGCCGGCCTCGCGGCAGAGCGCGATCAGGCGCTCGCACTGGCGCCGCTTGTGCGCCTCCACCACCTTGCGCGCCGGGTGCTTGCGCTCGGCGAGCTCGACCGCGGCGTTGGCGAGCGCGCAGCCGCGCCCGGTCGACTCGGCGGCAAACTGGGATACGCGGTGCATCAGGTAGCGGAGCTGCGCCTGCGGATCGCCCGGACGCGCCGCGCGCGCCTCGTCCCACACGCCTTCGCCCTCGGCGGCGAGCTCGCCGAGGTAGGCGGCGATCAGCTCGTCCTTGGAGGCGAACTGCCGGTAGAGCGTCATCTTGTTGGTGCCGGCGGCGGTCGCGATGGCGTCGACGCTGACGGCGTTGATGCCGTCGCGGTAGAAAAGCTCGCGCGCCGCCTGCAGGATCCGCTGCCGCGGCGGCTGTTTCAAACGTTTCGGCGGGCTTGACAAGTGATGTTACCGATCAGTACCATCGATGTTACTAGACGGTAACGTTCGAAGCAAGCACCCCTGATGCCCTCTGGAGTCCCGATGCGCAGCCTTCTCGTGTCCCTGCTCGCCCTCGTCGTCGCCGCGTGCGGGCCTTCCAATGGTGCCGACAAGGGCGGCAAGGGCCCGGGCATGGGCGGCATGCCGCCGCCCGAGGTCACGACCATGACCGTGGCGCCGCAGGCCATCCCGGTGGCGTTCGAGTATGTCGGCCAGACCGCCGGCTCGCGCGAGGTCGAGGTGCGGGCGCGCGTCACCGGCATCCTCCTCAAGCGCAACTTCGACGAAGGCAAGCCCGTCAAGCAGGGCCAGTCGCTGTTCACCATCGATCCGGCGCCGTTCGAGGCGGCGGTGACGCGCGCGCAGGCCGACGTCGCGGCGGCGGAAGCCCGCCTCGAGCAGGCGCGGCGCAACGTGGCGCGCTTCAAGCCGCTCTACGCCGAGAAGGCGGTCAGCCAGAAGGATTACGACGACGCCGTGTCCGCCGAGCAGATCGGCGCGGCCGATGCGAAAGCCGCGCGGGCGCGCCTGCACGAGGCGCAGCTCAACCTCGGCTACACCAAGGTCGAGGCGCCGGTGTCGGGCGTGGCGAGCAAGGCGCAGCGCTCGGAAGGGTCGCTCGTCTCCGGGCCGGACGTGCTGCTCACCACCGTGGTGCAGCTCGATCCGATCTGGGTGAGCTTCGGCATCGCGGACAACGAGGCGGCGCGGCTGCAGAAGGAGATCCAGGCGGGGCGCCTGGCAATGCCGAAGGACGGCACCTTCGAGGTGGCGCTGATCCTCGCCGACGGCTCGCCGTACTCGCAGACCGGCAAGCTCAACTTCACCGACGTGCGCATCTCGGCGGCGACCGGCACGCGCGAGTCGCGCGCCGAGCTGCCCAATCCGGAAGGCGTGCTGCGCCCGGGCCAGTTCGTGCGCGTGGTGCTGCGCGGCGCGACCTATCCCAACTCGGTCACGGTGCCGCAGCGCGCGGTGCTGGAAGGGCCGCAGGGCAAGTTCGTCTACGTGGTGAACGAAAAGAGCGCCGCCGAGGCGCGGCCGGTGCAGGCCGGCGAGTGGAGCGGCGACCAGTGGATCATCACCTCGGGCCTGAAGGAAGGCGAGCGAGTGATCGTCGACGGCGTGCTGAAGCTCGGTCCCGGCGCACCCGTCAGGATCGCAGAGGCAAAGCCCGCGGCCGAACAGCAGAAACCTCCGGCGAAAAAATAAATGTTTTCCAGATTCTTCATCGACCGGCCGATCTTCGCGGCCGTGATCTCCGTGTTCATCACGATTGCCGGCCTGGCGGCGATGCGCGTGCTGCCGATCGCGCAGTACCCGGAGATCGCGCCGCCGGTGGTCACCGTGCGCGCCATCTATCCCGGCGCCTCGGCGGAGGTGCTGGAGCAGACCGTGGCCTCGCCGCTCGAGAACCAGATCAACGGCGTCGAGAACATGATCTACATGGCCTCGACCTCCACCTCGCAGGGCGTGGTGCAGATCCAGGTCACCTTCGACATCGGCACCGACCCGGACAAGGCGGCGCTCAACGTCAATAACCGCGTCAAGCAGGCCGAGGCGCGCCTGCCGCTCGAGGTGCGCCGCCAGGGCGTGACGGTCGAGAAGGGCTCGTCGGCCTTCCTGCAGGTGCTCGCCTTCTACGCGCCGGAAGGCAAGTACGACGGCGTGTTCATCTCCAACTACGTGACGATGAACGTGCTCGACCTGATCAAGCGCGTGCCGGGCACGACCAACGTGCAGATCTTCGGCGCCAAGGACTACGCGATGCGCATCTGGGTGCAGCCCGAGCGCATGACGCAGCACCGCCTCACCGCCGGCGACCTGATCCGCGCGGTGAACGAGCAGAACGCGCAGTTCGCCGCCGGCAAGGTCGGTCAGTCGCCTGCCCCGTCGGGGCAGGAGCTGGTCTACACCATCACGACGCGCGGCCGCCTCGCCGACCCCAAGGAGTTCGAGGAGATCATCGTCCGCTCCAACCCCGACGGCTCGGCGCTGCGGCTCAAGGACGTGGCGCGCGTCGAGCTCGCTTCCAAGGACTACGAGTTCGTCGGCCGCATCAATGGCCAGGAAGCAACGCTGGTCGGCGTGTTCCTGCAGCCGGGGGCGAACGCGCTCGAGGTGGCGAAAGAGGTGAAGAACACGACCGCCGGCCTCGCCAAGCGCTTCCCCCAGGGACTCAGCTACTCCGTGCCCTACGACACGACGCGCTTCGTCGAGGTGTCGATCAAGGAAGTGGTCGAGACGCTGCTGATCGCGATGGTGCTGGTGTTCCTGGTCGTGTACCTGTTCCTGCAGAGCTGGCGCGCGACCCTGATCCCGTTTGCCGCCGTGCCGGTGTCGCTGATCGGCACCTTCGCCGGCCTGCTGCTGCTCGGCTACTCCATCAACACGCTGACTCTCTTCGGCATGGTGCTCGCGATCGGCATCGTGGTCGACGACGCGATCGTGGTGCTGGAGAACGTCGAGCGGATCATGCACGAGGAAGGGCTCGCGCCGCGCGAGGCGGCGATCAAGGCGATGACCGAGGTGACCAGCCCGATCGTCGCCATCGTGCTGGTGCTGTGCGCGGTGTTCGTGCCGATCGCCTTCCTCGGCGGCCTGACCGGCGAGCTCTACCGCCAGTTCGCGGTGACCATCTCGATGGCGGTGGTGATCTCGGGCTTCGTCGCGCTGACCCTCACGCCGGCGCTGTGCGTCATCGTCATCAAGCCCATGGAAAAACCGAAGTCCGGATTCTTCGCCTGGTTCAACCGGATGTTCGCGCGCGGCACCGATCACTATGAATCCGGGGTCGCCTGGATCATCCGCCGCGGCGGCGTCGGCCTCGCGCTGTTCGCCGTCATGGTGGGCGCGGCCGCGTTCCTGTGGTTCAGGACCCCCGGCAGCCTGGTGCCCGACGAGGACCAGGGCTTCTACATCGCCGCGGTCGTGCTGCCGGACGGCGCGTCGCTCGAGCGCACCGACCGCGTGGTGACCGAAGTGACCAAGGCGATCAAATCCAACCCGGCCAACCTCGACGTGGTCGCCTTCACCGGCTTCGACTTCCTCGGCGGCGGCTTCCGCAACAACGCCGCGACCATCTTCGTCACCCAGGTCCCCTGGAGCGAGCGCAAGGTTTCGACGCCGCAGGTGGTGGGCGACTTCTTCATGAAGACCGGCCACATCAAGGAAGGGCTCGCGCTCGCCTTCGGCCCGCCGGCGATCTTCGGCCTCGGCACCGCCGGCGGCTTCGAGTTCTACATCCAGAACCGCGGCAACGGCGGCGCGCCGCAGATGGCGCAGGCGCTCGGCGCGTTCCTCGGCGCGGCGCACCAGGACCGGCGCCTGGGCTTCGTGCAGACGTTGTGGCGCGCCTCGGTGCCGCAGCTCTACGTCGACGTCGACCGCGAGAAGGCGAAGGCGCTCGGCGTGCCGCTGGAAGATCTCTACGGCACGCTGGCGGCGACGCTCGGCAGCTACTACGTCAACGACTTCAACAAGTTCGGCCGCACCTGGCAGGTGCTGATGTCGGCCGAGCCGGAGTCGCGCAACCGGCCCGACGACGTCGGCAAGGTGTGGGTGAGGTCGGAGAAGGGCGAGATGATTCCGCTCGCCTCGCTCGCCAAGGTGCGCTACAGCGCCGGACCCGACTCGCTCGACCGCTTCAACAACCTGCCGGCGGTGAAGATCTTCGGCCAGGCCGCGCCCGGCGTCTCCTCGGGGCAGGCGATCGAGGTCGTCGAGGGCATCGCCGACAAGGCGCTGCCGGCCGAGTTCAGCTACGACTGGGGCGGCACCTCCTACCAGGAGAAGCGCTCGGCCGGCACCGCCGGCATCGCGCTCGGGCTGGCGGTGATCATGGTGTTCTTCATCCTCGCCGCGCAGTACGAGAAATGGTCGCTGCCGCTCTCGGTGCTGCTCGCGCTGCCGTTCGGCACCTTCGGCGCGCTGGCGGCGATCTGGGTGAACAATCTCCTGCTCGGGGTCGGCATCGGCTCGCGGCCGCTGACCAACGACGTCTACTTCCAGATCGGCCTGGTGACCCTGCTCGGGCTCGCGGCGAAGAACGCGATCCTGATCGTCGAATTCGCCGTGCTGAAGCGCGAGGAGGGGCTCTCCGCCTCGGCGGCGGCGGTGGAAGCCGCGCGGCTGCGCTTCCGCCCGATCCTGATGACCTCGATGGCCTTCATCCTCGGCGTGGTGCCGCTCGTGATCGCGAGCGGCGCGGGCGCCGGCGCGCGCCACTCCGCCGGCACCGGCGTGATGGGCGGCATGCTCGCGGCCACGTTCCTCGCCATCTTCTTCGTGCCGATGTTCTTCAAGCTGATGACCGACCGCCACCTGACCGAGAAGCGCTCGACGAGCGAGATCAAGGACGAGATCGGCCACGCGCAGAAGATCGTCACCAAGCACTCGCTGCCCCCGCACCATGCGCCGCATCCTGCCGAGTAGCCTCTTCGTCCTGCTCGCGGCCTGCAGCCTGGCGCCGAAATACGAGCGCCCGGCGGTCGAGCTGCCGCAGGCCTGGAAGGAGGCCGCGCCGCCTCATTTGGCAAATGCGGCGGAGGACCGGCGCTGGTGGCGGATCTACAGCGACGACTCGCTCAACAAGCTGATCGACGAGGGGATGACCAGCAACGCCGACCTGCTGATCGCCGCGGCGCGCATCGACGAGGCGCGCGGCCTGCTCGCCGAGATCCAGGGCGGCTACTACCCGGTGCTCGATGCGCGCGCCGGCGCTTCCCGGCAGAGGGTGTCGCAGCGCACCGCGACCGCGTTCCCCGGCATCCCGACGCAGTACAGCGACTACCGCGCGGCACTCAACGTTTCCTGGGACATCGATCTTTTCGGCCGCATCCGTTCGAGCGCGGACGCGGCGCGCGCCGAGCTCAAGGCGAGCGAAGCCTCGCGGGACGCGGTGCGCCTCGCGCTCGCCGCGCAGATTGCAAAGTCGTATTTCGCGCTGCGCTCGTTCGACGAGCAGGTCGATCTGACGCGCAAGACCGTCGCGCTGCGCGAGGAGGCGCTCGCGCTGCAGCGCCGGCGCTTCCAGGGCGGCATCATCTCGGAATTCGACTTGCGCCAGCTAGAGGCCGAGGCCGCAGCGGTGCGCGCGCAGCTGCCGCCGCTCGAGCGGCAGCGCGAGGCGGAGGAAGCCGCGCTCGGCGTGCTGCTCGGCCGCTCGCCGAGGCTGATCTTCGAAGGTGGCGTGACGCGTACCCTGGCCTACGACGAGATGCCCGGCGCCACCGCGGTGCCGTCCGGTATTCCGTCGGAGCTCCTGCTGCGCAGGCCGGATCTCGTCCAGGCGGAAGAACAGCTCATGGCGGCTAACGCGCGCATCGGCGTGGCGCGCGCCGACATGTTCCCGTCGATCTCGCTCACCGGCTTCTACGGCCGCGAAAGCCAGTCGCTGTCCAACCTCTTCACCAGTCCCGCCAGCATCTGGCAGGTCGCGGGCGGACTCACCCAGCCGATCTTCGCCGGCGGCCGCCTGCGGGCGCGCACCGACCAGGCCGAGGCTCGCGAGCGCGCCCTGGTCGCGCAGTACCAGAAGACGATCCAGACCGCCTTCAGCGAGGTCCGCGCCGCGCTCGCCGCGCAGGCGCGCGCCCGCGAGAGCTTCGACGCAGAGTCCGACCGCGCCAAGGCGCTCACCGAGACCCTGCGCCTCGCGCGCCTGCGCTACCAGAACGGCGTCGCCTCGCAGCTCGACGTGATCGACGCCGAGCGCGGCCTGCTCGCCGCGCGCGTCGCGCGCATCGAGGCGCTCCGCGCCCAGCGCGCCGCCGTCGCCGACCTGTTCCGCGCCCTCGGCGGCTAACCACTCGGATTAACATCCCGGCTGCGATGAGCAGCCCGCTTTCCGTTCAGGGCATCGACATCCACGTCGAAGGCGCGGGCGCGGAGAGCATCGTCATGGTCCACGGCTGGCCGGACACGTACCGGCTGTGGGACGCGACCGTGCTAGCGCTGAAGGATCGCTATCGCTGCATTCGCTTCACTCTGCCCGGTTTTGTCGCCGGCAAAGACGCCTATACGCTCGACGAGCTGCTGAGCTTCCTCAGTGAAGTGATCGAACGCACGTCGCCGGGCATGAAAGTGATCCTGCTGCTGCACGACTGGGGCTGCTTCTTCGGCTACCAGTTCTACGCGCGCCATCCCGAAAAGGTGTCGAGGATCGTCGGCGTCGACATCGGCGACCCGCGCTCGACGGCGCGAACCATGACCGGCCGCGAGAAGGCGATCATGCTCTCGTACCAGACGTGGAACGCGCTGGCGTGGCGGATCGGCGGCAAGCTCGGCACCTGGATGATCCGTCGCATGGCGCGCTGGGGACGCTGCCCGTCGGATGCGGCGCCGATGAGCTGGCGCATGGGCTATCCGTACTGGCAGCTCTGGTTCGGCGGCAACGCCTTCCGCGGCCAGGTACGCCGCTTCGAGCCCAAGGTGCCGATGCTCTTTGTCTACGGCAGGCGCAAGCCGCTCCGCTTCCATTCGCCGCAGTGGGCCGAGGATCTGAAGCAGAAGCCGGGCAACGAGGTCGTCGAGTTCGATACCGGGCACTGGGTGATGTCGAACGCTCCGCAACGCTTCAATCAGGTGGTCGCCGCATGGCTGGCGCGATGAGCGCGCAGCCGTTCTATCGCGAGGCGGGGCAGGGGCCGGGCGTGGTCTGCCTGCACTCGAACTCGAGCAGCTCGGGGCAGTGGCGCGCGCTGATGGACGCGTTGTCGCCCAAATTCCGCGTCCTCGCCGCGGATTCCTACGGCGCCGGCAAGAGCCCGGCGTGGACCGGCAACCGCCCGCTCACCCTTCGCGACGAGGTCGCGCTGCTGGAGGCGGTGTTCGCCAAGGCAGGCGAGTCGTTCTCGATCGTCGGCCATTCCTATGGCGCCGGCGTGGCGCTCATTGCGGCGCTCACGCATCCCAGGCGCGTGCGCGCCCTCGCGCTCTACGAGCCGACGATCTTCGCGGTGGTGGATGCCGAATCTCCGCCGCCCAACGACGCGGACGGGATTTGCGCCGCCGTGGCGCGCGCGGTGGGCGCGCTCGACGCCGGCGACGCCGATCGCGCGGCCGAATACTTCATCGACTTCTGGATGGAGCGGGGTGCGTGGCGGCGGATGCCGGAGCAGCGCCGCATGCCGATCAGCGCTTCGATCGGCAACATCCGCCACTGGTCGCACGCGCTGCTGCGCGAGCCGACGCCGGTTCAGGCGTTTGCCGGCCTCGATATCCCCGTGCTGTACATGGTCGGGAAGAAGTCGCCGCTGCCTTCGCGCGCGGTTGCCAGGATCCTGACGCGGGTGCTACCGCGCGTCGAGGTAGTCGAGCTCGACGGCGTCGGCCACATGGCCCCCGTCACCAATCCCGACCTCGTCAACGGGGCGATCGTCCGCTTCCTCGACCAGCAGCGCTGACGCAGCCTTCTTCCGGCAGACGAACGACGCGATGCGAGCGATGGATCCGAGGTTCTCCGGCACGATTTCGTCCTGTTCGATGCCGACGCCGAAGTTCGACTCGATGAAGGCGACGAGCTCGGGCATGCCGGTCGCGTCGACGATGCCGGTCTTGACCAGGGACGCCGAGTCCGCGAGCGCCGCCGGATCGGCGACGTAGAAGCTGGCGACGACGTAATCGCGCACCTCGCGGCGGATTTCCTGGTTGTCTTCGATTTGCATCGTGGTTCTCTCCGGTTCTGCTAGGGTGCGGCGGGTTGCGGGTGCGGCCGCAGCCAGAAGCGGCGCGGCGCGGAAGCTGCAGCCTGGTTGGTGGCCGGCGTTTCGTCGAGGAAGCGCATCCACCACTCGCCTTCCAGGCGGCTGAAGAAGGCGTCGCCCGAGCCGAGCGCGCCGAGCAACTGGCTGTCGCGGGCGTGGGCGACGACGTACACGCTAGGCACGAGGAAGGAGCAGTGCTGCCGGCTGATGGCGCGCGCGAAGCGCGGCTCCATGCGGCCTTCGATCGCCTGCGCGCCGTGGCGCCAGGCGTGCTGGAAGAGGTGGGCGAGCACGATCTCCTCGCCGCCGGGACGCGCCGCGACCTGGATCACCCTGCTCATGCCGGCGTTGAGGTAGTACAGGAACCAGCCGGCGATGCGGCCGCCCTGGCGCAGGATCTGCGCCTGCAGCTCGCCGTGGCGGCGCTTGGCGCGCGCCTGCGCGAGCAGCCATTCGAGCGCGGAGGATTCGTAGCGCGGCCGCAGCGCGTAGCCGCCGCCGAAAATCTCGATTGCGTTGGCGAGCGACGTTCCGGTCAGCGATTGCTCGATGAGCGCGCTCTTGCGGCCGAGACCCGTGCGGCGCGTCAGGTAAGCGTCGGCGGCGATCGCCATCGGCGCCGCCACCATCGCCGCGGCGCGACCTGCCACGCCCGCCAGCATGCCGAGCGCGCGGCGCGCGGGGCGAAGCAGCCGCCGCCATTGCAGCCCGTAGAGCGTCAGCGTCGATCCGCCGCAGGCTTCCCACATGCGCCGCGACGCCTCGTTCGCGCTGTCGCTCAGGGTCAGCTCCTGCGGGCCGGCGAGCGCGGCGCGCAGCAACGGCGCCGCCGCGTGGCCGTGGCGCTTGTCGCCGGGCTCGATCATGAGCTGCGTCAGCACCGCAGCGCGCAGCCGCCGGCCGCGATGCAGCATCGGCCGCGGCACCACGCCGATGAAGCCGACGACCCGGCCGCCGTCGCGCGCCACCCAGGAGGGAAGCGCGGCATCGACCCAGGGATTGCCGAAGAACATCTCCCGGAAATAGGCCGCGCAGGCGCCCTCCGAGGCCAAGCCTTCGTGCGGATGCACCCGCGCGAAAAGGTCAACCACTTCAGGGATATCCCGCTCGTCGAGCGGGCGGATCTCCGACATGAGGGGGATTGTTCAGTACGCGGATGAAGCACCCGCCCCGCGCGACCATTCCGAATGGAGCAGGGCAGTAAACTCCCGCCGTGAGAGCAGCCGCGCTCCTGATACTCCTCGGCGCCGCCACGATCGCGTCGGCGCAACCGCGCACCGTCGACCTCTACATCGGCTACAGCGTCGGCGGCGGCTACGACATCTACGCCAGGCTTCTCGCCCGCCACCTCGGGCGGCATCTGCCGGGCAATCCGACCGTGGTGCCCAGGAACATGGAGGGCGCCGGCAGCCTGCGGCTCGCCAACTGGCTCTACAAGGCGGCGCCGCGCGACGGCAGCGCGATCGGCACCATCGGCCGCGCCATCGCCTTCGAGCCGCTGTTCGGCGAGCAGGGTGCGCAGTTCAAGGGCACCGACTTCGGCTGGATCGGCAGCGCCAACGACGAGGTGAGCGTCTGCGCCGCGTGGGGCAAGACCGGCATCACCCGCTTCGAGGACCTCTACGCGCGCGAGGTGTTCGTCGGCGGCACCGGCGCCAATTCCGACACCGATACGTTTCCGAAAGCACTGAACAGCATCCTCGGCACGAAGATGAAGCTCGTCACCGGCTATCCCGGCGGCAACGACATCACCCTCGCCATGCAGCGCGGCGAGGTGCAGGCGCGCTGTGGCTGGTCGTGGTCGAGCATCCGCACCAACCATCCCGCCTGGGTCAAGGACGGCACGCTGCAGATCCTCGCCCAGCTCGCGCTCGAGAAGCACCCCGACCTGCCGCGGGTGCCGCTGATCCTCGACATGGTGAAGACGTCCGAGCAGCGTTCGGTGCTGCGCCTTGTTTTCGCCGGCCAGGTGATGGGCCGCCCCTTCCTCGCCCCGCCCTTCGTTCCCGCCGAGCGCCTGGCGGCACTGCGCCATGCTTTCATGGCAACAATGCAGGACCCGGCGTTCCTCGCCGAGGCGGAGAAAATCAAGCTCGAAATCCGGCCGGTGTCCGGCGAGGCGGTACAGAGGCTCGTTGCCGAGGTCTACGCCAGTTCGCCTGACGTGGTAAAAAAAGCCGCCGCGGCCCTCAAATGAGACGCTTACTTGCCATCCTGGCTTTCGCGGTGTCGTGCCCGACGCTCGCCCAGCCGGTCGAGGAGATCGTGGTCGTGAAGGTGGGCAGCCACTCGATCGCCGGCCTGGTCTCGCGCGGGCCGAGGGCGAAGCCGAAGTACGGCATCGCGCTCTTTCCCGGTTACCCGGGGATCCTCAAGCTGCACGCGGAAGCCGGCGCGCCCTTCAACCAGCAGGGGAATTTCGTGATTCGCGCGCGCCGCTTCTGGCTCGACGCCGAGACGCTGACCGTTTCAGTCGACGCGCCGTCGGATCAATGGACCAGCTTCGAGCAGCGCTTCCGCCAATCGGCGCGCTACGGCGCCGATGTCGCGGCGCTCCTGCAGGAGATCGGGAAGCGCTTCGGCATCGAGGAGTGGACGTTCGTCGGCACGAGCGAAGGCTCGGTGAGCGCTTTCCACGCGGCGCGGATGAATCCGGCTCTCGCGCGGCGCGCGATCCTCACCTCATCGCTGTTCGGATCCACCAAACTCGGCCCCGGGCTGTCCGACGCGCGATGGAGCGCCTATGGCGGGAAGTTGCTATGGGTGCATCACGCCGATGATCCTTGTCCGGCCACGCCCTACCGCGAGGCGCAGTCTTTCGCGAAGAAGTCCGGCGCGCCGCTGCTGACCGTGCGCGGCGGCGGTCCCGAGCGCGGGCCGCCGTGCGAGCCGTTCAGCTTCCACGGCTACGTCGGCGTCGAGCGCGCGACGGTCGAGGCGATGCGGACCTGGGTGAAGACCGGCCTAGCTGAAGACGTAGGCGTCCATCGCTAGAACGCCGGAATCGATCGCGTCGTAGACGCGCTCCGGCTTTTTCCTGCCGGACGCGGCGCCGAGCGCGAAGAACAGCGGCAGGAAATGCTCGTCGGTCGGGTGGGCGCGCACGCCGTGCGGCGAGCGCGAGCGGTAGTCGATCAGCGCATCGACGTCCTTCTGCTCGAGCTTCTCTTTCACCCACTCCTGGAATTCGCGGGCGTAGGGCTGCGGCTCTTTCGTGCCCCGGCCCCAGTCGCGCAGGTTGTGCGTCATGTGGCCCGAGCCAAAAATCAGCACGCCTTCCTCGGATAATTTCTTCAGGGAAGAACCCAATTCGACGTGATGGCGCGGTCCGAGCGCGGGCTGGACGGAGATCTGCACCACCGGGATGTCGTGCTTCGGATACATGTAAAGCAGGGGCGACCACGCGCCATGGTCCAGGCCGCGGCAGCCGTCGATGCCGGCGGTGAAGCCGGCGTCCTTCAGGAGCTGCTGCGCGCGCTGTGCGAGCTCCGGCGCTCCGGGTGCCGGATAGCGCAGGCGGTAGAGCGGCTCGGGGAAGTTGTAGAAGTCGTGGATCGTCTCGGGCTTGTCGCCGCCGGTGAGCATCGGCAGGTTGGTTTCCCAGTGCGCCGAGGAGATGAGGATCGCGCGCGGACGGGGAAGCCGCTGCGCGAGCGCCTTCCAGGCCTCGCCCGCCGCGCCCGGCTGCAGCGCGTGCATGGGAGACCCGTGGGAGACGAAGACGCTCGGCAGCATGGCGGACATCAGGTGGCGCTCAGGTTGCCGGCTGCTCTTTGGGGAGCAGGCCTTCGGCCTGCATCGCTTCCTTCACCTTCGGCCGCGCGGCGACGCGCTTGTTGTACGCCTGCAGGTTCGGCCACTTCGCCAGGTCGATCTGCGTCGGCTTGGTCCAGTTGCTGAGTACGAACAGGTACGCGTCGGCGACGGTGAACTGCTTGCCCATCAGGTAGTCTTTTCCTTTCAGGTGCTGGTCGATCAGGTCGAAGCGCTTGCCGATGTTCTCCTTGGCGATCGGCTTGTAGTCCTCGGGCGTATTCGGGCGGAACAGCGGCGAGAACTGCTTGTGCACTTCGGAGGTCAGGAAGTTCAGCCACTCCTGCACCTGGTAGCGCTCGTAGGTGCCGTTCTTCGGCGCGAGGCCGGACTCGGGCTTCTGGTCGGCGAGGTACTGCACGATCGCCGGGCCTTCGGTCAGGCGCTTGCCGTCGTCGAGCTCGAGCGTCGGCACGTAGCCCTTGGCGTTGATCTGCCAGAAATCGCCGCCGCCCTCCATCGACTTGTCCTTGGTGTTGACCTTCTGCAGGTCGACCTTGATGCCCAGCTCGCGCGCGACGATATGGGGCGAGAGCGAGCAGGCTCCCGGTGAGTAGTAAAGCTTCATGCGTTCTCCTTCTCGTGGGTTGGGATTTTTCCGAGCCGGCCTGCGTGGTAGTCCGCGAAGGCCTTCTGGATCTCTTGCGGCGTATTCATGACGAACGGCCCGTAGCCGGAGACCGGCTCGTCGATCGGCTCGCCGCTCATGACGAAGATGAGCGCGTCGGCGCTCGCCTCGATGGCGACGTCGCTGCCGGAACGGTCGAGCACGATCAGCTCGCCCGCCGCGGCGGTTTCGCGGTTGACCGTGATCGCGCCCTCGACAACGTAGAGCGCGGCAGCGAAGCCCGCGCGCAGAGCGAGGTCGGCGTCGCGCCCTGCGGGGATGCGCAGCTCGAGCAGGTCCACCGGCGTGAACGTCCTCGCCGGGCCCTTGGCGCCGCGGTATTCGCCGGCGATGACGCGCAGCGACGCGCCACCGGTGAGATTCACCGAGGGAATGTCGCGCGCGAGCAGCGGCTGGTATTTGGGCGGCGACATCTTCGATTTCGCCGGCAGGTTGACCCAGAGCTGCAGGGCGTGGAAGCGCCCGCCGCGCCGCGTGAACTCGGGGCTGTGCATTTCCTTGTGCAGCAAGCCGGAGCCCGCGGTCATCCATTGCACGTCACCGCGGCCGATGCGACCGCCGTTGCCCGCGGTGTCCTCGTGGTCGACCTCGCCGTCGAGTACGACGGTCACGGTTTCGAAGCCGCGGTGCGGATGCCAGCCGACGCCGCGCGGCTTTTCCGCCGGCGGAAAGTCCGCCGGCCCGGCGTGGTCGAGGAGGAGGAACGGCGAGAGCTCGGGGAAGCGGCCATAGTCCAGCACGGTGTGAACCGGAAAGCCGTCACCGACCCAATGCCCTTCGGGCTGCTTGTGGATGCTGAGGACGTTTTTCATGTCGAACAATATGGGGGCCTTCTCGGCCGGGATAAAGATGCCTGCCGGGGACATATAATCCCGATTGCCGGGACAATGGACCACCTCTCCGCCATCCGCGCATTCGCGCAAGTCGTTGAATCCGGGGGCTTTGCCAAGGCGGCAGAGCGGCTCGGGATCTCGACGACCGCGATCTCGCGCCAAGTGGGCGATCTCGAAGCCCACTTGCAGACCCGGCTCCTCAACCGCACCACGCGCAAAGTGAGCTTGACCGAGGGCGGCCGCGCCTACTACGAGCGGGTGGTGCAGCTGCTGGCCGATCTCGAGGAAGCGGAGCAAGAGGCGAGCCGGGCGGCGGTCGTGCCGCGCGGCGTCATCAAGCTCACCACCGCGGTGAACTTCGGCGTGCGCCATGTCGCGCCGGCCATCGCGGCGTTCCTCGCGCGCCACGCCGAGGTGCGCTTTGACGTGTCCCTTTCCGACCGCATAGTCGACCTGGTGGAGGAGGGGTTCGACCTTGGCATCCGCATCGGCACCGCCGGGCCGCACAACGTGGTCGCGCGCAAGCTCGGCGAGACTCGCGTCGTGCCCTGCGCCTCACCGGACTACCTGAAAAAGCACGGCACCCCGCAAGTGCCGGAGGACCTGGCGCGGCACAATTGCTTCACCTACGAATACGTGACGCCGCGCAACGTGTGGACCTTCCGCGATGCCGACAGCCGCGAGCGCCCGGTGCGCGTCAGCGGCAATCTGCATTCCAACAACGGCGACATCCTCGCCGAGGCGGCGGCGCGCGGTGCCGGCATCGTCTTCGAGCCGGCGTTCATCGTCGGTCCCGAGGTGCGCGCCGGGCGGCTGGTGCCGCTGCTGCAGGACTTCAACCCGGCGCCGCTGCCGATCTACGCCGTCTACTCGAGCCGCAAGCACCTGTCGGTGAAGGTGCGGCTGTTCGTCGATTTCCTGCTGGAGCATTTTGCCGGCGCGGAAGACTGGAGCGCGGCTTGAGGTTCGCGTTTTTTCTGTTTCTTCTGTTTTCCGGGTCGATTCTTGCCCAGTCGCCGGACTGGCTGCTGGTTTCGGAATCAGGCCGCGTGCAGGCGGGTGCCCCCTTCGAGCTGGTGCTGGCCGGCCCCGAGGGCGCCGAGCTGCCCGACAGCATCAGCGTGCGCGTGCGCAGCGGCGTTGCCGAAGTCGACCTGCGCATGGAGGCCATGACCCCGGCCGAGAACGGCCGACGCAGGTACGGCGCCGTGCTGCCGGCCGCGGCGTCGGGTGCGGTGGCGATCCGCGTCGCCGACCCGCCTTCGAATACGGTGGTGGTGATCGTCGCGCGGCGCGATGCGATGCAGACGCTGATCGGCGCGCCCGAGGCGGAGCCGGAGCCGCCGCTGTCGGAGAACGAGCCGATGTATTTCGTCATCGGCGCGAGCAGCGGCTGGACATCGCGTTTCCAGCTCTCGTTCAAGTACCGCCTGTTCGACACCGGCGCCGGCTTCGGCCGCGAGCAGCCCTGGCTCACCGGCTTCTATTTCGCCTACACGCAGAACTCGATCTGGGACCTTGGCAGCGAATCGAAGCCGTTCCGCGACACGAACTACCGGCCGTCGCTCTTCTGGCGCTGGCTGCGCACCGACGACCGCACCTGGATCGACGCGGTGCGCATCGGCGTCGAGCACGAATCGAATGGCGGCGAGGGCGTCGCTTCCCGCTCGCTCAACATCGGCTTCATCCGGCCCGAATGGCGCTGGAAGACGACGACCTTCGGCAGCTTCGAGTTCACGCCGAAGGCTTATGTCTACTTCAGCAAGGGCGAGAACCCGGACATCGAGCGCTATCGCGGCTATGTCGACTGGCGAGCGCGGTGGGATTCCGGGGACGACTGGATCGTCACGACGCTGGCGCGGGTGGGGACGGCCCGCAAGGGCAGCGTGCAAGTCGATGTCGCGCGCCGCGGGCGCGACCTGAAGATCGGGCCGATCGGCGGCTACTTCTATGCGCAGTATTTCAACGGCTACGGCGAGAGCCTGCTCGACTACAACGTGCGGCGCACCGCGCAGCTACGCTTCGGCTTCGCGATCGTTCCTTAGGTATCTTCCGTGCGCGGCGGGCGCCAGGTGTAGGGCACCGGGCCGGGAACGCGCAGCACGCGCAGCATGCGCAGCGCGCCTTCCTTGCGGCCGCCTTCGACGCCGCGGTAGTAGCCCGGCACGAGCACCGTCTCGTAGAAGCCCATCGCGCGGTAGAAGCGGCGCGCGGCGTCGTTGCCGGCGCGCAGCTCGAGGTGCACGCTCGCCATCCCGGCCACGCGCGCCGATTCGAGCAGCCATTCGAGCATGCGCTGGCCGATGCCGAGGCGGCGGTGCGACGGCCGCACCGCGAGCAGCACCAGGTGGGCGCGCTCCTCGCCGAGCTCCATGATGGCGAAGCCGATGAGCGCATCGCGCGCCGCGCTCGCGGGCGAAGCGCCGTGACCCTGGGTCGGCGACTTGCCGCCCTCGCAGGCGACGATCGTCAGCGTGTCGCGGTCGCGGATCGCCTTCAGCACGCGCGGCGCGTCGTACTTCCAGCCGAGGCCCGACTCGATGAAGTCGCGCGACATCAGCGCCACCGCCTGCGCATCGCGCGGGTCGGCGAGTCGGATGGTGATCGCCCGCTGGGTCATGAAACGCATTTTGCCACGATCTCACGTAAACTTTGACTGCCTCCAGGGGGGTCAAAAACGTGGAAAATATCCATCCGGCGCAGGACCTCGCGTCGCTCTCGGTCGAGGACGCGGCGGCGCAGATCGCAGACAAGAGCGGCGCCGAGATTGTCGCGTTGCTGTCGCGCCTGCGCCCGGCCTTCGTCCAGGACGTCCTCGCCACCCTTCAGCCCGAAGCGCGCGCCCGCGCGCTCGCCGCGGCGCCCGACGAAGTCTCGCGGCAGTGGCAGCGCAACGCGCTCTACGAGCCGGGAACGATCGGCCGGATGATGGAGCCGGTGATCGGCGCGTACGCGCCCGACCTGACCGTCGGCGAGACGATCGAGTCGCTGCGCGAGCTGGTGAAGATGGCGTTCATCACCTACATCTACGTCGTCGACCGCAGCGAGCGCCTGCTCGGCATCGTCACGATGCGGGATCTGCTGTTCAGCGAGCACAACCGGAAGCTGAGCGAAGTCATGCTCAAGGATCCGTTCGCCCTGAAGGCCGAGATGCCGCTCGCCGACGCGATGCGCTCGGTGCTCGATCGCCACTTCCCCGTCTACCCGGTCGTCGACGTCGATGGCCATTTGCGCGGACTGGTGCGCGGCCAGACGATGTTC
>Ga0075424_100001716_pt1 | contig 19429 bp, 19 predicted proteins | sample SoiMethybrSBSTD3_FD_75301 | JGI IMG/M metagenome (GOLD analysis project Ga0075424, IMG submission 75301) | Bulk soil microbial communities from a Populus tree surrounding site in Tennessee, USA - Soil MetaG P. TD hybrid SBSTD3 | ecosystem: Environmental > Terrestrial > Soil > Tree plantation... | reverse complement strand
GGGGGGGGGGGCGAGTCCTAAGCGGTCGGTGAGCGGGACTGCCAGCGGGGTTCGAACCATGCGCCGCCCATCGCGTTTCAGCATCGCGAGGGCGGCGTTCTATAGGAGGAGTAACGACAGGTGGCTACGGTGAAAGAGATTCCGGCGAAACTGGTGGCGGAGCTCCGGGCCAAGACCGGGGCCGGCATGATGGACTGCAAGAAGGCGCTCGAAGAGTCCGGCGGCGACATGGCCAAGGCCGAAGAGATCCTGCGCGTGAAGTACGCCGGCAAGGCCGAGAAGCGCGCCGCCAAGTCGGCGAGCGAAGGGTTGATCGATGCCTACGTGCACTTCAACGGCAGGGTGGCCGTGCTGGTGGAGCTGAACTGCGAGACGGATTTCGTCGCGCGGACGGACGATTTCCGCCAGCTCGCCAAGGACGTCGCGCTGCAGATCGCCTCGGCGAAACCGGCGGCGGTGCGCATCGAGGACCTCCCGGCCGAGGTGGTGGAGCGTGAGCGGCGTATCTACGAAGCGCAGGTCGTCGAGCAGAAGAAGCCCGAGCCGATCCGGGCCAAGATCGTCGAGGGGATGCTCAAGAAGTTCTACGAAGAGAACGTGCTGCTGGAGCAGAAGTTCATCAAGGACGACAAGCAGACCGTCGGCGATCTGGTGCGCGGTATCGCCGCCAAGACCGGTGAAAAGGTCGAGGTGCGTCGCTTCGCCCGCTTCGAGCTCGGGGGCGCCTGAGTGGCGCTGGTATACCCGCGCGCGCTGCTCAAGGTCTCCGGTGAGGCGCTTGCCGGAGGAGCCGATTCAGGGATCGATTTCGGGATCGTCGACCGGCTTACGAACGAGTTGAAGCAGGTCGCGGCCAGCGGGGTGCAGCTCGGGCTGGTGGTGGGTGGGGGCAACATCGTCCGTGGCGCGCAGGCGTCCGGTCAGGGGATGGATCGCGTCTCCGCGGATTATATGGGAATGCTCGCGACCGTCATCAACGCCCTGGCGCTGCAGGACATCCTGGAGAAGAAGGGACTCGATACCCGGGTCATGTCGGCGATCCGGATGGAGGAGCTGGCCGAGCCCTATATCCGGCGCCGGGCGGTGCGGCATCTGGAGAAGGGGCGCGTCGTCATCTTCGCGGGTGGTACCGGGAACCCCTACTTTTCCACCGACACGGCGGCCGTGTTGCGCGCCCTGGAAATCGAGGCCCAGGTCATCCTCAAAGCGACCAATGTGGACGGGATCTACACGGCCGATCCGAAGAAGGACCCGAAGGCGACCTTCCTCGCCGAGCTGACGTTCCAGGAAGCGCTGGTCAACGGGTATGCGGTGATGGACGCCAACGCCTTCGGCCTCTGCAAGGAAAACCGGTTGCCGATCGTCGTGTTCAACATTAACCAGCCCGGCGCGACGGCCAGGGTGCTGGCCGGGGAGCGCGTCGGCACCATCGTTCGATGACTCTCGCGGATCACCACAAGCAGGCGCGGCAGGCCATGGACAAGGCCGTGGAGGCGGTGCGACGGGAATTTTCCACCGTCCGGACCGGCAAGGCCACGACAGCGTTGCTCGATCTGGTACGCGTCGAGGCGTATGGGAGCGAGGTGCCGCTCAACCAGGTGGCGAGCGTCGCCGCCCCCGAACCCAAGCTGCTGACGGTGCAGCCCTGGGACAAAAGCCTGCTCAAGGCCGTCGAAAAATCGATCCTCGCTTCCGATCTCGGGCTCACTCCCTCCAACGACGGCAACGTCATCCGGATCCCGCTGCCCGCGCTCACCGAAGAGCGGCGCAGGGAGCTGGTGAAGGTGATCCACAAGTTCGCCGAGGAAGGGCGGGTGGCCGTCCGCCACGCGCGCACCGAGGCGATCAGCCGGATCAAGAAGACCGAGCACGTCTCCGACGACGACAAGAAGCACGCCGAGAAGGACGTGCAGAAACTGCACGATGATCACCTCAAGATGGTCGAGGACACCGTCAAGGCCAAAGAGGCGGAGATCATGGAAGTCTGATGTCCGACGACCTTCTCGCGCAGATCCGGTTGAGCGGCGCGGTGCCGCGTCACGTGGCGATCATCATGGACGGCAATGGACGGTGGGCGCGCGAGCGTCAGCTGCCGCGCCCGCTGGGGCACCGCGCGGGGATGAAAGCCGTGCGCGAAGCTCTCGAAGGCGCGATCGAGGCGGGCGTTCAGGTGCTCACCCTGTTCGCGTTTTCGGAGGAGAACTGGAAGCGCCCGGCCCTGGAGATCTCGGCCCTGATGGATCTGCTCGAGGAATATATCGCCCAGGAAATCGGGGAGCTGGTGTCCCAGGGAGTGAAGGTGAGCGTGCTGGGCGATCGCACCCGGCTCACTGCCGGCGGCCGCTCGGCGGTGGAACGCATCGAGTCGGAAACCCAAACCGGAACCCGCCTGGCCGTCAATCTCTGCATCTCGTATTCCTCCAGGGCCGAGATCGCGCGGGCCGCACGGCTCGTCGCCGAGGAAGTGCTGCGCGGAACGCGGCGGCTCGAGGACGTGGACGAGCAGGCGATCGCGTCCCGGCTGTACACGGCGCCATGGGGCGACCCCGATCTCCTGATCCGGACTTCGGGCGAGCAGCGCATCTCGAACTTTCTGCTGTGGCAGCTCGCCTACGCCGAGCTGCATCTCACTCCCGTCCTGTGGCCCGACTTCACGCGCGCGACGTTGTTCGAAGCGATCCTCGACTATCAACGGCGCGAACGGCGGTTCGGGACCGTGACGGCCTGATGTCACGCAATCTGGTACAACGGATCGCGTTTGCCGTCGTGGCGATTCCCGCCGTCGTGGGACTCATCTGGTGGGGAGGCTGGCCGCTGGCAGGGGTCCTGGCCTTACTCGGCGTGCTCGGGGCGCGCGAGGTGTACGATCTGGCGCGTCGTCAGCAGATCGACGCGCTGGACGGGGTCGGACTCATCGCCGCCGCGGCCATCCCGCTCGCCACGTACTGGGCGAAAGGGTCGGAGACGCGATGGGCGGAGCCGGCGATCTTCATCGGCGCCTTGTGGATGCTGGTGGTGTTGTCGGTGGCCATGCCGCTGCGGGGCCCCGGCCGGCGCCCGCTCCCGGCGGTAGCGATCACCGTGTTCGGCGCCCTGTACGCGTCTGCGCTGCCCGCTTTTCTGATCGCGATTCGACACGCGGCCAACGCCGGTCTGCGCAGCTGGCCGCTGGCCGTATTGGCGCTCTTGCCACTGGTCCTGACGTGGATCTGCGACACCGCGGCCATGGCCGCCGGTTCACTGATCGGCGGCGCGAAGCTGGCCCCGGTGTTGTCGCCCCACAAGACGTGGGCCGGAGCGATCGGCGGCTTCGCCGGGGCGGTGATCGCCGCTGTCGGCCTGGGCTCGTGGATCCTGCCGCGGCTCGGCCTCCGGCTTGAGCTGCTGCAGCTCGCCCTGCTGGGCGCGGTGCTCGGTGTGGTGGCTCAGATCGGGGATGTGGCGGAATCACTCTTCAAGCGTGAAGCCGGCGTCAAGGATTCTTCGTCGCTGATCCCCGGCCACGGCGGTGTGCTGGATCGGCTCGATTCCCTGTACTTCGTCATCCCGGTCGCGGCTGGCCTGTTCCGCGTGTTCGGCATCATATGACAATCGGCATCGCGATCCTGGGGTCGACCGGCTCCATCGGGCAGTCGACGCTCGGTGTGTTGGCACGCCACCGTGAGCGGTTCCGGGTCGTGGCGCTCACCGCGTACCGCAACGCGGAGCTGCTGCGCGCGCAGGCGGACGAATGGCGACCGGCGTACGTCGGGTTGGTGAACGGGGGGAAGGGGGAAGTGGGAAGGGGGAAGGGGGGGGGGACTGCCTGCCTCGTCGAGGCGGCGACCCATCCGGAAGCCGGCATCGTCGTCAACGGCATCGTGGGGGCGGCGGGGTTGGAGGCGACGCTGGCCGCCCTGCGGGCGGGGAAACGGGTCGCCCTCGCCAACAAGGAAACGCTCGTGATGGCGGGGGAGCTGGTGACGCGGACCGCCCGCGAGGGACAGGGCGAAATCGTGCCAGTGGACTCGGAGCACAGCGCGGTCCTTCAGTGTCTCGCCGGCCGCCCCGCGACGGACGTCTCCCGTCTCGTGCTGACGGCGTCCGGCGGACCGTTCCGCACCTGGGACCCCGGGCGCATCGCGCAGGCAACGGTCGAACAGGCGTTGCGGCATCCCACGTGGTCGATGGGCCGCAAGATCACCGTGGATTCGGCGACGCTCGTCAATAAGGCGCTGGAGGTGATCGAAGCGCACTTCTTGTTCGACCTGGCGTATGATCAAGTGGATGTGGTCGTGCACCCGCAGTCGGTGATTCACGCGCTCGTCGAGCTGGTGGACGGGTCCGTGCTCGCCCAGCTCGGATTCCCGAACATGGAGCTGCCAATCCTGTATGCCCTGACTCACCCGGAGCGGGTTGCGGACACCGGGCCCAAGCGGTTCGATGCCGTGGCCGCCGGCTCCCTCACCTTCGAAGCGGTTTCCATGGAGCGGTTTCCCGCGTACTCCCTGGGTCGTGCGGCCGGCGTGGCCGGCGGGACGGCCCCCGCCGTCTTCAACGCGGCCAATGAGATCGCCGTGCAGGCGTTTCTGGAGGGCCGGATCGAGTTCGGGCGCATTGCCGAGGTCATCGACCGCGTGCTGGCCGAGCACACGCCCAGCGCGGCGACGACGCTCGAGGCCGTGCTCGAGGCCGACGCGGCGGGGCGTCGCGTCGCGTGGGAGGCCGTGTGCTGAGCATCATCGCGTTCGTCATCGTCATCGGGCCGCTCATCTTCGTTCACGAGCTGGGCCACTTCGTGGCGGCCAAGGCGCTCAAGGTGCAGGTGATTCGCTTCGCGCTGGGCATCGGTCCGGCGATCAAGTCGCTCAGCTTTCGGCTGGGCGAGACCGAGTACGGGCTGTCCTGGCTGCCGATCGGCGGCTACGTGAGCATGGCCACGATGGAGGAGCAGGGAGCCGCCGGTTCGCTCGAAGGCGGTCCGACCGGCGTGCAGATCGACCCCGAGCGCGTATTCGAAAAGCGGCCGATCTGGGCGCGGGCGATCATCCTTCTGGCCGGCGTCACCATGAACGCGCTGTTCGCCTTCGCGATCTTCACGACGGTCGCCGCCACGACCGGTGTCGATCGCACGCCCGTGACCCAGATCGACACGGTGTGGGCGTCCGAGCTTCCGGCGGGGGCGAAGGCGCTTGGTGATCTGCATCGGGGCGAGCGCATCACGTCCGTGAACGGTGCGCAGGTTACGACCTGGGAAGATATGATAGAACGGCTGGCCACTTCTTCCTCGCCGCTCGAGGTCGAGGTGGAAGGTCGTCCGTCGCCGGTCGTGCTGACCGTGCCGCTCGAGGAAGCACCCCGGAAAGCGCTGGTTGAGGCCATCGTTGCCTCGTTCCCCGCGGTGATTCGGGAAATGCTCGCCGGTCCCGCCCAGCGCGCCGGCCTGCAGGCCGGCGATACCGTGATAGCCGTCAACGGCAAGCCGGTGAGCTCCTGGTATCAATTCAGCGGCATCAGCCGGTCCAGTGCCGAGATGCCGCTCACCCTGACCGTCCGTCGCGGCGGTCAGAGTCTGACCTTCGCGGCAACGCCGGAGCGCCGGCCGATGCCCGATCTGCGCACCGGCAAGGAGACGCCCGCGGGGTATCTGGGCATCGTCCCGGCCTCCCCGGTGATCCATGTCCGTTTCAGTCTATGGGAAGCGGTTCACGAGGGCGCTCGACGGACGGGCCGAGTCAGCGGGCAGGTCCTCGGAGCGCTCAAGGGTCTCGTGACCGGACAGATTTCCTTGCGTGAGCTGGGCGGTCCGATTCGCATCGGTCAGGTGTCGGGTGAAGCGGCCCGGCTCGGGATTGGCGCGCTGGTCGGACTCATGGCCGTGTTGTCGGTCAATCTGGCGATTCTGAACCTGCTCCCGATTCCCGTGCTGGACGGGGGCGGATTGGTGCTGCTGCTCGCCGAGCTGGTGCGACGCCGGCCATTGTCTCTCGAGCTGCGCACGCGGATCACCAACGCGGGCCTCATCGTCGTGGCGGCGCTCATGTTGTTCGCCATCAGCAATGACGTCTTCGGCCTCTTCCGCCGTTAGGACCCTGCTGGCCGGGTATCTCGACGGTCGCGTCCCCGCCGACCGCCTGATCCCCGCACTGGCGGCCGAGTACTATCGGACGGGCGATCAGCGGACGCGGGATGCCCTTCGCCCGATCATGGAAGTCATCGAGCGTGCGGCGCCGGGGGTGGGTCAGCTGGCGCGGACGGCGGGCGGCGCCGGATTCGACATCCGCCTGGCCGAGCGGACGTTTCCCGCGAGCGATGAAGCCGAGTTGCGGCGCGCGGTTAGCTCGACACTGGGGGCGTGGGGGAGCGGGGGGGGCGGGGGGGGGACAGCAGCGGTGGGTACGCCCGCGGGGGAAGGAGTTCGCGAAGGCCAACGGGCGCCAGAAGCACCCGGATTCCTGACACGGATCTTCCAGGCCGTGCGGCGCCTGTTCAGCGCATCACCCTGATCAGGAGCGCGATCACCGCGATTAGCGCGACTCCGACGACCAGGACGACGATCCAGGGCCCGCGCCCCTGCTCGGCCGGGGGCCCCCGGCGGATCGCGGAAATTTCCCGGCTGGCCAGCGGTTTCGTCCCCACATCCTCGGTGGGCCGCTTTCCACTCTGGACCTCGATCAAGTCGGCTTCCAGTTCGGAGGCACTCTGGTAGCGATCGTCGGGGTGCTTGGCGAGGCACTTCACGACGACCCGCTCGAACCGGCTCGACAGCTCCGGTCGCCGCTTGCGCAGCGAGGGCGGCGGATCCTCGACGTGCATGCGGGCCAGCTCGAACCAGTCGGTGGCGTTGAAGGGCACTTCGCCGGTCGCCGCCTTGTACAACGTGACCCCGAGCGCATAGAAATCCACTCGCTGATCGAGCTCCCGACCCTGGGCCTGCTCGGGGGAGAGGTACTGCGGAGTCCCGATGGTCATATTGTGCCCGGTGGAGGCCACATAACCGGAGACGGCCCGGGCAATTCCGAAGTCGGTGAGCACCGCGCTGCCGTCGCTCCGCAGGAGCACGTTGTCCGGCTTGATGTCCCGATGGATGATGCCCTGCTTGTGGGCGAATCCGAGCGCCGCGACGACATTGCGGGCGATGCGCAGAATATCGGCCTCGGCGAGGGGACCATCACGCGTGATGCGCGCGCCCAGGCTGTCGGGACAGTAGTCCATGCTGAAGTAGACGTTCTTGTCCTCTTTCCCCACCGACCGGATGCGAATGATGTTGGGATGCTCGAGCTTCCCGGCCGTCTGGCTCTCGTTGCGGAACCGAGTTTCGAACTGCACGTCGCCGGCGTAGCGCGGTTTGAGGATTTTGACGGCGGCCTGGGTGCCTCCCTTGTCCTGGCCCAGATAGACCCAGGCAAATCCGCCTTGACCCAACAGGCGTTCCAGCCGGTAGGGACCCAATGTCGTGCCGACGAAATCGACTTCTGAGCTGGTCATACCACCCTTTACATCTGTGCTTAGGGGGTCTAACTTACTGTGCTCACAACGATTAGGGAATGTCGACGCATGGACGAGAAGACGACGCCGGTCACGAAATACGGGCTGCATGACCGGGACACCGGTTCGAGCCGGGTTCAGGTAGCGCTGCTCACCGAGCGGATCAACCATCTCACCGAGCACTTCCGATCGCACGCCAAGGATTACCACGGGCAGCGCGGGCTGTTGAAACTCGTGTCGAAACGCCGCCGCCTGTTGGAGTACCTGAAGCGGACCGATCTTGGGAAGTATCGGCAGCTCATCGACGAGCTGGGCCTCCGCCACTAATGGTTCTAGGCGTCACGCGGGGCGCCCCGGAAGAGCACCGGGGCGCTCGGCGTATTCACGGGTGCTCGAGACAGAGGTGAATGTGAAGCACGTGGAACGCGATTTTGCGAATCGCGCGTTGCGATTCGAGACCGGAAGGCTCGCCAAGCAGGCAGCTGGGTCCTGTCTAGTGCAGTACGGAGAGACGGTGGTGCTCGCCACCGTGACCGTCTCAGACAGCGTCTCCCCCCTTCCGTTCTTCCCGCTCACCGTCGAATACCGCGAAAAGAGTTATGCCGCCGGCAAGATTCCGGGTGGCTTTCTGAAACGCGAGGGACGCCCCTCCGACGAAGAAATTCTCTCGGCACGGGTGTGTGACCGTTCGGTCCGGCCGCTGTTCCCCGAAGGATTCAAGAACGAAATCCAGATCTTCATTTACGTCCTCTCCGCGGATCAGGAGAACGACGCCGACGTGCTGGGTGTGACCGCGGCCTCGGCGGCGCTGGCGATGTCCAAGGTGCCGTGGAACGGCCCGATCGCGGCAGTCCGGGTGGGACGGGTCGAAGGGGCATGGATCCTCAACCCGACGTTCCAGCAGCTCGAGTTCTCCGACACCGACATGATCGTCACCGGGTCGCGCGATTCGATCGTGATGGTCGAGGGAGGCGCGCTCGAGCTCTCGGAAGCGGAGATCGTCAAGGCGTTGGAAGTCGCGCATAAGGGGATCGGCGAGCTGCTCGACGGCGTGGAAGAGCTGATCGCCGAGCGGCGGCAACCGAAGATGGAATGGACCAAGGTGGAGCCGCCGGCGGCGCTCGTGGAGCGGATCAAGGCAATCGCCGAGCCGCGCATCGCCGAAGCGTTGAATCTGCCGGAGAAGGCCGAGCGGGCGCAGGCCCTGGCCGCCCTCAAGGCGACGGTACAAGAGCAGCTGGCCGCGGAGTTCCCGGAGAATCTCAAAGACGTCTCGACGGTGCTCGAAGACATCGAGTACCGGACCATGCGAGAGCAGGTGCTTTCGCGCGGAGAACGCGTGGACGGCCGTGACCTCGATACCGTCCGGCCGATCACGTGCGAGGTGGGGGTGCTGCCGCGGACGCATGGCTCGGCGCTGTTCACGCGCGGCCAGACGCAAGCGCTCGTGTCGGCGACGCTGGGGACCACGCGGGACGAGCAGCGGATCGATTCGATCGACGTGGCGCAGGAGACCACCAAGTCGTTCATGCTGCACTACAACTTCCCGCCGTTTTCGACCGGCGAAGTCAAGATGATCCGCGGGACGTCGCGCCGCGAGGTCGGGCACGGGGCGCTGGCCGAGCGGGCCATCCAGGCGATTCTGCCCCCGTATGAGCAGTTCCCGTACACGATCCGCGTCGTCTCCGACATCCTGGAGTCCAACGGCTCGTCGTCGATGGCGACGGTATGCGGTGGCTCCCTGGCCTTGTTCGACGCGGGCGTGCCGGTGAAGTCCGCCTGCGCCGGCGTCGCGATGGGGCTCATTAAGGAAGGGAGCCGCGTCGCCGTGCTGACGGACATCCTCGGGAGCGAGGACCACCTGGGTGACATGGACTTCAAGGTGGCGGGCACCAAGGACGGGGTGACGTCGATTCAGATGGACATCAAGATCGAGGGACTCGACTTCGCCATCATCACCGAAGCGCTGGAGAAGGCCAGGCAGGCGCGTCTCCATATCCTCGACATCATGCTCAAGACGATGCCGCAGCCGCGTCAGGAGCTGTCCAAGTACGCGCCGCGCATCATCACGGTGCAGATTCCGCCCGACAAGATCGGGGACCTGATCGGCCCCAAGGGCAAGACGATTCGCGCGATTCAGGAGCAGACCGGCGCCGAGATCAACGTCGACGATTCGGGGATGGTGACGATTTCCTCGGTGGGCGACGGTGGCGAGCGGGCGCGCGACATCATCGCCGGGATGATCCAGACCCCGGAAGTGGGAAAGATCTACGAGGGCTTCGTGAAGAGTACGACCGCGTTCGGTGCGTTCGTCGAGATCCTCCCGGGGGTCGAGGGGTTGCTGCACATCTCGGAGCTGCAGCACGCACGCACCGAGCGGACCGAAGACGTCGTGAAGAAGGGTGACAAGGTCCGTGTGAAACTGCTGGAAGTCGATGAGCGTGGACGCATGCGGTTGTCCCGTAAAGCCCTGATGGACAAGGCGGAGCCGCCCCGGGCCCATTGATGGAGACGGTCCAGCTCGACCGCAACGTCTTTCAGACCAAGGCGCCCAGCGGGATCACCGTGCTCTCCGAACGCGTCGCCACGGTACGGTCGGCCGCGGTCGGGATCTGGGTCCGGACCGCCAGCGTGCACGAGCCGCGCCAGCTGATGGGCGTGAGCCACCTGCTCGAGCACATGGTCTTCAAGGGCACCACGTCGCGCAGCGCACGGGAGATCGCGCTGGAACTGGAAGCCCGCGGCGGATCGCTCGACGCCTATACCTCGCGCGATACGACCGCGTTTCAGGCGCGGGTGCTCGACGCTGATCTGCCACGCGCGCTCGACGTGCTGACCGATCTCGTGCGACGGCCCGTGCTGCGCGACGCGGACCTGGACCTCGAGCGCAACGTGATTCTGGAAGAGATCAACACCGTCCAGGACACGCCCGACGATCTCGTTTTCGATCTCACCGCCGAAGCGCTCTGGCCCGATCACCCCTACGGCTACTCGATTCTCGGCACGCGGGAAACGGTGACGGCGCTGTCTACCGCGGATCTGCGCCGGCTGCACGACCAGGCGTATCAGCCCTCCAACTGCGTGATCGCGGCGGCGGGCAATATCGAGCACGACGCCCTGGTCGACCTGGTCGCCAAACAGGGATGGCTCGAGGCCACCGGTGGCAATGGCCGCCCCCCGGCGCTGCCCGCCGCCGTGACCGCCGTTCGCGGGCGGGAAGTGCGTCATCCGAAAGACACCGCGCAGACGCACATCGTGATGGCGACCGAAGGCGTGCCGTTCTCCGATGCGCGCAAATACCCGCTCATGGTGTTGTCCAACGTGTTCGGCGGCGGCATGTCGAGCCGGCTGTTTCAGCGCGTCCGGGAGGAGCTGGGCCTGGCCTACGCCGTGTTTTCGTTCACCAACTTCCATAGTCAGGTCGGCCTGCTGGGCGTGTACGTGGGCACACAGCCGCGCACGGCGGCGCAGGCGGCGGAGGCGATCCGGGAAGAATACGAGAAGCTGGCGAGCGCGGGCCTCGATGCTGAAGCGCTGGCCCAGGCCAAACAACAGACGCAGGGGCAGTTGACGCTGATGCTGGAGAGCCCGACCGCCCGCATGTATCGTTTGGCCGGTCAAGCGATCCATGGCGAGCCGTATCGCAGTCTCGATGACACGCTGGCGCAGATCGCCGCATTGACGGTGCGCTACGCCGCCGATGTCGCGGCCGAGTTCTTCGCGCCCGATCGCCAGACGCTGGTCTGGCTCGGGCCCAACTGAGGCTCCCCTCCTCCCACCCAGCCGGAGCGCGACGATGATCGTCGGAGTCCCAAAGGAAATCAAAACGGCCGAGAATCGCGTCGCGCTGGTTCCCGCCGGCGCCGAAGCGCTGGCCGCCGACGGGCACACGGTGCTGGTCGAGCAGGGTGCGGGGCTTGGCTCCGGCTTCGCCGACGACGCCTACCGCACGGTCGGGGCTACGATCGGCGGCAGCGCCGACGAGGTCTGGGCCCGGGCCGAGATGATCCTGAAAGTCAAAGAGCCGATTGAACTGGAATGGAAGCGGATCCGGAAAAGTCAGGTAGTGTTCACCTACTTTCACTTCGCCGCTTCCGAGTCTCTGACCAACGCCGTCATCGCCTCCGGGGGCATCGCCATTGCGTACGAGACCGTTCAGCTGTCGACGGGCGAATTACCGCTCCTGACGCCGATGAGCGAAGTGGCGGGGCGCATGGCGGTTCAGGAGGGCGCCAAATATCTGGAAAAAGTATTCGGCGGCAGCGGCATCCTGCTGGGAGGCGTCCCCGGCGTGTTGCCCGCCGAAGTTCTGGTCATCGGCGGAGGGGTGGTGGGGACCAATGCGGCGAAGATGGCCGCGGGACTCGGGGCCCACGTGACGCTGCTCGATGTTTCGCTCGACCGTTTGCGGTACCTCTCTGACGTGCTGGCTCCCAATGTCGACCTCCTGTATTCCAATCGTCACAACATCCTGGACCAGCTGAAGAAGGCCGACCTGGTGATCGGCGCCGTGCTGCTCCCCGGCGCCAAGGCGCCGAACCTCGTGACCCGCGCCGACTTGAAACTGATGAAGCCCGGGTCGGTGATCGTGGACGTGGCCGTCGATCAGGGCGGTTGCATAGAGACGATCAAGCCGACGACCCACGAGCAGCCGACCTACGTCGTGGACGGGATCATTCACTATGCGGTGGCCAACATGCCGGGTGGGGTTCCGCGCACGTCGACCCTGGCACTGACCAACGCGACCTTCCCTTACGCCAAGCGGCTGGCCAAGCGCGGCTGGCGGCAGGCCTGCCGTGACGATCACGCGTTGGCGCTGGGACTCAACGTGATCGAGGGCAAAGTCGTCTATCCGGGCGTGGCGGAGGCATTCGGTCTCCCGCTCGCGGACCCCAAGACGCTGGTGTGACGGGCTCCACGCCGGTGGTGCAGGTGCTCAGGCTCCCGCACCACGACGGCTTGCCGCTGCCGGCGCGGGCGACCGCCGGGGCCGCAGGCTATGACGTGTGCAGCGCCGACCCCGAGTTCACGCTGCAGCCGATGGACCGGCGGCTGGTTCGCACGGGACTCGCGCTCGCCATTCCCGCCGGGTATGAAGCCCAGGTGCGGCCGCGATCGGGACTCGCGCTGCGTCACGGCGTCACCCTCCCCAACGCGCCCGCGACCATCGATTCCGACTACCGCGGTGAGCTGCTCATCGGGCTGATCAACCTGGGGCAGGAGCCGGTCACGGTGAGCCGGGGGATGCGGATCGCCCAACTCGTGTTTCAGCGCGTTGCCGACGTGGTGCTCGAGCCGGTCACGGAGCTGCCCGCAAGCGAGCGGGGCAGCGGCGGGTTCGGGAGCACGGGCGCATGATCCGTCCCCCGGTGCTCTGCTACCATCGGGTCGGCGGTCCGCCCGAGCTGGGGGTCACACGGGTGGTACAGAAGGTGTTCGCCCGCCAGATGACCGCGCTGGCCAAGGCTGGCTGGCGCACAATCACGCTGGACGCATTCGCGCGCGCGAAGTCACCGTATTTGTTCCCGCTGGAGCGGTTGATGTCGGAGACCCGCTCTTTCCTGCTCACCTTCGACGACGGGTACGCGAGTCTGGCGGAAAGCGCGTATCCGGTGCTGGCGGATCTCGGATTCACGGCGACCACGTTTCTCATCACCGACTATGTCGGAAGGGACAACAGCTGGGACGCCCGGTATACCCGGCACCGGTTGCCCCAGCTCGACTGGCGCACGGTCGAGCACTGGCGCGGCAAGGGGTTCGACTTCGGCTCGCACGGGGCGACGCATCGCCGTCTCACGTGGCTGCGCAGCCGCGTGGTGACGGACGAGCTGTTGCGGTCGCGCCAGGCGTTGATGCAGCGGCTGGGCAGCGGGGCGGGCCGGGCCATCGCCTATCCGTTCGGGGCCGTCAGCACGCGCGTGATGGAGTTGGCGCGCAAGGCGGGATTCGAGATGGGATTCGGCGGCGCATGGGATCGTGGCATCGACCCGCTCCGGATGACCCGGGTGCCGGTCTACGTCTGGGACGCCCTCGACACGCCGATCGGTCTCTGGGCCGGGTTCCTGGGGACGGCCGGGCGGTTTGTGGCGCACGTGACGAATCGCTGTTCGGTCGGGACCAGCCTGGGGATGGTGTTCGCCGGCCGGTACCGGAAGGACTGGCAGCCCACCCGCGAAGGCGACTAGCTACAGCCCTTCGCCCACGGCCATGCCCATGGCGTGGTAGCCTTTGTCGACATAGACGGTGCTGCCGGTGATCCCGCTGGCCAGCGGGCTGCAGAGAAACGCGGCCACCGTCCCCACTTCGCGTGCCGCGAGCTCCTCGGGAAGGGCGGCGTTGGCGGTGTAGTACTGCACCATGCGCTCGATCTTCCCAATCGCGCTCGCGGCCCGGCTCGCGAGCGGTCCCGCAGAAATCGTGTTGACGCGCACGCCGTAGCGGCGCCCCGCTTCGTACGCCAGCGTCCGTGTGTCGCTTTCCAGGGCGGCCTTGGCCGAGGACATGCCGCCGCCGTAGCCTGGGATGACGCGCTCGCTCGCCATGTAAGTCAGGGAAACGAACGCGCCGCCGCGACGCATCAGCGGCGCGAGGCGGCTCACCAACGACGCGAGTGAGAAGGCGCTGGCGCTGATGGCGGCGAGATAGCCGGCCCGGCTCGTCTCGAGCAGGGGCTTCTTCACCTCGGGGCCATTGGCAAGTGAGTGGACGACCACGTCCAGGGCCGGCGACCCGAAGTCCTGCTTGAGGCGTTGCCGGAGTCCCTCGATCGAGAAGTCCCCCACGTCCTTGTAGCGCTTGTTGGTACGGATGTCCTCGGGCGCGTCGACCAGCGTGTCGTAGACCGCATCGAGGGGGTAGATCTTCTCGAACTGCAGCATCGAACCGTCGGCCAGGCGGCGTGAATCGTCGATCTTCCCTCGCTCGAGCAGGTTCAGGAAAATGTTGAGCGCCGGCGGCCACGTTCCGGCACAGACCGACGCGCCGGCTTCCGCCAGCGCCTTGGCGATCGCGAAGCCGAAGCCGGCGTCGTCGGCCACGCCGGCCACGAGCGCTCGCTTACCCTGGAGATCGATGCTCAGCATTGTTTCTCCTTCCCAATGCGGAATGCGGAGTGGGGAATGCGGAATGACAGGGTGAGCACTGGCTCAAACGCTGGTTATTCCGCACTCCGCATTCAACACTCCGCATTACACAAAGAATCGCGCGGCCACCGGGATCAGCTGCGGATGACGCACCAGGGCCTGCCCGAAGATACGACCCAGCGAGCGCTTCGTCTCCGGGATCGCATTCACCGTTCGCGCCAGACTGTTGTAAAACTCGTCGTCGAGCCGTTCCAGCGCCTGCTTGATGCGGTAGTACTTCAGGTGATCGTCGCCCAGCAGCGCCATCCACTCGTCGTGATAGGTCGACAGGCGGCGCTCGCTCGTGTCGCCTTCGCGCACGGCGGCGGCAGCGATGCGCCCGGCGAGGCGGCCCGCCTTCATGGCGTTGACGATCCCGCCTCCCGACAGCGGATTGATCATGTGGGCCGCATCACCAGCGAGCAGCACCCCGGTGGCGAAGGTTCGCCGGATGGTCGTGTGCACGATCACGCCGCCCACCGTGTAGCCCGTGCGGGCCCCGCCGGGATAGCGGCGGGCGATCCAGGCGTCCAGGTACTGTCGGGCGTTGCGACCATCGGTCTTCAGGGCCACGAGGCCCAGGCCGACGTTGGCCACGCGCTCGCCTTTGGGAAACAGCCAGGCGTATCCGCCCGGGGCGATCCGGTCTCCGAACTGGAGGTAGATCGCATCCGGGTCGAAATCGATGCCCTGCACGACGTACTGGGCGCAGGATTCCATGTCGCGGGCCGGCACCCGCGTGTCGAGACCGGCCCAGCGACCGACCATGGTCTCGACGCCGTCCGCGCCGATCACCACGCGGGCGCGACACGAGGTCCGACCGTCCGGTCCCCTCAGGCTCACGCGCCAGCGACCGTCCGGTTCTCGCGTCATGTCGGTCGCCTCGGTGCCCACTCGCAGGTCGGCGCCCGCCAGCACGGCGTCGGTGGCCAGGGCAGCGTCGAATCGCGTGCGATCGAGCACCCACCCTACCTCGCGCTCTGCGACTTTCACCTCGGTGTCGTCGGGGGCGAGGAAGATCACGCGAGTGATCTTGCGTGCGACCCATGGAGCGCCGTCGGGGTTCGCGAACTCCCGCAGCCCAGCGTCGCCGACGCCCTCGGCGCAACGCACCGGTGCGCCAACGGCGCGATCGCGCTCGATCAGCATGACGCGCAGTCCTCCGGCCGAGCCGGCATGAGCCGCTTCGAGCGCGGCGATGGACCCGGCCGGTCCAGCCCCCACGACCAGCACGTCTGTGTCTTGAATCACGCGGCGACCATGGCAAGCGCGCCCACGGGGCAGGGAGCGACGCATTTGTAGCACCCGGTACAGGTCGCGCGGTCCACGAGTAGGTCATTCCCCTGCAGATGGATGGCGGCCGGAGGGCAGAGTGGGAGGCACAGCCCGCAGCGATCGCAAATATCGAGGTCGACTACCGCCACTTCGGCGGGATGGAGAGGTGGCATGGGCGTAGGCTAGTCGCTCGCATGAGGGCCGTCAAGCATCAGCCTTGCTTGGAGTTACGCTTTTCGTTAGGTTCATTCTCCCGTGCGACACCTGTTTCTCCCCTAACATCGGACATCGATCGCCGACCGTGCCGATTCGTTGGCCGAAATGGAATCTCGGGGCGTTCAACCCCGCGAATGAGATCGCCGTCGATCTGGGAACGGCCAACACGCTCGTCTACGTGCGTGGCGAGGGTATCGTGCTCAACGAACCCTCCGTGGTGGCGATCGAGAAGGCGACCGGCAAGATCAAGGGCATCGGACTCGAGGCCAAGCGCATGCTGGGCCGGACGCCGGACGGCATTCTCGCCGTGCGGCCTCTGAAGGACGGCGTGATCGCCGACTTCGATGTCACCGAGAAGATGCTGCGCTATTTCCTCAAGACGATCATCGATCGCCATGTCTTCCGCGTGCGTCCGAAGGTGATCGTGTGCGTGCCGAGCGGCATCACCGAGGTGGAGCGGCGCGCGGTGCGCGATTCGGCACAATCGGCCGGCGCCAAGGAAGTCTACATGGTCGCCGAGCCGATGGCGGCGGCGATCGGAGTGGGCCTGCCCGTCGAAACGCCGACCGGCAACATGGTGATCGACATCGGCGGCGGGACCACGGAAATCGCGGTCATCGCCCTGTCCGGCATCGTGTCGGACACGTCGATCCGCACCGCCGGCGACGAGCTGGATCAGGCGATCGTCCAGTTCATGCGAAAGAACTACAACCTGCTGATCGGCGAGCCGACGGCGGAGCAGATCAAGATCCAGATCGGCTCCGCGGCCCCGGTGGGAGAAGAGCGGGAGATGGAGGTCAAGGGTCGCGACCTGGTTTCCGGCATCCCCAAGACGGTCCGCGTGCACTCGAGCGAGGTGCGCGAAGCGGTGCAGGAGCCGATACAGCAGATCGTCGATGCCGTGCGGCGGGCGCTGGAGATCACCCCGCCGGAGCTGGCCAGCGATATCGTAGACCGGGGCATCGTCATGACGGGCGGCGGGGCGCTGATCCGCGGACTGGACGTCTTGTTGCAGCAGGAAACCGGGCTCCCGATTCACCTGGACGAGGATCCGATGACGTGCGTCGTGCGCGGCACGGGCCGCATCCTCGACGATCCAGAGAAATACCGAAACGTCCTGACGACCTGAGCGTATGACGATCGGCGCGGACCGCTACGCTACCCGCGGCGACACCTTCGTTCTCCTGGTCTGCGTCGTGCTTTCCCTCGTCGCCATGAGCCTTCCGGATCGCGTTCGCGAACCCATGGCGAGCGGTCTGCGTCGCACCGTGTTGTGGCCTCTGCTCCAGCTGCAAACCCAATCCGAAGAGCTGCGCACATCCCGTGCCCGATTCGCCGCCGTGGTTTCGGAGCGGGATTCCGCGACCCTGGCCTCGACGCTCGTGGGTGAGCTGCAGTCGGAAAACGCCCGGCTACGCCGGTTGATTGGGCTCGGGTCCCGGCTGGGATCCGGTTTCGTCCCGGCCGAAGTGTTGCATCAGGCCACCCCCACGGATCCGTTCACCGTGGTGATCTCCGCCGGCTCGCGTCAGGGCGTGCGTCCGCTGGCGCCGGTCGTCGCGCCTGAAGGGCTGCTCGGCATCGTGAGCTGGGCCGATGCGCGAACCAGCGTGGTGTCGACCTGGGCCAACCCCGAGTTCCGGGCCAGCGGCATCGCGGCGGACGGCAGCGTGTACGGCATCGTCGGCCCGCACGGGGCGAGTGGCCCCGGCGCCTGGCTGCTCGAGCTGCGCGGTGTGCCGTATGGTCAGGACGTCCGGTTCGGCACGCTCATCCTGACGTCCGGGTTGGGTGGCGTGTTGCCGCGCGGCATTCCGCTTGGGACCATCGTCGCGCTCGCGTCTGAGAACGGGTGGGAGCGCACCTATCTCGTCCGTCCGTCCGTGGCGCCCGGAGCCGTCTCGCACGTCATGGTGCTCAACCCGTCCCGCGGAGGGGGAGGAGGGACGGCCGGGGGAGGCAGTGATCTGCGCAGCTCATTCCTTCCGGATACCGCGAAGCCCGTGACACCCGCTCCGCCAGCGGAGGTGCCACGCCGTCGGGTGCGGCCGGTGGACACGACCGCCGCGCCGGATAGCGCGATCCCGTCGGACACCGTGAAACACCCATGAGAGCGGGGCACCTGGTCCGGACGTGGGCGGCGCCCCTGCTGCTCGTGGCGCTGCACTTTTCCGTCCGCAACCGGCTCGGCGCCGACCGCTTCGCTCCCGACTTTCTGCTGCTCGCGCTCCTGACCTACACGATCCGGGCGCGTCCCGGAGCCAGCGCCGCCGCGGGGTTCTTCGTCGGGCTTCTGGGCGACGCCCTGACCCCCGCGAGTTTCGGCGCCGGGGCGCTGGCGCACACGGTGGTCGGATATCTCTCGTCGCGGGCGAAGACGGTCTTTTTCGCTGACATCCTGCTGGTGAACGGCGGCCTGTTCTTCGCCGCCACGTGGTTGCGGAACTTCCTGGTGGCACTGGCGTCCGGAAAACTCAGCGGTCCGCAGCTGGGGTGGGAGCTCCTGATCTGGTCACCGCTCCAGGGGCTCACGACCGCCATCACCGGCGTCGTGATCCTCGCCGTGTTCCGGCAGTGGCTCTCGGTCCGGTTGGGGACCCGATGAGCCGCCTGTCGCCGTATCAGCAGGACGTCAGAGTCCGGGCCGCCCGCCTGCTCGTGTGGGCCGCGATCACGATCATCGGCGTCGCGTATTTCCGCACGCAGATCCTCGATCACAGCAAATACGAGCTCCAGTCGGAATCCAACCGGTTGCGGCAGGTAACGCTTCCCGCGCCGCGCGGCGTGATCACGGATCGACACGGCAAGATCATCGCCGAAAATGTGCCGGGCTATACCGTGGCGCTCCTGCCCGTGCCGGAGCCCGAGATGCGGCGTCGCCTGGATAGCCTTGCCCCCTTCGTTCACCTCGGCCGGGCGGACATCGATCGTCTGCTGCAACGATTCCACCGGACCCCGTACCAGTCGCTCGTGGTCTTGTCCGATGCACCCTTCGAGGTCGTTTCAGCGCTGGAGGAGCGCCGCATCCAGTTCCCGGGACTCGTGACGCAGACGGAACCCAAGCGGCACTACCCCGACAGTACGGCGGTGGCCCACCTCGTGGGGTTGGTCGGGGAAGTGACCGATCAGGATCTGGCCGGTCACCGGTCGACGATGCTGCGACTGGGAGATCTGATCGGCAAAGATGGCCTGGAGCGCGCCTACGACGACACGCTGCGTGGGTCCGACGGGGTCCGCTACGTCGAAGTGAACGCGGTGGGCTTTGTGGTACGCGAAGCGGGGGCGGCGCCGGGATTGTTGGCGGAATCCGGCGACACCGTGCGAACCACGATCGATCTCGATTTGCAGCG
>Ga0075424_100001715_pt1 | contig 19434 bp, 17 predicted proteins | sample SoiMethybrSBSTD3_FD_75301 | JGI IMG/M metagenome (GOLD analysis project Ga0075424, IMG submission 75301) | Bulk soil microbial communities from a Populus tree surrounding site in Tennessee, USA - Soil MetaG P. TD hybrid SBSTD3 | ecosystem: Environmental > Terrestrial > Soil > Tree plantation... | reverse complement strand
CCACCACATCCTCCCGTGAGCCCGCGATCGGCCCGCCATCAGGGCCCGGGTTTGCGGTTCTTAGCGCATCGGGCCCCGGGCCGCAAAAGCCGCTCCTCGCGCCTGCTCCGGGTCTGCCTCGCCAAAGGGCACAAAAACTGCGTCCGGGCGCCCGATAAATAGGCAGGGCCGGACTAAAAAATCCCAATGTCGTGCCGCCTGTTGCGTACGTGGCACGTTCCCGATGCGACCGTGCGCTTCGGCGGCATTTTTCGTTGCGCCAACGGCCAAATTGGCCAGATTGGCGAGACAACGAATCGCTAGGGAAGCTACCATGAACGTAAGAAGTTCGGCACTTGTGGCCCCAACCGCGGCGGCGATCGCGCTCGCGCTTCTGGCTGGAACGGCCCACGCCGATGGAATGGCTCGCGGCAGCGTCAAGGATGCGCCGCCGCCGCCACCGCAGGAGCGCTGCAAGCTCTCCGCCAACATCGGGCTCGCCACGGAGTATGTCTTCCGCGGCATTTCCCAGACCTCCGAGGGGCCGGCGGTGCAAGGTGGCTTCGATGCGACCTGCGGCATGTTCTATGCCGGCGTCTGGGCGTCCAACCTGGATTGGGGTGCCAACGAGGGCAGGTCCGTCGCCAATATCGAGATGGACTGGTACGGCGGCGTCAAATTCAACACCGGCCGCATCGCTTGGGATCTTGGGGTGATCTACTACACCTATCCCAGGGGCATCGACATTGGTCTGTCGTCCACGGGCGACCCGACGAAGGCTGAGTTCAACTACGTCGAGCTGAAGGTGGGCGCCAGCGCCGAGCTGTGGAAAGATGGCACGCTGGGCGTCACCGGCTTCTTCTCGCCGGATTACCAGTACGAGACCGGCAACGTGTGGACCGTTGAGGGCTCCATCACCCAGAACCTGCCGAAGTTCATGGCGTTCGGCCGCGAATGGTCGCCGAGCGTCAGCGCCCTGATCGGCTATCAGGCCGCCACCGGCAACGACACCGACAAAGCCCGCTACATCAACAACGTCACCGGGGATACCGACCACTACCTGTACTGGAATGCCGGCTTGACTCTCGGCTTCCTGGAAAAATGGTCGCTCGATTTGCGCTACTGGGATACCAACATCGATCGCCTTCCTGGCAACCCCTCGTGTGGCACTTCGCTATTTTCCTGCGACGAGCGCTTCGTGGCGACGCTCAAATTCACCTACTAACGCTTGCGCTTGGCGAGCGTGATAGCGGGCCCCTGCGGGGGCCCGTTTTGCATGGGCGTGCCGCCACACGCGCGGCTTTGGCGGGAGGCGTTGGGCCGCCGTTAGGGGGCTGGCCGCGCTCCGGTGCCCGGGCTTTGGCCCGCCCATGCCGACAGCGCCCTTGCCGCAAATGGGCCGCGGGGCTACCCCCTTGAGCGGGCTGGCGGCAGCTTCCTGGGCACTGGACCTCGGGCCAGCGCCCCCTTAAGTCACTGCCCATGCCCAGCAAGCCTGACCCGGACAGCTCCCTCACCATCACCGCTGCGCCCGCCACGCCGGCGGAGCGGTCCGAGACCGGGGCTGGCGTCATCGCCCGCTACCTGACGAGCTTGCCCAGTGGCCCCGGCGTCTATCGCATGATCGATGCGGCCGGCACCGTCATCTACGTGGGCAAGGCGCGCAACCTCAAGGCGCGTGTGACGAACTATGCCCGCGCCGGCAATCACCCCGCTCGGATCATGCGCCTGATCGCAGCAACCGCGGCTATGGAATTTGTGACCGTGCGGACAGAGGCGGAGGCCCTGCTGCTGGAGGCGAACCTCATCAAGCGCTTTCGTCCGCGCTATAACGTGCTGCTGCGCGACGACAAGTCGTTTCCCTATATTCTGATCGCCACCGCGCACCGGGCACCGCAGATCCTCAAGCATCGAGGGGCCCGCAATCGCAAGGGCGATTACTTCGGCCCCTTCGCTTCGGCCGGCGCCGTCAACCGCACCATCAACATGCTGGAGCGTGCCTTTCTGCTGCGCTCCTGCTCCGATCCCGTGTTCGAGAGCCGCACGCGTCCGTGCCTGCTCTACCAGATCAAGCGCTGCTCGGCGCCTTGCACGGGGCTGATCGGCCTTGAGGACTACAACGGTCTGGTCGAGGAGGCGCGGCGTTTTTTGCGCGGTGAGAGCGAGAACGCGCGCAAAATGTACCAGCGTCTGATGGAGGAAGCCGCGGCCAGTCTCGATTTCGAGCGGGCGGCCGCGTACCGCAATCGCTTGTGGGCGCTGGCCCATGTCACCGCCGACCAGTCCATCAACCTGGAGGGCATCGAGGAAGCCGACGTGTTCGCCGCGCATCAGGACGCGGGCCAGGTTTGCATTCAGGTGTTTTTTTTCCGCTCGGGACAGAACTGGGGCAACCGGGCCTATTTTCCCCGCGCCGATCGCACGCTGGGGGTGGAGGAGGTGCTGGAAAGCTTTATCGCCCAGTTCTACGACGACAAGCCGGTGCCCTCGTGCATTCTGCTTTCGCACAAGCTGCCCAATGAGGCGCTGCTGGCCGAAGCGCTTTCCACCAAGGCCGAGCGCAAGGTGGAGATCAGCACGCCGCAGCGCGGGGCCAAGGTCGGCATCGTCGAGCATGCCGCGCAAAACGCGCGCGAGGCGTTGGCCCGACGGCTGGCGGAGAGTTCCACACAACGCCAGTTGCTCGAGGGCTTGGCGCAGCGCTTCTCATTGCCCGGTACTCCGCGCCGCATCGACGTGTTCGACAACAGCCACATCATGGGCGCCAATGCCGTCGGCGCCATGATCGTCGCCGGCGCGGAGGGTTTCGTAAAAGCGCAGTACCGGCGCTTCAACATCAAATCCAGCGACCTTGCACCGGGTGACGATTACGCCATGATGCGCGAGGTGCTGACGCGGCGCGCCAAGCGGTTGCTGCTCGAGGTGACCGGCGGCAAGCCGGCGATCGCCCCGGCCGCACCGGGCGAGCCGCAAGCCGAGGCCGCCGTCTCGCGCCTGGCGCCACCGCAACCGCCGCCCATCGACCGGCGCGGGGGCAGTGCGCTGGCCTTCGGCGTGCTGCGCAGCGACCCGCCTGCAGCTGAGGCGGTGCCCGTCGAGCCGGCGGCCGAGACCGCCGAGGACGAGGCCGCGGCGGCGGATTTTCCCAGCCGTCCCGACCTCATCTTGATCGACGGCGGCTTGGGCCAGCTCGGGGTGGCGCGCGAGGTGCTGGCCGCCTTCGGTCTCAACATCCCCGTCGTCGGCATCGCCAAAGGTCCCGAGCGGGACGCCGGGCGCGAGCACTTCCACATTCCCGGGCGGGACACGCCGCTCTTGCTGGAGACCCGCGATCCGGTGCTTTATTTCGTGCAGCGTCTGCGCGACGAGGCGCATCGCTTTGCCATTGGTGCCCACCGCTCCAAGCGCAGCAAAGCGCTGGGCGCCAACCCACTCGACGAGATTGCCGGCATCGGCCCCACACGCAAACGTGCGTTGCTCCGGCACTTTGGTTCGGCCAAGGCTGTGTCGCGGGCGAGTCGCGAGGATCTCGAGGGCGTGGCCGGCATTAGCGCCCAGATGGCGCAAACGATTTACGATTTCTTTCACGAACGCCGCGAGTAAGGCCGCTGTGGCAGCGCCGGCCGACCGCCCGGAAGCCGCGACGGCGGGGCCCCATTGACGCTCCGGAACCCAAGTGCTTTTGTCTGGCAAATGGAACGCGCGGTGACCACACCAGGGCTTGCCAGCCTGCCCAACGTCTTGACGTATATGCGTATTCTGGCAGTGCCCGCGGTTGCGCTGTGCCTGATGGCGATCGAGGGCAGCGGCGCGCGCTGGTGGGCGCTGATGGTGTATGTGGTCGCCTGCCTGACGGACTGGCTCGACGGCTTTCTGGCCCGCGTCTGGCACCAGCAGTCCGCGCTGGGGCGCATGCTCGATCCGATCGCCGACAAGCTCCTGGTCGGCACCACGCTGTTGATGTTGACCTCCGACAATACCATCAACGGGGTGCACATGGTGGCGGCCGTCATCATCCTGTGTCGTGAGATCCTGGTCTCGGGATTGCGCGAATTCCTGGCCGAGCTCAACATGCGCGTGCACGTGACGCAGCTCGCCAAATGGAAGACGACCGTGCAGATGATTGCCCTTGGCGTGCTGCTCGCGGGTCCGGCCGGCGATAAAATCATCCCCGGCATCACCTCGACCGGGCTGGCAATGCTGTGGGTGGCCGCGTTGCTGACCTTGTGGACAGGCTTTGACTATCTGAAGGCCGCCGTGCGCACCGCGATCGACCACTAGCGAGACCCTGGCACAGCGATGCGGGTAAAGCTCATGTACTTCGCCTGGGTGCGCGAGAAGACCGGCAAGGCCGAGGAAGAGGTCGACCTGCCCGCCGGGGTCGCGACCGTTGCCGAGCTGATCGAATGGCTGAAAGCGCGGGGTCCCGAGTACGCGGAGGCCTTTCGTCGGGCCGAGGTGATCCGCGCCGCCATCGATCGCACGCACGTGCGCCCGGGGGCCGGGATCGCCGGCGCTTCCGAGATTGCCTTCTTCCCACCGGTGACAGGAGGCTGACCCTGAGCGTGCGCGTGCAGACCGCCGACTTCGAGGTCGGCGCCGAGATCGCCGGGCTGGCGGCCGGGCGCACCGACATCGGCGCCGTCGTCAGCTTCACCGGTCGCATGCGCGCCGACAACGAGGGCAAGGCCATCGCCGGTATGACGCTCGAGCACTATCCCGGCATGACCGAGAGCGAGCTTGCGCGCGTGGAGGCGGAAGCCCAAGCGCGCTGGCCGCTGCAGGCAAGCCTGATCGTGCATCGCGTGGGCGCCCTCAAGCCCGGCGACAACATCGTGCTGGTCATCACGGCTTCGCGGCATCGCCAGGCGGCCTTCAGCGCCGCCGAGTTCCTGATGGACTACCTCAAGACCAGCGCGCCATTCTGGAAAAAAGAGATCGACGCCGATGGCCGTGCGGCCTGGGTCGAGGCGCGGGCGAGCGACGGCGAGGCCGCCGATCGCTGGCAGCTTCCCTCCGCGGCCGAGGGCTAGGGCCGGGCGCGGCCGGGCTTGCAGCCTGTCGGAACCCCTATACTGTCGTTTCTCGTATTGCCAGCGCCAAGCCGTGAGGAGGACGCATGTCCACGGATAAGCCGAAAAGCACCGTCGCGACGCGCGCTTCGGGCATCCGCGAGGACTGGTTGGCCCAAGCCAGCGAGGAAATCCTGGAGCCGGAGCTGCCGATCGTCGATCCGCATCATCATCTGTGGGATTTTCCCGCGCATCGCTACTTATTGGGAGACCTGCTGGCGGACACGGGGACCGGCCATCGCATCGAAAGCACGGTTTTCATCGAATGCACGGCCTGTTACCGCGCCGATGGCCCAAGCGAATTGCGCCCGCTGGGCGAGACCGAATTCGTCAACGGCATTGCCGCCATGTCGGCCAGCGGCGCCTACGGGGGAACGCGCGTGGCCGCCGGCATCGTCGGCCTGGTCGACCTGACGCTCGGTCAGCGGGCCGAAGAGGTGCTCGCCGCGCACATGGCCGCGGCCGGGTCGCGCTTCAAGGGCATCCGCCATGCGGCGGCCTGGGAGGACAAGGCGCCTGAGATCCACAACTCGCATACCAATCCGCCGCCGCACCTTTATCGCGACCACGCCAAGTTTCGGGAAGGCTTTGCCGTGCTGGGCCGGATGGGTCTCAGCTTCGATGCCTGGCTGTATCACCCGCAGCTTGCCGATCTCACCGCGCTGGCGCGCGCCTTCCCGCAGCAGCCGATCGTGCTCAATCATGTGGGCGGGCCGCTGGGGCTTGGCTGGTATGCCGACAAGCGACAGGAGGTGCTGGACGCCTGGCGGCGCGATATCCGCGAGCTTGCGACCTGCGCCAATGTCTCGGTCAAGCTGGGCGGCCTTGGCATGCGCATCAACGGCTTTCGTTTCCACCATCGCCAGCGTCCCCCCTCTTCCCAGGAGTTGGCCGAGGCCTGGCGGCCCTATGTGGAGACCGCGATCGAGGCCTTCGGCCCAGCGCGCGCGATGTTCGAAAGCAACTTCCCGGTCGACAAGATTTCCGGGTCCTACGCCATCTACTGGAATGCCTTCAAGCGGCTGGCGGCCGGGGCCTCCAAAACCGAAAAGGCGGCGCTCTTCCGCGACACCGCCAAGCGCTTTTATCGCTTGGACTGAGACGGTCCGGCGTGCTGGCCGCGCCGCGTCGCCAGGCGCTCGAGGATGGCCGCCTTGGCGCGGCGCGCGCTCGCCGACCAGGGCGCAAGCTTCGAGGCGATCAGGTTGGCTTGCGATTTCAGGATCACCCCGTCCTCCAGCACCTTGAGGCCATTGGCCCGCAGGGTCGCACCGGTGGTGGTGATATCGACGATGATTTCGGAAAGGTCGGCCGCCGGCGCGCCTTCCGTGGCGCCGAGACTGGGCACAATGCGATAGCCGGCGACGCCGCGCTGGGCGAAGAAGCGGCGCGTCAGGTTCATGTACTTGGTGGCGACGCGGATCGGGCGGCCGTGAACGCGACGATAGACTTGGCTGGCCTCTTCCAGATCGGCCATGCTGCCGACATCGATCCAGCAAATCGGCACGGCCACGACGACGTCGGCATGGCCGAAGCCGCAAGGCTCCAGAAAGCTGACGCGTTGATCGCAATCGGCGATCGTCTCGCGCACCAGGTCCTCTCCGGTGATGCCGAGGTGGGCGGTACCGTGCTGTAAGAAATGGGCGATCTCGGAGGAGGACACAAAATTCACCTCCACGTCCGGGAGCTCGGCAATTTCGCCGCGATAGCCGCGCGCGGCCCCGGACTTGGCGACCGAGAGCCCGGCGCGCGCCAGCGCCTCGGCGCACTGCTCCATCAGCCGCCCCTTTGAGGGCAGGGCGAAGATGAGCTTTTCGCTCATTGGGCGGGTCCCTGCAAGCAGGCCAATAGCCGTTCCGTGTGAATAGAGGCGCCCACTGCCGGCACGTCGACCGGAGCACCGACCTTGGCGAGCAAGCTGTCATAGCGCCCACCGCCGGCCAGCGGTGCCTTGCGCCCGAGTTCCGGCACGACGATCTCGAACACGAAGCCGGTGTAGTATTCGAGGTTGCGCCCGAACTCGGCGGAGAACTCCGCCTCGTCGGTGATGACACCGGCGGTATCGAGGTCATCGAGGCGCCGCTGGAAGGCGCGCAGCGGCTCGGCCAAGTCGATCCGATACTGCCGCAGCAAGCGATTGAGTTCGCGCACGGCGGCGCGGGCGGGTGTTTTCACGGCCACGTAGCTCTCGATCGCGTTGGCGGTCTCCGCGGCAAGCGGAGGTTCGCGGGCATCTGCCGCCGCCGCCAGCAGGCGCTCGGCGATCTCGGGCAGCGTGCGCGTACCGATCGGTGCCACGCCGGCTTGATCGAGATACTGCTCAACGGCCTCGAGCGCGGTATCCGGCGCCTCGGGATCGAGGCGATCGATCACCTCCGCCTTCAGCGCCGGCGCGCGCAGGGCCTCCGCCGAGGTGAGGCGGTTGAGTTCGGCGCGAAACGCCTCCGGACGCCAGAACTGGTGCTGGAGCCGCCGGCGCCAGCGCTCGGGCAAGCCGAGCGCGCCGATGAGCGCGCGAAAGAGGCCAAGGTCGCCGAAACGCAGCTGAAAGGCGCCGATGCCGGCAGCGCGCACCGCCTCCACCGTCAGGGCCAGCACCGCGGCGTCGGCCTCTTCCCGGTCGGCTGCCGCAAAGCATTCGATGCCGGCCTGGCGGAATTCGCGCGGGTGGGCGTTGGTATCGCCGCCGGGCTGGTAGCGGAAGGCGGAGCCGTTGTAGCAGTAGCGCGCCGGCACCGCGCCTTGGGGATGGCGCGCCAGGTGCAGGCGGCAGGTGGGCACGGTCAGGTCGGGACGCAGGCACAGCTCGGCACCGTCTGGATCGGTGAACACGTAGGTGCGCGCCCGCAGCGATTCACCGACGACGTCGAGGAACATGTTGGCGGGTTGGATGATGGAGGGAGCCACGTGCTCGTAGCCGGCGCGCGTGAAGATCGTCAGCAGGCGCTGCGCCTGGGCTTCGAGGGCTTCAAAGCGTTGCGTGCTCTCCGCAATCATGGCTATGCCCGCGCGGGCACGAGACGGGCGACGGCCGGCCAGCCGCGGGCCCTTTTGCGCGGGGACTGGCGCAGGCAACGGTGCAGCATGGCCTTAGCCCCTTTGCCGGGCGATCAGGTCGCGCACGGCCGCGATCAGCTCGGCCTCGGGTACGGAGACTTGCGCCGGGCGGCTCTGCCGCCACTCCTTTGAATCCTTGATGCTGGCGGCGGCTTTCGCGCCCGCCACCAGATCCTTGATCTCCACCTCGCCCCGCTCGCGCTCGTTGCCGCCCTGGATGACAACGCAGGGCGCGCCGCGCTTGTCGGCATACTTCATCTGCGCCTTGATGCCGGCGCTGCCCAGGTACATCTCGGCGCGAATGCCGGCCTGGCGCAGCGCCTGCGCCATTTTCTGGTAGCGCGGCAGCTCGGACTTATCCATGACGAGCACGACGACGGGGCCGTTCGCTACGGGCTTTTCCGCGTTGAGAACGGCGAGCGCCGCCTGCAGGCGGGAAACGCCGATGGAAAAGCCGGTCGCCGGCACCTTGCTGCCAAGGAACCGCTCGACCAGACCGTCGTAGCGCCCGCCGCCACCGACCGAGCCGAAGCGGACGGTGTGGCCTTCCTCGTTCTTGACCTCGAAGGTCAGTTCCGCCTCGAACACAGGGCCTGTGTAGTATTCAAGCCCGCGCACGACGGAAGCATCGATGCGGATGCGCTCCTCGCCAAAGCCGCTGGCGCGCACGAGCTTGCCGATCTCGGCGAGCTCCTGCACGCCGGCGTCCAAGGTGGGATTGCGTTTCAGCCCCGCCGCGGCGTGTCCGTCCGGGCGCAGCACGGCGCCGGTCAGGACGCCCAGCACGTAGTCGGTGGCATCGCCACTGAGGCCCGCGCCGGGCGTGAAGTCGCCGCTCTCGTCGGTTCGACCCCGGCCCAGCAACTGGCGCACCCCGGATTCGCCCAAGCGGTCGAGCTTATCGATTGCCCGCAGCACGCTGAGCCGGCGCGTGGCGTGCTCCTCGCCGCCGAGATCAATAGACTGCAGCACGCCATCCAAGACCTTGCGGTTGTTGACCTTGATCAGATAATCGCCGCGCTTGATGCCCAGCGCCTCCAGCGTATCGGCGGCCAGCATGCAGATCTCCGCATCGGCGGCGATATTGTCGGTTCCCACCGTATCGGCATCGAACTGCATGAACTGGCGAAAGCGGCCGGGACCCGGCTTTTCGTTGCGCCACACCGGGCCCGCCGCATAGCGTCGAAACGGCTTAGGCAGGCGCTCGAAGTGTTCCGCCACATAGCGGGCGAGGGGAGCAGTCAGGTCGTAGCGCAGGCTCATCCACTCGCCGTCCTCGTCCTGAAAGGAGAAGACGCCGGCGTTGGGTCGATCCTGATCGGGCAGAAACTTGCCAAGCGCGTCGGTAAATTCGATCGCGGGGGTTTCGAGCGGCTCAAAGCCATAGCGCTCATAGGTCTCCTGGATGCGCGCCAGCATCCGCGCGGTCGCGCGAAGATCCTCGGCGGAGGTATCCTGGAAACCCTTCGGCAAGCGGGCGTCCGGGCCCGTAGTGGTGTTCGATTTGGCCATGCAAGTCATGCCGAGTTGCGGGGGGTTGGCGGTTGCGGCGGCTTATAGCGGATGCGCGGCGGAGCGCAAAGTGAGGGCGCTTGCCATGGCAAAGCCGCGCCACGAAGAGGGCAAAATAGGGCAGGCCGCGGCGGCGGCGGCTCAGCGCCGGCCGCTTTCTGCCAAATCGCATGCGCGGCCGAGCCGGGACGGCGGCGCGCCGCACGTCAGCGCCAGGGCGGCCCTCAAGCGTGCGGGCAAAGCGCGCGGCCCGAAGCGGCGTTGCGGGGGTCATTGGCAGGTCCTGTCAGTTAGGCGCTGCGCGGCAGCCCAATCGGGTGGTCGGCCGCGGCGCCCGCCTCTATAGTCGCTCAGCCCGTCAGCTCGCAGGAATGGAGGCCGTCCGATGCCGACCGTAGCGGAGAAGCGCAAAGAATTCCGCCGCTTGCACGAAAGCGGCTGTTTCGTCATTCCCAACCCGTGGGACATCGGCACCACGCGCTACCTTGAGAACATGGGTTTCAAGGCGCTGGCGACGACGAGCGCCGGCTTCGCCTGGTCGCGCGGCTTCGGCGATGGGGCGGTGCCGCGCGATGACATGCTGGTGCACATTGCCGAGATTTCCGGGGTCGCCAATGTGCCCGTGAACGCCGATTTCGAGGGTGGCTATGCGCACGAGCCGGCCGGCGTGGCCGAGAGCGTGCGGCTGTGTTGTGCGACCGGCGTGTCGGGCCTCTCCATCGAGGACTACACCGGCGACAAAGCCAAGGCGCTTTATGACTTCGAGCTGGCCGTTGAGCGCGTGCGTGCCGCGCGGCGGGCCATCGATCAGGCCGGCGGCGACGTGCTGCTCACCGGGCGCAGCGAAGGCTTCATCCGCGGCTTGCCCGATCTCGAGGAGACCATCCGCCGCCTCAAGGCCTATCAAAACGCGGGGGCCGACTGCCTCTATGCCCCCGGCATCAGTACGCGCGAGCAGATCTCCGCAGTGGTCAAGGCCGTGGCGCCAACGCCGGTCAATTTCCTGATGGGTGGAGCGGGCGAACTGACGGTTGCGGATCTTGCCGGGCTGGGCGTGCGGCGCATCAGCGTCGGAGGTGCGCTGGCGCGTGCGGCCTGGGGCGGCATCATGCGCACCATCAAGCTGATCGTCGGCGAGGGCAGTTTCAAAGGCTTTGCCGACGCCGCCCCGGGGGCGGAGATCATGAAGGGGCTGGCGCGCTAGCAGGTGGCGCGCGCGACCGGCTGCTCAGGAGGCGATCACAATCGGCTCCGGCGCCGCGCGGCCGCGGATCAGATCGGAGGCCTTGTCGGCCAGCATCAGCGTCGCGGCGTTGAGATTGGCCGACAGCATGGTCGGCATGATGGAGGCATCGATCACGCGCAGGCCCGCCAGCCCGTGCAGCCGCAGCTGATCGTCGACCACCGCGCCTTGATCGCTGCGCGGGCCCATGCGGCAGGTGCCCGCCGGGTGGAAGGTCGTGGTGCCGCGTTGCTTGGCCGCCGCCAACAGCTCCTCGTCGGTCTTGACCTCGGGTCCCGGAAAATCTTCCCGCGCGTAGAAGGGCTCGAGGGGCTTGGAGGCCAACAGGCGCCGCGCCAGCTTCATGCCGGCTAACAGCACGCGCCGGTCGCCTTCTTCGGCGAGGTAGTTGGGCTGAATGGCCGGAGCATCGAAGGGATCGGCCGAGCGGATGCGCACGTAGCCCTTGCTGTCGGGGCGCTGTTGCCAGGAGGCGACCGTCATGCCGGGCTCGGCTTCAAGCGCGCCCTGTACGCCTTCGCGGTAACTGGCCGGCGTGAAGGTCAGCTGCAGGTCCGAGTTGGCCACCGTCGGCTCTGAGCGCCAGAAGCAGTAGACCAGCGTCGGATTGAGCGCGAGGATGCCGTCGCCGTGCGTGGCCCAGCGTAGCGCCTCGCGCGCTAGCCGCAAGCCACGCGAGCGCTCATTGATGGTGTCGCAGTTCTTGACGCGGGCAACGAAGCGCGGCGCGTAGTGGTCCTTGAGGTTCTCGCCCACGCCCGCGAGCGCGTGCCGCACGGGGATGCCGTGGGCTTGCAGGAGGTCCGGCGGACCGATGCCGGACAGCTGCAGCAGCATCGGCGAATTATAGGCCCCGCCCGACAGAATCACCTCGCGGCGCGCGGCAACCTCCACTTCGACGCCGCCGCGCCCGCCGCGGCTGAAGCGCACGCCGGTGGCGCGCTGACCGTCGAGCCGAATTTGCGTGGCGTGCGCGTGCGTCAGCACCCTGACGTTGCGGCGCTTGCGGGCGGGATGCAGGAAGGCGGTCGCGGCGCTGACGCGGCGGCCCCGGTGGATGGTGCGCTGGACATAAGAAACGCCTTCCTGGATGGCGCCGTTGTAGTCGGGGTTGCGGGGGATGCCGAGCGAGATCGCGCCCGCGATGAAGGCCTCGCACAGGGGATGGCGCCAATCCATGTCGGTGATGGTGAGCGGGCCGCTGCGGCCGCGATAGCGGTCGTCGCCGTCGCCGAGACGGCGTTCCAGGCGCTTGAAGTAGGGCAGCACGTCGGCGTAACCCCAGCCGCGGTTGCCGAGCTGAGCCCAGGTGTCGAAGTCCATGGGCTGGCCGCGATTGAAGACGTTGCCGTTGATGGAACTCGAGCCGCCGAGCGTTTTGCCGCGCGGGGCCAGGATGCGGCGGCCGCCGGTCCATGGGCTGGGCTCCATGCTGTAGAGCCAGTTCACGCGCGGATCGTGGAAAGTCTTGATGAAGCCGGCGGGCAGGTGGATGTAGGGATGCCAGTCGCTCGGTCCCGCCTCGAGCACCAGCACGGACGCCGTGCCGTCCTCGCTCAGGCGATTGGCGAGCACGCTGCCCGCCGAACCGGCACCGATAATCACGTAGTCGTAGGACTCCAAGGCCGTCGCCTTCCCGCTGCTGGTGTTGCTGGCGCCATACTTTTTCGGCCGAGCCTCGCGGCAAATCAAGGGCTCGTGGTTGCCGCCGGCGCCCGCAGCCGCCTCAGCCCGCCAAAGCCTTGCGCAAGAGGTTGAGAAGGCTGATCACGGCGAAATCGCGCAAGCGGCCGCGGTCGGCGGGAAGGACGATCTCTTCGCCGTGCTCCTGACCCACGATGCTGGCAGCCAGCGCAACCGGCGCGGTCAGAGGCCCTGTGTTCTGACGGACCGGGCCGGCGATGGCGGCGGCGCCGACCATGGTGCCGAAGGCGACGCGGGCCGCCGTCGCGGCCGCGGCCGCCCGCGCGCTAAGCCCGTCCGTGCTCTTCGCCGCGGGCTCGCCCGCAATGCGCGCGCCCCGGAAGGTCTGCATCGCCGGGTCGACCAGCGTCATGCGTGCGGCCAGCAGGCCCCCCGTCACCTCTTCGGCGACCGCAAGGGTCAGGGATTTGCGGCGCAGCGCCGCGAGCACGGCCACCTCCATGGACTCCTCGTCGACGCCGAAGATCACGTCGCCCAACAGCGTGCGGATCAGGGCTTCCTCGGCGCCGAGCACCTCGGCTGCGGTTGCCTCGTCCTTGCACTTGGCGACCAGGCGAACCTTGATGCCGTCGATGCCGCTGGCCTGGTAGGCGATGGTCACAGTGCCGAGCCGATCGAGTTCCGCCATGCGGTCGGCCAGCACCTCGGCCAGACCCGATTCGCTCATGCCCCACGTGCGCAGTACGCGGCTGCGGATCACCGCCGACTGGCCGGCCCGGCGCCTGAGGTCGGGCAGGATGGTGCCGAGCATCATCTCGCGCATTTCACTGGGCACGCCAGGCACAGCGTAAATGACCTTGTCGCCGATCGGACAAACCAGCCCCGGCGCCGTCCCGGGCATTTGCGCGATCGGCTGGGCGCCGACGGGCACGTCCGCCTGGCGCAGATTGTTTTGCGACATCACCCGGCCGCGCGCTTCAAAAATGCGCCGGATCTTGTCGGCGATCGCCGCATCGCGCTCGAGGCTCACGCCCATGACCTGGGCGATCACGTCGCGGGTAATGTCGTCCTGCGTCGGCCCGAGCCCGCCGCAGCAGATCACGGCATCGCTGCGCGCCAAGGCCTGGCGGATCGAGGCCTCGATGCGCCCGAAGTTGTCGCCGACTTTGACCTGGAAGTAGGAGTCGATGCCGCTGAGCGCCAATTGCTCGCCGATCCAGGCCGAGTTGCTATCGACGATGATGCCGAGCAGAAGCTCGGTGCCGATGGCAATGACTTCGCACCGCATCGCTCGCCTCGTGTGTGCGGGGGGTTGACTACTTGATGGGCGAATACGGCGCCGCCAGCAGGATCTTGGAGGCCTGACGCACGACGGGGCTGTCGCCCGGCGGCGGCCAAATCCCCTCGGCGGCGGCCTTCCGGCGCACCTCGAGGCGCTGATCGAGGCTGCCGTAGGCCCAGATGTGCACCCACTGGTTGAGCCCGCCGATGTCGGAGCTGAAGACGCCGATCAGCGGCGACAGCTTGAGGCGCTGCGGCAGGAACTCGGCCCAGCGCTGGCTCATCAGTGGCAGGCTGCCGGGTTTTAGGGCATAGCTGCGCATTTCGAAATAGGGACCGTGGCTGGAGGGCTCGAGCGGCGGCGAGAAGGGTAGCGGCTCGAAGATCTCCGAGCGCATGTCGTCGATCAGCTCTTGCGTTTTCGGCGGCCAGATTCCCATCTTCACGGCTTCGGCACGGATGCGCGAGCGCTCGAGCACGTTCGCGTACGGCCAGACATGGATCACCTCGTTGAGGGGACCGATTTCCGTGTACCAGAAGGCGGCGAGCGGCGAGAGCGCCAGACGCCGGGGCAAGGCCTCGCCGAAGCGGCCCAAGAATTCATTGAGCGTGCGCGGCTTCAGCGTATAGGTGCGAAACTCGAAGATCATCGGCGCGAACCCTCCCTGGCGGCTGCCCAGCAGGCAAGGTCTGCCCGTGCCGCTGCCGCTTGGGTATGCACCTTCCCAATCTAGCCGGCAAGTCGGGCACGCCCCCAGGCAAGGCGCCTCCCGCCCGATCGCTGCGTCTCTTGCCTTTCGAAGCGGCGATCGGCGCGCTATGATTTGGCCGCGAGTAAGCCGCCAACGGAGCCGATCCCATGCTCGACGTCGCCAAACCGGACGCCGCCCGACCCGCCGCACCCTTCGACACAGGGCGCCTTGATCGGCTGCTGGAGGACGCCGGCATCGATGTGTTGCTGGCGACCTCCAAGCACAATGTGCAGTACCTGCTGGGGGGGCACCGCTCGATCTTCTTCGACTACATGGATGCCACGGGCATCACGCGCTACCTGCCGGTCTTCATTTATCCCAAGGGCGCCCCCGACAAGGCCGCCTATATCGGGCATCGCCTCGAGAGCCACCAAAAGGAGGTCGCGCCGTTTTGGACCGCGGAAACCTCCACGTCGACCTCCGGCTCCACCGATGCCACCGAGAAAGCCATCGCCTACCTGCGCAAGGTGGGGCTCAAGGCCAGGCACATCGGCGTCGAGATGCCCTTTCTGCCCGCCGATGCCGCCGAAACCTTGCGGGCCGGCCTGCCCGACAGCGAGCTCCGCGATGCCGTGTTCGTGCTCGAGCGCCTACGCGCGAAAAAGCGCCCCGACGAGCTGGCGCTGCTGCGCCAGGCCTCCGAGCTCGTGATTGACAGCATGCTGGCCGTGATTACGCGTCATCCTGCCGGCACCAGCAAGCACGAGCTGTTCGAGGCCTTGCGCCGCGAGGAGGTCAATCGCGGCATGACCTTCGAATATTGTCTGCTGACGGCAGGCACGAGCCTCAACCGCGCGCCCTCCGATCAGCGCTGGGAGATGGGTGACATTATCTCGCTCGATTCCGGCGGCAACTACCATGGCTATATCGGCGACCTCTGCCGCATGGCGATCCAGGGCGAGCCCGACGCCGAACTGGAAGACCTATTGGGCGAGATCGAGACCATACAGCGCAGCGCCATGGCGCCGATCAAGGCCGGGGCCATGGGCTCGGTGATCTACGGAGCGGCAACCCCGCTCGTGCGCCAATCCAAAAACCACAACCATTTGCATTTCCTGGCGCACGGGATGGGTCTCGTCAGTCATGAAGCGCCGCGCCTGGCGCCGCGCGGCAGCATGGCTTACGACCCTTACGATGCCGACTATCCGCTCGAAACGGGCATGGTGATTTCGGTGGAAACGACGCTGCATCACCCCCGGCGCGGCTTCATCAAGCTGGAAGATACCGTGGCGGTCACCGACACGGGCTTCGAGATCTATGGCGAAGGGGCGCGCGGTTGGAACCGGGGTGGGACCGCAGTCTCCGCCTGAGGCGGCGCTGCGCGCGCGTTCCTCTAGCGCGCCCAGTCGAACTTGTAGGACAAGCCGGCGCCGCCGAAGAAGCCGTTTTCGGTCTCGATCACCGGACTGTCGGCGGCATCGCCGATGAGGCGCGTGTAGCGCCCTGTCAGATAAAGCGTCCAGCGCGGGTCGAGCTCGACGGTGGCCGTGGCGCCGAGGCTCACGTCCTTGAAACCGGCCGATGCATCGAATTGCGGCAGGTGCGCAAGCGATGCCGCCGCTTGCGCGGCACTGACGCCGAAGTAGGTCTGCATGTACTGGTTCGAGGCATAGGCGGTCCCCAGGCTCGTCACCAGCTTGGCGTTGGCTGCAAGACGCCAGCTGTGGTCGATGGCGAGCCGCAACAAGCCGCCAGTGTCTTCGTCGCCGGTCACCTGCTGCTGGTAGGAGACGGAGAAGAACCAAGGCCCGGCGCGGTAGCCCGCGTAGGCGCCGAGTACGAGCCCGCCATCGATATCGCCGAGCCCGGCCAGACGGGCGGCGTCATCTTGATTGCGCCCGAAGCGGTAGCCGGCCAGCGGGCCTGCCTCGAAGCCGTCGCGGGCAACGAGACGAAAGCGCACGTCATCGGTGCCCCGGATGTCGATGGCGCTGCCGCCGCCCTGGCCGAAGCCGGCTGGGGCAAGAAAGGGAAAGCCCAACACGTCGTAGGATTTGGCGCCCTCGAACTTCGGCGTAACGAAGACGAAGCCGCCGATCTGCCAGGGTGTGCCGGCAAAACCGAAAGGCTCGGCACGGTCCTGCGCCTTGGCCGCGGGGAGGGCAAGGAGGACCGTTACCGCCCCGAGGGCTGCTCGGAGAAGGGCTTTGGCTCCGCCACTCAGCATCATTTTTTCGTCCCGTGCGGTCGGTTGCGCCTGTGCTCGATCAGTGTAGCGGATTAGGCTTACCCAAAGCCTAGGCAATCGGCGGCTTCGCCCGGATCCGTGCTGACTGTTGCCGCGACGACACGGCTGCCACGGCGAGGTCCCTCTCGCCGCGGCGGCGAGGCAACCGCGTCGGCGGGTGCTGGGGCCGTGGCGCGCCGGTCGGCCTTCGACTAGACTTGGGGGCGCGGCACGCGCCAAGTGCCAGATCTCGGCAGGGCAGGCGCGTCCAGGGTGTGCTTGGGTGGCGGGCCTCGTTGGCCCCCGCACGGGTTAGGGCGCGTACCGCCGGTGGGTATGGCGGGCGCGGTGAGACGCAAACAGGGGGTTAGCATGGGGACCGGCAACCGGCGGGGTGTGGATCGCCGCCGCTTTCTTGCGAGCGCCTCCTCCCTTATCGCCGTGCCGGCGGCGATCGGGGCCACGGCGGCCACGGGCGTGGCCCAGACGGCCCCCCCGGCGGCCGGCCTCAATCCTTATCGCGAACTTGCCGCGATCGCGGCCGAGGCCGAGCGGCTTGGGCTTTCGGTGCCGAGAATTTCTGCGGGCGTGACCGGCGGCACGGAGTTCACCGCGCTGATGCCGGCCATCGTCGATTTCCTGGACAACATCCAAGCCTCGGCCAAGTCGGGGGCGGCGGCCACGGCCGAGGTCGAAGCCCTGCTCGATCGGACCTCGGCGCTTTTGCAGGCGCTCAACCGGGCCGAGCGCAGCCCGCCCGATCGCGATCCTGCCTCCGGCGCCGGCGCCGCCACCGTGGCGCGGCCGGCCTTCGAGGAGCTGCGCCAGGGCTACGTCGAGCTGTTTCAGAGTTGCAGCATTCGCGACGAGCACGTCTCCGACGTCAACTGGTGTGTCGGCAAGCTCACGGATAGCGACAGTCGCGAGCAGTACAACCGGGTGGCCGAGGAGGCCTGCGCGCCGTGGTACTTCATCGGCATCATCCATGCCATGGAAGCGAGTTTTGATTTTCGCACCCATCTGCACAATGGCGACCCGCTGAAGGCGCAAACCGTGCAGGTTCCGAGCGGTCGGCCGCTCGTCTGGAACCCGCCCAACGACTGGGCCTCGAGCGCCATCGACGCCATCACCTTTGATCATTTCGCCGATCAGCCCGATTGGAGCCTTGCCCGCACCCTCTACAATTGGGAGGGCTACAACGGTTGGCGCAGCCGGGCGAGGGGCATCAACACGCCCTATCTGTGGAGCTTCTCCAACCACTACAGCAAGGGCAAGTTCGTGGCCGACAACGTCTGGGACGCCGAGGCGGTGTCCAAGCAGTGCGGGGCCGCCGTGATGCTGAAGGCGCTCGTCAATCAAGGCCTGGTCGCGCTACCGAGCTAAGCTCTCGGGCAGCCGCTCTTCACTTGGGTGCGCGCTTGGCGAGAATGCGCTGCAGGGTGCGCCGATGCATGTTGAGCCGGCGCGCGGTTTCCGAGACGTTCCGGTTGCACAGCTCATAAACGCGTTGGATGTGCTCCCAGCGCACACGATCGGCCGACATCGGGTTCTCCGGCGGGCGCGCCTTTTCGTCGTGGGGGGCCAGCAGCGCATCGGTCACGTCGTCGGCATCGGCGGGCTTGGCCAGATAGTCGACGGCACCGAGCTTGACCGCGGACACCGCGGTCGCAATGTTGCCGTAGCCGGTAAGAACGATGGTGCGCGCCTGCGGCCGCAGTTCCGAGAGCGCGGCGATCACGTCAAGACCATTGCCGTCCTCGAGCCGCATATCGACCACCGCAAAGGCGGGCGCCTTCTGGCGGATCAGCTCCAGGCCCTCGGCCACGGAATGCGCCGTGCGCACCTCAAAGCCGCGCGTTTCCATGGCGCGGGCCAGCCGCAGCACAAAGGAGCGGTCATCGTCGACAAGGACCAAGGAGCGATCCTCGGGCAACTCGTCTGGCTTGAATGCGAGATCGTCGACCACTGCTCATCTCCTTGACACGGTATTATAGCGAGCCCCGGCCCTGTGCCAACGCCGTTTAGGAAGTAGGCTTATTAACTGATGCCGCGTTCGTGGGCGGCCACCAAGGTTTTGGGCGCCTGCGCATCCCAGCCCTGCGCGGTCTGGCGCTTGCTTTCGAACACCTGGCGGGGCCAGCTGACGGTCACGACCGCGCCGTGGTCCGGACGCTGACGATTCTCCAAGGTGACGGCTGCCCCCGAGCGTTCGAGCAGGGTCTTGGCAATAAAAAAGCCAAGGCCTAGCCCGGCCGGCTCGCCGTTCTTGATCTGGCCGGCCCGTCGGGTGCCGCGCGTGGTGATGTAGGGTTCGCCGAGGGCGTCGAGCACATCGAGAGGGATGCCGGGACCATCGTCGCTGATGGTCAGCAGCACCTCACGCGCCGACCACCTGGCGACGATCTCGACGCGCTGACGCGCGAAGTCGACCGCGTTCTCGATCAGATTGCTCAGGCCGTAGATGACGCCCGGCTTGCGCTCGCCCACGGGCTCCAGGGCGGCCTCGCCGTCGACGCCCGCTTCCGGCTCCGCACTAATGCTGAGTGAGCTGGTGCTGCGATATGGTTCGGCGGCTTCGTCGATCAGCTGTGTGACGCTCATGCGTGCGTGCAGCGGATCGGGCTCGCTGGGACTGCGCGTCAGCTTGGTCAGGATCTCCCGGCAGCGCATGGCTTGCGCCTGCAGCAGCGCGATGTCGTCGGCGAATTGGCCGCCGGCTGCCGGTTC
>Ga0075424_100001713_pt1 | contig 19442 bp, 16 predicted proteins | sample SoiMethybrSBSTD3_FD_75301 | JGI IMG/M metagenome (GOLD analysis project Ga0075424, IMG submission 75301) | Bulk soil microbial communities from a Populus tree surrounding site in Tennessee, USA - Soil MetaG P. TD hybrid SBSTD3 | ecosystem: Environmental > Terrestrial > Soil > Tree plantation... | reverse complement strand
TCCTTGAGGATCTTCTTGCCGAGGTCCTCGTTGGTGCCCTTCATGCGCACCACCAGCGGCACCGAGAGCTTCGTCTCGCGCGCCGCGGCGACCACACCGCTGGCGATCGTGTCGCACTTCATGATGCCGCCGAAGATGTTGACCAGGATCGCCTTCACCTTCGGGTTGGAGAGCATGATCTTGAACGCGGCGGTGACCTTCTCCGCGGTCGCGCCGCCGCCGACGTCGAGGAAGTTGGCCGGCGAGCCGCCGAACAGCTTCACCGTGTCCATGGTCGCCATCGCCAGTCCCGCGCCGTTCACCATGCAGCCGATGTTGCCGTCGAGCGAGATGTAGTTCAGGTCGTACTTCGACGCCTCGATCTCGAGCGGATCCTCCTCGTCGAGGTCGCGCAGCGCGACGATGTCCGGGTGGCGGAACAGCGCGTTGTCGTCGAAATTCAGCTTGGCGTCGAGGGCAATCACCTCGCCCTTGCCGGTCAGGATCAGCGGGTTGATCTCGACCAGCGACGCATCGGTGTCGAGGAAGCACTTGTAGACCGACTGGAAGATCGCGCGCGCGGTCTGCGGCAGGCCGAGGCTGGTGGCGATCTCGGCGGCATCGTTGCCGGTCAGGCCCTCGGCCGGGTCGACGAACACCTTGAAGATCTTCTGCGGCGTTTTCGCCGCGACTTCCTCGATGTCCATGCCGCCCTCGGTGGACGCCATCAGCACCACCTTCTGCGTGCCACGGTCGACCACCATGCCGACGTAGAGCTCCTTCTTGATGTCGGCGCCCTCCTCGATCAGCAGCCGCCGCACCTTCTGCCCCTGCGGACCCGTCTGGTGGGTCTTCAGCTGCATGCCCAATATTTTTTTTGATAGATCCCTTACTTCATCAAGCGACCTGGCAACCTTCACCCCGCCGCCCTTGCCGCGACCGCCGGCGTGGATCTGGGCCTTCACCACCCAGACCTTGCCGCCGAGCTTTTTCGCCGCTGCAACGGCTTCTTCAGTTGAAAAGCAAGCAATCCCTCTCGGAGTCGGGACGCCGTACTTCCTGAAGATTTCCTTCCCCTGGTACTCGTGTATTTTCATTGTGGTTCTATCGTCGGCGGGAACGCGCCCCGCCGGCATTGACGGCGGTCAAGCCGTTTTTTTCCGGTACCACTTCGGATACCACTTGCGCACCGTTTCCGTGGTCGTTTCCAGGGCGTGGCACTTGTCGAGCTGGAACGGCTTCTTTCCGTCGGCGCGCTCCTCCGGAAACTCGCCGGCGAAGGTCTGGATCGCCGCGGTCGGCAGGCCGGTGAGCATCTCGGTGATGTGGGTGCAGCCCCGGGTGCCGCCGAACAGCCCGGCGACGTCTTTTCTGAAGTTCGTTCTCAAAGACAAGCCAATCAGCTTGCGGTACGCCGGGGCGATGGTCTCGCACCCGCCCGGATACGGCACCGCGTCCGAGGATGCGGTCGCGTCGACGATGGTCAGGGCGCGGTCGATGGTGATGCGCAGCCACATCTCGTGCACCGGCAGTCCGGCACGGCGCACGCCGGTCTTCAGGTCGAAGTCGTGGTTCTTGATGTCGGAGAGATGCGCTTCGATGTCCCAAAGCCCGTCGGTGCGCTTGTAGCCCTCGTAGCGCACGCGGCGAGTGTGTCGGAGCTCGCGCTCGACGTTGGAAACCGGCAGAGCCATGGAACGCGCGGATTCTAGCATCGGCACTTGCTAGACTCGGCCCCACCAATGCGCTACGTCCTCGCCCTCGATCAGGGAACGACCAGCTCGCGCGCGATCCTGTTCGACGAGCATGGCGCGCCGAAGACTCTGGCGCAGCGCGAGTTCCGCCAGATCTTCCCGCAGCCCGGCTGGGTCGAGCACGACCCGAAGGAAATCCTCGCCACCCAGCGCGCAGTGGCGCGCGAGGTGGTGCGGACCAGCGGCCTCGACCTGAAGAGCCTGATGGCGATCGGCATCACCAACCAGCGCGAGACGACGATCGTCTGGGACCGGCAGACCGGCGAGCCGATCGCCAACGCCATCGTCTGGCAGGACCGGCGCACGGCGGCGCAATGCGCTGAGCTGAAGCAGGTCGGCGCCGAGAGCCTGGTGCGCGAGCGCACCGGGCTGGTCATCGATCCCTACTTCAGCGGCACCAAGATCGCCTGGCTGCTCGATCACGTTCCCGGCGCCCGGGCGCGCGCCGAGCGCGGCGAGCTCGCCTTCGGCACGGTCGACACCTGGCTGGTGTGGCACCTCACCGGCAACCGCACGCACGTCACCGACGTGTCGAACGCCTCGCGCACGCTGCTGTTCAACATCCACGCGAACGATTGGGACGAGGAGCTGCTGAGCCTGCTGCGCGTGCCGCGCGCGATCCTTCCCGACGTGCATCTCTCGACCCATGCGTTCGGCATGCTGCCGAAGGCTGAGCTCGGCGAGGCGGTGGTGATCGGCGGCATCGCCGGTGACCAGCAGGCCGCGACCTTCGGCCAGGGCTGCCACAAGGCGGGGATGGCGAAGAACACTTACGGCACCGGCTGCTTCATGCTGCTCCACACCGGCGACCGCGTGATCCGCTCGCAGAGCGGCCTGATCTCCACCTCGTGCGCGCAGACCTCAGCCAGGGAGTTCGCGCTCGAGGGCAGCGTGTTCATCGGCGGCGCGGTGGTCCAGTGGCTGCGGGATGGATTGGAATTCATCAAGGAGTCACGGGAGGTCGAGAGGCTTGCCGCGGACGTTCTCGATTCGGGCGACGTCTACCTGGTGCCCGCATTCACCGGCCTCGGAGCGCCCTACTGGGACCCGCACGCGCGCGGCGCGATCGTCGGCCTGACGCGCGGCACGACCAGGGCGCACATCGCCCGCGCGGCGCTCGAATCGATCGCTTTCCAAAGTGCCGAGCTCCTCGAAGCAATGCAGAAGGATTCCAATCAGCAATTGAGCGAGCTGCGGGTGGATGGCGGCGCCGCGGCCAACGACCTGCTGATGCAGTTCCAGGCCGATCTGCTCGGCGTGCCCGTGGCGCGGCCGAAGGTGCTGGAGACGACCGCGCTCGGCGCGGCCTACCTCGCCGGCCTGACCGTCGACCTGTGGAAATCGCGCGAGGAGGTCGCCTCGCACTGGCAGCTCGACCGGCGCTTCGAGCCGTCGATGAGCCGCGACGAGGCGGCGGCGAAGATGGCGCGCTGGCGCGAAGCGGTGACCAGGGCGCGCGGTTGGGTTACTGCGCCGTCCTGAGCAGCCCCTGGACTTCGATTTGCACCCGTCGATTGGGTGCGAGGCATTCGATCTTGGCGCGGCGGCCTTTCTCGTCGCGGCAGGACTTGACCGGCAGGGTCTTGCCGAAGCCGTAGACCTCGATCCTGTCCGCGCTCGCGCCCTGCGCCACCAGGTAGTCGCGCACCGCCGCGGCGCGCTTCTCCGAGAGCTGCTGGTTGTAGCGCGGCGAGCCGAGCACGTCGGAGTGGCCGTTGACGTTGATGTAGCGGATCTCGGCGAAGTTCTTCAGCTTCGGCACGACTTCGCCGTCGATCTTCGCCTTCACGTCCGGCGAAAGCGCCGTGCGGTTGAAGTCGAAGGCCTCGGTCCAGACCAGCGTCACGATGGAAGGCTTGCCCGGGTCGAATTCGCCGGAGCGCGCGGCGAGCGGCCCGGAGGACTTCACCGCCAGCGGCCGGATGCCGTACTGGCCGACGAAGGGAATCGCGTTCGCCTGCAGGTCGTACTGCACGAGGAAGCGCTGGTCGCCGGCCTGCAGGGTATAGCTCGGCAGCGCCGGATTCAGGCCCGGCACGCTGCCGTAGCCCGCCACCTCGTCCTCGGTGGAGCGCCGCACGTCGAGCGGCTTGCCGTCGGTGAGCGCGACCAGCGACTGGTAGATCATCTCGCTGCTCGCGCCGACCGCGATCTTCAGGCGCGGCTCGAGCTCGGGTCCGATCCTCACGTTGTCGGCCAGGATCCCCGGGGCGGCCTGCGTGAGGAAGGCGCCATAGATGTATGCACGGGCCTGTGCCGCAGTCGGGCCGCGGCCCTGACCCCAGACTGCCGCGCTGATCGCGCATGCGACGACTGCAATTGCCAGACGCCCGGATATTCTCGGCATGGAACCTCCCGCTTTCTTGAAAAAAGTATACGGCTAGTCGCGGCGCGAATGGAAGCGGGCAGGCGCCGAAAGCACCAGCGGATACGCGGCGAGAACAATATGAAACACCCCTGAAATCCAGGCCCGGAACCAGGGATGGGCGTCGGGGACGGCGAGGCCGATGGCGATGCGCGCCAGGGAACCTGTCATATAGATAACGCCAAACCAGAATAAGACCCGGCCGCCGGCGGGGCGCCGCAGGTTGTAGAACGCCATGGCAGCCAGAATGGCCAGTTGAACGGAAAGTAAAAACCAGTACGGCAGGTTGCTGCCCTGGAAGGCGTCGAACGGCGGCAGCCACGACTGCGGCGCCCAGCGCTGGATCGCCTGCCCCGCCACGCGCAGCGAGAACAGGAACGTCAGCAGCCAGAGCAGGAAGGCGCTCAGAGCTTCTTCAGCTGGTCCTCGAACTTGCGCCACACCGCTTCGCGCAGCTCGGGGGAAGCGCGCACCACCGGCGGAAACTCGCCGAGCATCTCGAACGGCCGGCAGGCGTCGATGATGGCGCGCGAGTTCCAGGTGCGGCCCTTCGGCAACCGCGGGTCGAGCGGGCCGCTCCAGGCGCGCTTCATGAAATCGATATCCTCGACCGGGTCGCAACGCGTGCACATCGCCCACAGCACCTGGTCGAGGTCCGAGGGGTCGATGTCGTCGTCGACCACCACCACGAAGCGGCCGAGGTACGAGCCCGACTGGCACGCGGCGGCGAGGTGCCCCGCCTGCCGCGCATGTCCGGCGTAGGCCTGCTTGATCGAGATGACGTTGAACATCCGCGCGCAGCCGGGCTCGTGCACCCAGACGCCCTTCACGCCCGGCAATCCCGCGCGCTCGACCTCGTCCCAGATCATGCCGGCCTTCATCACGCACTTGGAGTACGAAAAGTCCGACGGCGGCACCATCGGGCAGGCGAGCCCGAGGATCGGCTCGTTGCGGTGATAGATGCGCTCGATGCGCACCACCGGCTGCTCGCTCCTGCCGCCGGCGTAGTAGCCGGTGAACTCGCCGAACGGTCCCTCGGGCATCGCGTCGCCCGGATGCATCGCGCCTTCCAGGACGATCTCGGCGTGCGCCGGCATCGGCAGCCGGTAGAGCTCGGATTCGACGACGTCGTAAGGAAGCCCCTTGTGCCCCGCGGCGTAGTCGTATTCGGAAAGCCCGAAGCGGATCTCGTTGCCGCCGGCGAGGAAGAGCAGCGGATCGTGGCCGCAGCTGATCAGCACCGGGCAGGGCTTGCCCTGCTTCCAGTATTTCTCGCGGATCTGGCGGCCGTGCTTGCCGGGCGAGATCCACAGGCCGAGTTTGTCCGGTCCCTGCACCATCGAGCGGTACGTGCCGCAGTTGACCCAGTTCAGCTCCGGGTCGCGCATGATCACCAGATCGTCGGTGCCGATATAGCGGCCGCCGTCGTGCTCGTGCAAGAGCGGCGCCGGGAATTTCAGAACGTCGATGTCTTTCCCGGAAAGAATGTTTTCGAGAACTGCGCCGCTCTTGACCACCCTGGGTGGGATCGGCTTGTGCGCCTTCATCCGGTCGCGGTAGGCGCGCACCACGTCGAGCGGATGCGACGGGACCGGAAAGCCGAGCATGATCGCGAGGCGCTTCGCGCTGTTGGTCGAGCCGGAGATCGCGCGAAAGCCCTTCGGGTAACCGGGGATGTCCTCGAACAGGATCGCCGGCGGCGTCTCGCCCCGGTAGACGATCTCGGCGAGCGTGCCCATCTCGAGCTTCCAGTGCGCGCCGCGGATCCTCAGCAGCTCGCCGGCTTCCTCGAAGCGCTGGATCGCCTCTCTTAGATCAGCGTGCGGCCGATCGTAGACGTTCCAGAAGCCGGCCTTCTCAGTATGTCCCACGGAACGCGTCGCTGCCGGCCACGTAGGTCATGTTGGTGATGCCGTGATTGCGATTGACGAGCGGGCGGTTGAACAGGCGGTGCTTCATGCTGCGCACCTCGTGCTCGATCTGGAACAGCTTCTTCCCGTCGCGCGGGTCGACGATCCACTGGAAGCGCCACTCGGCCTCGTCGGTCTCCATCGTGATCAGGCCGCGCTCGAGCAGCCACTTGTACGGCTTCGAGAAGTCGGCGATGTAGACCTGGATGTGGTGGCCGTCATAGTCGGGCAGCTTGCTCTTCGTCTCGGTGAACATCACCTTCTGGTGCTTGCCGATGCGCACCACCGCGCGTCCCTTCGACGCCGTTGCCGGCGCTTCCATCACTTCGTTGTAAAAGCGCGCGATGCCCTCGGCGGCGCCGGGCGGCGCGTCGAAATCGACGTAGGCGAGGCCGAGGTCGATCGGCCCGTACTCGGGCGAAGGCGCGTGGCAGCGCACGCGTGTGCCCCACGGGTCGGTCGCCTCGATGCAGTCCTTCTTCACCGTGAAGGAGAAGTTGCGCGCGTCGCCGACGACGCGTTTCATCTCCTTGCCGGCGTACTCGAGGCGCTTCGCCAGGTCCTCGAGGCTGGGGACGACGAAGCCGGCGGTGCCGCGCAGCCGCTCTGCCTTGGCTGGCACGGCGCGGCTCGGCATGTGCACCTGCGTGCGGCCGAAGTTGAGCCAGATGTTCTCCATGCCGGGGAAGATGTACGGGTCGCGCGTCGCGCCGAGGCCGACCACGTAGAACAGCACCGCCAGGCGCTGGTCGTCGATGCAGCAGTTGAAATGCTCGAGCAGCACGATGTTGCCCACGTCCTGCGTCGAGCGGTCGTACTTCAGCTTTTCCGGAGCGTTCATGGCGTTAGTTTATTCCCCATACCCTTTTCGCGAAATCGGGGTAGTCCGCGGCCACCAGCTTCGCGACCGGGCCCCGCAGGCGATCCAGCTCCTCGTTCGACGGCGGGGGAGTGAGCGGCACCTCGGATGGGGCGTCGAAATCGAAACCGGTCTCGGCGCGCACGTCGAATCTCTCATGCACGCTTTCAAGCCGAAAACGGCCCTGCCAGGAGAACAATGCCTTGCCAGTGAGCAGCGCTTTCGGCTGGCCGCGCGCGGAGGCGAACTCGACCTTCGGCACCAGGCTGCGGCGCGAATGCTCTTCGCGAAAAAGAATGGTGTTTCTGATGACTGCGTACATATAGGCCGAGCCAAAGGATCCCGGGAAGCGCTTGCCGTCGGCGCGCACCAGGTTGATCGCTGCCGTGCCGTCGATCTGCGCGCCGCCGAGAAAGAAGGTGTCGATCCTGCCTTGCCCGGCGAGGTCGAACAGCTCGCGCGAGCCCTCGGTAAATGGATTGGCTGCACGACGTTGCTGCAATGAAACCCGGAATCCGGGATCCGACATCTTCCTCAGAAAACATCCCGAAGCAGGAATTGGAGAAGAAGCGCCGATCGCTGCGTGCCGCGCGCCGTCCAGCAGGCGCGCGATCACGCAGGCGAGGAGCTCTTCCTTGGCGTAAGGACCCATTCCTCGAGATAGCGCTGGAAGCCTTCGCGCGTCTTCGCCGCCTTGGCGTACTGAGACACGTGCGTGTCGTCGACGCCGTAGACGCCGGGCATCGCGAGCGGCCAGGCGCCGCGCGGCGCGTGCGCCGTCGCCGTCACATAAATGGAGGACACGACGCCGGGCGCGAGGATCTCGTCCTCGAGCATGTCTCCCGCTTTTTTCTCCTCAAAAGAAACCAGAGTGATTTTCGAAGCGTGAGCGGCGGTCGCCAGCTCGCGGCGGCGGCCGATCCAGACGTTGCCCGCCTCGTCGGCCCAGCGCGCGTGGAACAGCGCCACGTCCGGCCGGATCGCCGGCACGAGCACGACCTCGCCCTGCCGGATCCAGTCCTTGCGCTCCTTCACCAGGTCCGAGCTGCCGATGCCCGGCACCGGCATGAACGACACGCCCTTCTCGCTTGCCTGCAACCCGGCATGCACCGCGGGACAGGTGGCGTCTTTCACCTTGATGAGATTTTTTTCGACCGCCTCGGTGAAGCGCGGCGCGAGGCCCGCCTCGCCAAGCGACACGGCGCTCGTCTCGACTTCGGCGACACAGCCCGCTCCGATCAGCAGATCCGCAGACATGCCGAGGATCGGCACGCCGAGCAGCCGCAGCCCTTTTATTTTTTTTCTGATCAGCGCCCTGACAACTTCCATCGCGACGAGCGAATAGTCCGGCGGCAGCGCAAGCAGCGCGCCGTCCGGAATGCGAGCCGCTAGCGCTTCAGGCTGTTCCGCCAACCGTCAGGCCTTCGATCTTCAGCGTCGGCTGGCCGACACCGACCGGCACGCTCTGGCCTTCCTTGCCGCAGGTGCCGATGCCCCAGTCGAGCTCGAGGTCGTTGCCGATCATGCTGACGCGGGTCAGCGCGTCTGGGCCGTTGCCGATGAGCGTCGCGCCCTTCACCGGCGTGGTGACCTTGCCGTCCTCGATGAGATACGCCTCGGCGGCGGAGAACACGAACTTGCCGTTGGTGATGTCGACCTGGCCGCCGCCGAAGTTCGAGGCGTAGAGGCCCTTCTTCACGCTGCGGATGATTTCTTGCGGGTCGTGCGCGCCCGCCAACATATAGGTATTGGTCATGCGCGGCATGGTCACGTGCGCGAAGGACTCGCGGCGCGCATTTCCGGTGACGGGCAGCTTCATGAGCCGCGCGTTGAGGCTGTCCTGCATGTAGGTGCGCAGCACGCCGTCTTCGATGAGCACGTTGCGCTGCGTGGGATTGCCTTCGTCGTCGATGGTGAGCGAGCCGCGCCGCCCGGGCAGCGTGCCATCGTCGACCACCGTCACGCCGCGCGCGGCGACGCGCTGGCCGAGCCGGCCGGCGAACGCCGAGCTGCCCTTGCGATTGAAGTCGCCCTCCAGGCCGTGGCCGATCGCCTCGTGCAGCAGCACGCCGGGCCAGCCCGGCCCGAGCACGACGGTCATGGTGCCCGCCGGCGCGGCACGCGCCTCGAGGTTGACGAGCGCCTGCGACACGGCCTGCTTCGCATAGCGGTCGAGCAGCTCGTCGGTGAACATCGCGTAGCCGGTGCGCCCGCCACCGCCCGACGACCCGGACTCGCGCCGGCCGTTCGCCTCGGCGATCACCTGCACCGAGAGCCGCACCAGCGGCCGCACGTCGGCGGCGAGCTTGCCGTCGGCGCGCGCGATCAGCACCACGTCGTACTCGCCACCGAGGCTCGCCATCACCTGCGTGATGCGCGGGTCGAGCGCGCGGCATTTCTTCTCCAGCTTCTCGAGCAGCGCCACCTTCTGCGCCGACTCGAGCGACGCGACCGGATCGATCTCGCGGTAGAGGGGAACGGGCAGGCTGCCCTGGTTCGATTTTGTTTTCCTGGATTGACCCGCAGCGGCAATCGCGCGTGTCGCCTTCGCGGCGTCGTGCAGCGCGTCGAAGCTGATCTCGTCGGAATAGGCGAACGCAGTCTTCTCGCCGGCAACGGCGCGCACGCCGACGCCCTGCTCGATGTTGAAACTGCCCGACTTGACGATTCCCTCCTCCAGGCTCCAACCCTCCGAGCGGGTGTACTGGAAGTAGAGGTCGGCGTAGTCGATCCTGCGCGCGCCGAGGACGCCGAACACGCGCTCGAGCTTGTTCATCTCCAGGTCGAACGGCGCGAGCAGCGTGCGGGTTGCGGTTTCAAGAATCAAGCGAATCTCCTTCTCAGCTGCCGGGAATGCTCCAGGTCGATGTCGGCGACGACCACGCCTTCGCCCTCGGGCTGCACGCCGAGCACCACGCCCCAGGGATCGATGATCATGGTGTGGCCGTAGGTGCGGCGGCCGCTCGCGTGCGTGCCGCCCTGGGCCGGGGCGACGACGTAGGCCTGGTTCTCGATCGCCCTCGCGCGCAGCAGCGTCTCCCAGTGCGCCGCGCCGGTCGGCACCGTGAACGCCGAGGGGACGAAGATCACATCCACCTCGCCAAGCGCGCGGTAGACCTCGGGAAAGCGCACGTCGTAGCACACCGACAGGCCGAGCCGGCCGAAGGGGCTGTCCACCGCGAGCGGCTTGGTTCCGGGCTCGACCGTGCGCGCCTCGTCGTAGCTCTCCGCGCCCTGCTGGAAGCGGAACAAGTGCATCTTGTCGTAGCGGGCGACGCGCCGGCCGGTATCGTCATAGAGCAGGCAGGCGCTGCGGATGCGGTTTTCATCTCCACAGGAGATGGGGACGGTGCCGGCCAGAATCCAGATCCGATTTTTTCTTGAAGTTTCACTTAAAAAGCTCTGGATCGGGCCGCGACCATCGAGCTCGCGCACCTTGACCTTGTCGCCCTCGTGGCGGCCGATGATGTAGAAATTCTCCGGCAGTGCCGCCAGCTTCGCGCCCGCGGCGGCGGCGGAAGCGATGAGCCGCGCCGCGGTCTCGAGGTTGGCCGCGACCTCGGGTGCCGACACCATCTGCAGCGCCGCCATGCGTGTCAAGGCGCCGTCCTCTCGCCCTCGGGCACTTTCGGCGCGGAGATGCGCACGACCTTGGGGTCGCTCCAGGAGCCGGTGATCGAATACTGGTAGGCAAGCATCTGGCCGAGCGGGTTTTTCAGCACCCGCTGCGCGATCATCGCCGCCGCCCCGACCGCGGGATTGACCAGCACCAGCGCCGTGGACGCGGTGTCGCCGACGCCCGGAACGATGCGCACGCGCAGGTCCTGCGTCTCGTGCGCGAGGTCGACCTCGCCGCGCATCTCCACGTCGGCGGCCGAGCCGCTCATGCGGAATCCTTTCAAGGTCATCAGCCCCTTGTCGACGCGCGCCTCGGAGTCGATGCGCTCGAACTTGAAGCCCTTCGAAAAAACGTCGCTGAAGTCGAGGCCGATGCGGCGCGGCAGCTGCTGCAGGCTCATCAGCGACAGCAGCTTGCCGACGTTGGAGTTGATCTCGAGGAACTGGCCGTCGGTCGCCTCGAGCTTGAGGTCGCCGGCGAGCGTCGCGAAGTCGATGTCCGAGGGATCGCCGCGCCACGCGAGCGAGCCGAGCAGCGTCGCCTTCCCGCCCTTGACGCTGTCGGGAAACCCGGCGAGCGCGAGGAATGCGCCGGCGTCGGTCGCGTCGAGCTGGAACTCGAGCTCGCTGGCCGGCGTTCCGTCCGGGCCGGCGCGCCACACTCCCGAGGCGCGCAGCGAAGCGTCGTCGCTGGTCAGCGCCAGCTTCTCGATCTTCCAGTCGCCGGCCTGCGGGCTGGCGGCGAGCATCAGCTGGCCGAAGCGCTTGCCGTGGAAGTCAAAGCGCTCGGCGACGAGGTCGACACCGGGCACGTCCGCGGGCCGCGCCGTCTGCCTGCGCTTCGGGCCGGGACTGTCCGGCGGAATCGACAGGTAGTCGAAGCGGGCGAGGATATTGCCGCCGCGAGAGGAAACGTCGCCCGAAAGCTCCTGCGCGTTCACGCTCGCCGACCAGCCGACCGCATCGGTGCCGGCGCGCACCGTGACCCCGCTCAGGCGCTTGCCGCGGACGTCGAGCGCGCCGACCTTGACGTCGAACGTGGCGCCGCCGAGCGCATCGTCGCCCGACGACCGGAGCGCGAGCCACGAGTCGAGGTCGAGCGAAACCAGCGAGCCGTAGACGTGGATGCCGGGCCTCTCCGGGAGGCGCACCGCCTGTCCGGGCTGCGGCGTGAGCGAGACGCCGGCGCGCTGCACCACCATGGCTTCGCCCTGGCGGCGGCGGAGGAACTCGCCGGCGACGACCCGACCGAGCGTGGCGGAAACCCGGTCGCGTGCGCCCTCTTCGGCTTCGGAGATCTCGACGCGCAGCGGCAGCGCGTCGCCCGCGTCCTTTCCGAGGGGCGCGGGCAGGCTGCTCGCCACGCCGCGCAGCGACGATTCGACCCGCAGGCGTGGGTGCCCGTCGCGCACCGTGAGCGTCGCGACATAGCTCGTCGCGCCGCTGAGGGAATCCCGCCACGGCCCCTCGAGCGGCAGGTCTGCGACTTTCAGGTTGCGTCCGCGGGCGGCGATCTCCAGCGCGCCGCTGGCGCGCGTCCCGCCGCTGAACTCGACCGGCGCATTGAGCAGCCGTCCCGAGGCGCGCTGCAGCGTGAACCCCGCGTCGGTGAAGCTGAAGCTGCCGGTCGCGCGCTCGATCGGCGGCAGGCGGCCGAGGATGACCGTGTTGTTGCTGAAATGGAATTCTCCCGCCACCTTGGTCGCAGGCAGCTCGTCGAGCGGCAGGTCGATCTTGAGGCTGAGCGCGCCTTCGCCGGTGGCGGCGACGTTGTCGGTCAGGCCGCCGAGCATGCGACGCACCGGCGAGGCCTCGACGAATTTCAGGAACTGCGGCGTCGGACCCGCGGCCTGCCCGCTCACCAGCAGGTGCTTCGATGGCAGCGAGAGCTCCGGGATGCTGACGCGCACATTGGCGAGGTGCGTGCCGAGGATCGTGCCGCTGCGGCCGGCGATGGTCATGCTGTCGCGCTCGAACTGCAGTTCGCCCTCGATGTTCTCGATCCGCGGCCAGTCGTCGGCATAGCTCAGCACGCCGTGCTCGACGCGCGCGGTGATCAGGAACTGGCCGCGCGCCGGGTCGACGAACGGGAAATCGCGCAGGTCGCCGCGCAGCCGCAGGTGCACGTCGCTCGCCTGGCCGGCGACGATGCTCTCCAGCAGCCACTTGCGCACGCGCTCGCCGCCCATCAGCCGCCCGTGCGGCAGGTAGCGGCCGACGCGCGCGCCGTCGGCTCGGGTCAATGTCGCGGTGAGGTCGATGCTGCCCGGGCCGGAGGCGACGCGACTGTAGCTGCCGTAGGCGCTGCCGCTCGCGTCGGCGTTGGCGAAGCTGATCGAGCTCAAGCGCAGCATCAGGCTGCCGTCGTCCTGCCGCTCCCAGTCGACCTGGCCGTTCAGCGTATCGAGGCCGATGCGCGCGTCGGGAAAGATCTCCGGCAGATCGACCTCGGCTTTGCGCGAGGCGAGGTGGAAGCGGCCCTTCTTCTCGCTCGCTTCCAGCGTGCCGCTCAGGCCGGCGAAGCCGGGCGCGCCGCGCCAGGCATTGAGCCCGAGCTCGCTGAAGCGGGCGCGGGCGTTGAAGCGCTGCGGGCTGGCGAAGCGGCCCTGCCAGTCGAGGCGCGCGTCGGCGACGCGCCCGGTCGGGCCGAGCTCGGCGATCAGGCCGCGCAGGTCGGCGGGCAGCGGCAGCGCGCCGGCGACGGCGAGCAGCGGCTCGAATTCGATCAGCCGCGCGCTCACGGTGCCGTGCTGCTCGGCGGCATCGCCGGCCCATCGCACCTGCAGGTCGGTCGGCTGCAGCGGCGGGCCGTAAACCGGCACGAGCGTCAGCCCGCGCGCCGACAGCTCGTAGCCGTCGTGCAGCACGCGCGCCTGCAGCCGGCCCTGCAGCGTCGAGAGCTCGAGGGCGGGCAGGTCGGGGCCGAGCAGCGCGAGAACCTGCGCGAGCGCGACGTCGGCGGTCGCCTCGGTCGGCGCGCCCGCCTCGAGCGTGACCCAGAGCCGCAGCGCGCCGCGCGCCTCGCGCACGTCGAGTGGATAGTCGATCCACGGGCGCCACGCGGCGAGGTCGGTCGCGCCGAGCTCGGCGTAGATCCGGCCGCTCCACGCCGAGGGGTTGGTCAGCGTCCGTCCGGCAAGCTCGGCGCGCAGCTCGAGGCGCGAGCCGAGCGCCGCCGGCGGGCGGGCGACCAGGCCGATGGCGTGCTCGTCGCCCGAGTTACGCAGGCGCAGGTTGAGCGCCGAAAGCGCGAGCGGCGGCGCGCCGCGCTTCTCGTCGATCCATTCGATCTCGGCGTTGCGGATCGCGACCTCGTCGTTGCCCAGCAGCCAGTCGCTGAATCCCGGCCCGCCGGCGCGCTCGCCGAGCTTGAGTCCGGCGACGTAGATCGCGCCCGCTGCATCGCGCCGCACGGTCAGGCGCGGTCCGTCGATCGTGAGCGCGCTCAGGCGCACCTCGCCGTGCAGTAGCGAGCTCCAGGAGATCACGTTCTCCACCGAAGGCAGCACCAGCGCCTCGCGGCCGTCGCGGTCGAGGATGCGCACGTCCGACAGGTTGATCTGCGGCCGCAGGCCGAACCATCCGGCCTCGATGGCGCCGATCTTCACCGGCTGGCCGATGGCGCGCGCCGCGGCGGCGGCGATCTGCTCGCGATGCTCGGCCACCTTCGGCAGCACCCAGAAGCGCAGCGTCAGCAGCGTGACCGCGAAGACAAAAAACGCCGTCCAGGCCAGGACCTCGACGGCGCGCCAGATGCGTTTCATGTTTGAATTAACGCCCAGGTTTGCCATTCTACGAGTAAATGCCGGAGCCGATTAAGGAAATTGCCGATTCGCGCGCTGCTGGAGCGCTGCTCGCCGCGCATCCGGACTGGGCGCCGCAGCTCGCCGCGCCGGCGCCGTTTTCGCGCGCGGAAATGGAGCGGGAACTCGCCGGCGCCGCAGCCGACGACGAGGCCGCGCTCAAGCGGCGGTTGCGCGACTTGCGCTCGCGCGTGCTGCTGCGCGTGATGGCGCGCGACCTGTCCGGCCGCGCCACGCTCGAGGAAGTCTGCTCCGCCATGAGCGACCTCGCCGAGCTGTCGATCGCCGGGGCGCTCGCGCACCTGAAGTGCGAGGACATGGTCGTGGTCGGCATGGGCAAGCTTGGCGGGCGCGAGCTCAACGTCTCGTCCGACATCGATCTCGTGTTCCTCCATCGCGGCGCGCCGGAGGATGCGCCGCGCTTCGAGCGCGCTGGCCGGCGCCTGATCCAGATCCTGTCCGAGCGCACCGGGGACGGCTTCGTCTTCCGCGTCGACATGCGCCTGCGGCCCTATGGCGCCTCGGGACCGCTCGCCTCGAGCTTCGACGCGCTCGACCAGTACTTCGTCACCCAGGGCCGCGAATGGGAGCGCTACGCGTGGATCAAAGCGCGCGCGCTGACTGGCGAGGGAGAACTCGAGCTGTCCCGTGTGGTGCGTCCATTCGTCTACCGGAAGTACCTCGACTACGCCACCCTGGCGGCAATGCGCGCGCTGCACGCCGAGGTGCGCCGCGACGTGGCGCGCCGCGAGCTCGCCAATGACGTGAAGCTCGGCCCCGGCGGGATTCGGGAAGTGGAATTCGTGGCGCAGGCGTTGCAGCTCATCCGCGGCGGCCGCGACCCCGAGCTGACCATCCGGCCGACGCTGGAGGTGCTTACACTCCTGGCGAGGAAGAATCTCCTGCCGGAAAGCGCGGCGCGCGAGTTGTCCGACGCGTACCGCTTCCTGCGCAACGTGGAGCACCGCCTGCAGTACCTCGACGACGCCCAGCGTCATGACTTGCCGGAAAGCGCCGAAGACCGCGCGCGTCTGGCACGGATGATGGCCTTTGCGTCGTGGCAGGCGTTTGCGACAGAGCTGGAGAAACAGAGAAATTCCGTTACCCGCCATTTCGAGGCGGTGTTCGCCGAACGCGAGCAGAAGTCCGAGCCGTGGCCGGAGCACCCGCGCGCGGCGGCGCTGCGCGCGAGCCAGCGCTATGCGGCGCTGCCCGACGGCTCGCGGCGGCGGCTCGACGCGCTCATGCCAGCGCTGGCGCGCGCCGCAGAGGTCACGCCCGATCCCGCGGCGACGCTCGCGCGCGGCGTCGACCTGGTCGAGGCGATCGCCAGCCGCGCGGCGTATCTCGCGCTGCTCGCCGAGAACCCGCAGGCGCTCGAGCGCGTGGCGCGCATCATCGGCGCCTCGAGCTGGGCGGCCGAGTTCGTCACCCGCCACCCGCTGCTGCTGGACGAGCTGCTCGACGATCGCATTCTGTACGCGCCGTTCGAGCTCGGTGGTTTCGTGCGCACCCTGGCGCGGCAGCTCGACGACGCCCGGGGCGACACCGAGCGACAGATGAACCTGCTGCGCGAGGCGCACCAGGCACAGGTCTTTCGCCTGCTCGCCCAGGACCTGGCCGGGCTGCTCACCGTCGAGCGGCTGGCTGACCACCTTTCGGCGCTCGCCGATGCGGTCCTCGAGGAAACGATCCGCCGTGCGTGGCAGGATCTGCGCGCGCGCCACCGGGACGCGCCGCTCTTCGCCGTGATCGGCTACGGCAAGCTCGGCGGCAAGGAGCTCGGCTACGCCTCGGACCTGGACATCATCTTCCTCTATGGCGACGACGACGAGCGCGCCGGCGAGGTGTACGCGCGGCTCGCGCAGCGCATCAACCACTGGCTCTCCAGCCGCACCTCCTCAGGGGTGCTGTTCGAGACCGACCTCGCTCTGCGGCCGAGTGGCGCCTCGGGCCTGCTCGTCTCGTCGATCGCGGCATTCGAGCGCTACCAGGAGACGAGCGCCTGGACCTGGGAGCACCAGGCGCTGACCCGCGCGCGCTTCAGCGCCGGCGACCGGGCCGTGGGGGAGAAATTCGAGGCAGTGCGGGAAAAGATCCTGCGTCGGCAGAGGGACGAAGCGGCCCTGAAGAAGGACATCGCGCAGATGCGCGAGAAGCTGCATGACTTCCATCCGAATCGCAGCGGCCTGTTCGACCTGAAGCACGACCGCGGCGGCATGATCGACATCGAGTTCGCGGTGCAGTGCCTGGTGCTCGGCCACGCCCACCGCCACCCCGACCTGACCGGCAACCTCGGCAACATCGCGCTGCTTCGCATGGCCGCGGCGCACACCCTGCTCGATGCCGGCCTGGCCGAACAGGGTCGCGACGCCTACCGCGAGTTCCGGCGGCTGCAGCACACGCTGCGCCTGAACGGTGCGCAATACGCGCGCGTCCCGCGCGAGCAGGTCGCGGCGCAAGTCGAGGCGGTCAACCGCCTCTGGACGAGCGTGGTTGGGGCAGGTCCTTGATGTCCGGTGCGTCGGTGTCGAGCTTGCCCTCCCGCAGGCGCTTGCGCGCCGCGGCGGCGAGCTCCTCGTAGCGGCTCAGGTACTCGTCCAGCTGCTCCTCGTCGAGCTCCTCGAGGTCGAGGAGCGCGTTGTGCGCGCCCTGCGTGGCGCGGATCAGCTCGTCGAGCTTGATCTGGATCGCGGCGGTGTCGCGGTTTTGCGTGTTCTGGATCACGAACACCATCAGGAAGGTGATGATGGTGGTGGTGGTGTTGACCACCAGCTGCCAGGTATCGCTGAAGCCGAACAACGGGCCGCTTGCCGCCCAGAGAACGATCAGCAGCGTGGCGACGACGAACGCCGCCGGCCGGCCGACGACAGTCGAGATCGCGCGCGCCACGCGGGCGAAGCGGGACGCAGTGCGCAGCGCGCCCGGCTCGATGTCACGCATCGGGTGCATGTCACTGGTGACAGCAATTTGGATGCCCGCTGTCCCTGCGGAAGCTGATGTCGCCGTAGTACGCGCGGCGCGGAGCGTTGTTGTCGCCGTAGTCGGTCATGATGCCGATCGCCACCACGTCGCCCGGCTCCTCGCCGAAGGCGCGCTTGTAGTCCTCGACGATATTGCGTCGTACCGTGACCCACTCGCCGAGCCGCTGCTCGCCGCTTTCCACGACGATATGGCGCACGCGCTCGGTGTGCGGGCTGGAATACAGGCTCTCCACCGGCCGCTGGTTCTGCCAGACATAGAGCAGCGAGGCGTACGGCAGGCCGTTCACGGTGAGCGCCTTGGCCATGCGCATCTTTACGCGGTCGTCGAAGTCGAGCTTCGCCGTGTCGCCGTGGAAGGCGAGCGACAGTCGCACCGGCGGGCTTTCGCGCGACGGCCCGTTCGCGCCGCCGCGCCCGGAGTCGCGCGGCACGCGCCAGCGCCACTCGATGATCGGGTAGCGGTGCGGATCGAAATGGAGCTTGCGGGACAGGCCAGAGCCGCCCTCAGCCGAGTCGGCCTGGATGACCACCACGCCGTCCTGCTCGACCAACTGGTAGTTCGTCGGCGTGTTGCCCTTGACGATCAAGAACGGCTCCCAGCCGGCTTTCAAGTCGGCGCCGGGGCGCAGCTTCGAGAAGCGCGCCGCCTCGACGGTCTTGCCGTCCTCTAGCGGCAGGGTCTTCGACAGCTCGGTCGACCAGGCAAGGTCCTCCTCCGGCGCGAACGCGGCGCAGCCGCCAAGCATGACGAGCGCGGCCAGGGAAAGCGCGCGAATCAAATGGCTTCCCGTGGCGCGGTGCGCAGCGGACCGTCGACCTCCGCCGCAAGGCGCGAGAGGGCGTTGAGCAAGGCGTCGCGATTCAGCCGGTAGAGCACGCGTTGTCCCTGACGTTCTCCGGAAACCAGTCCTGCATCCTGAAGGATACCCAAGTGGCGCGAGACTGCAGGCGGGCTCATGCCGAACCGCCCGGCGAGCTCGGCCGTGGACAGCGCCGTCTGCGAGAGGAACGACAGCATCTGCCGGCGTGGCAGCGAGGCCAGCGCGGTGAACACGCCGTCGAGAGGATTAACAATCATGTTAATCATTGTGGCACAACTCGCCGCTCTGTGGTTAGAATCGGCCATCCCTCTCAGGAGAACGACGACCGATGGCGAAGAAGAAAGCGGCCGGCGCGCCGCTGTCGATGGCGGACCGCGACGGCTGGATCTGGTACGACGGCAAGCTGGTGCCGTGGCGCTCCGCGACCACGCACGTCCTCACCCACTCGCTGCACTACGGCCTGGCGGTGTTCGAGGGCGTGCGCGCCTACCAGACGCAAATTGGTACCGCGATCTTCCGCCTCAAGGAGCACACCGACCGCCTGTTCAACTCGGCGCACATCTACATGATGAAGATCCCGTTCACGCGCGAGAAGCTGATGCAGGCGCAGCTCGAGGTGGTGCGCGCCAACGAGCATGAGGCGTGCTACGTCCGGCCGATCGCTTTTTACGGCTCGGAGAAGATGGGCGTCTCGCCGGTGGGCGCCAAGGTGCACGTCGCCATCGCCGCCTGGCCGTGGGGCGCTTACCTCGGGCCCGAGGCGCTCGAGAAGGGCATCCGGGTCAAGACCTCTTCCTACGCGCGCCACCATATCAACGTGACGATGGCGCGGGCCAAGATGTCGGGCACCTATCCGAACTCGGTGCTGGCGACGCTGGAAGCCACCCAGCACGGCTATGATGAAGGCCTGCTGCTCGACGTCGACGGCTTCGTCGCCGAGGGCGCGGGGGAAAACATCTTCATCGTGAAAGACAACGTGATCTGGGAGCCCGAGCTCACCTCGGCGCTCACCGGCATCACCCGCACCTCGGTGATCGAGCTCGCCGGCGGCCTCGGCTATCAGGTCCGGGCGAAGCGCCTGACGCGCGACGACGTCTACATCGCCGACGAGTGCTTCTTCACCGGAACCGCCGCCGAGGTGACGCCGATCCGCGAGCTCGACGGCCGCGTCATCGGCGCCGGCAAGGCCGGGCCGGTGACCAAGGCGATCCAGAAGGCGTTCTTCGACGTGGTGACCGGAAAGGACAAGAAGCACCGCGCATGGCTGACACCAGTAAAGAAGTCGAAGTAAGCGAGAAGGACCTGCCCTTCCACTGCCCGATGCCGGGCTCGCCGCTCTGGTCGCGGCA
>Ga0075424_100001712_pt1 | contig 19443 bp, 8 predicted proteins | sample SoiMethybrSBSTD3_FD_75301 | JGI IMG/M metagenome (GOLD analysis project Ga0075424, IMG submission 75301) | Bulk soil microbial communities from a Populus tree surrounding site in Tennessee, USA - Soil MetaG P. TD hybrid SBSTD3 | ecosystem: Environmental > Terrestrial > Soil > Tree plantation... | reverse complement strand
TATCTCGCCGACGGCGCCAACGAGAAGATCCACGTCTTCGATCGGCAGTCGCTGACCGAGCTCACGAGCTTCGGCGATGGCGGACGGCAGCCTGGACAGTTCTACGCCGTCCACAGCATCGCGACCGACTCGAAGGGCAACCTGTACACGACCGAAACGTATCGCGGGCAGCGCCTGCAAAAGTTTGTGTACAAAGGTCTCGGGCCGGTGACGAAGCAGAATCAGGGCACCGTCTGGCCCACCAGGACGTCGACGCACTGAGACACAAAGGGAAAGCAACCGCAGAGCACGCGGAGCGCGCAGAGCTTCTTTTTCTCAGACGAGCATAGAAAAAGACTCCGCGGTCTCTGCGGTCTCTGCGGTTGCTTTCCCGCCGCGACGTTCCGCTATACTCCCCCGGATGAAACGCTTTGTTCTTCTCATGCTGCTCGTTGCGGCGGCGGCGGTGCCGCGCGCGCAGCGCGGCGGCGCGCAGGCGCCGAAGCTCGACGTCGATCCGCTCTGGCCCAGACCCTTCCCTGTCGCGAAGCACTGGATTCTCGGATCGGTGACCGGCGTGGCCGTCGACGCGCAGGATCGCGTGTGGGTGGTGCATCGCGGCGTCGATTCGCTGCAGAACAACGAGAAAGGGCCGACGCTCGAACCCTGGGCGAGCTCGTGCTGCTTCGCCGCGCCGCAGGTGCTGGCGTTCGACGCCGCCGGCACGCTGGTGGCGAACTGGGATCCGAAAAGCGGCAGCGGCTACGACTGGCCGCACGACGTGTCGGGGATCGCCGTCGACGGCAAGGGCAACGTGTGGATCGGCAGCGGCCTCGCGCCATCGGCCATGCCGGCGGGACGCGGGCGCGGCGCGCCCGCTGAAGGCGCGGCCGCACGCGGCGGCGATCAAGCCGCTGCAGGCCGCGGCGGACGCGGCGGCGCCGCGCCGCCGGCAGGGCCCGCCGATGCGCAGGTGCTGAAGTTCGACAAGAGCGGCACGTTCCTGCTGGCGATCGGCAAGTCGGGCCAGACCGATGCGGGCACTCAGTCGAATCTGAGCCGGCCGCTCGCCATCGCCGCCGACGATGCGGCGAACGAGGTGTACGTCGGCGACGAGGGGCACAACCGCGTCGCGGTGTTCGATGCGAACACCGGCGCCTTCAAACGCGACATCAAGGCGAACGGCGATCCGTTCAAGTCCGTCACCTGCGTGAAGCTGTCGAAGGACGGCATGGTCTACGTCTGCGATCGCCAGAACGATCGCCTCCAGGTGTTCCAGAAGAACGGCACGTTCGTGAAGGAGGCGTTCGTCTCCAAGACCACGACCGGCGACGGTTCGGTGTGGGACGTGGCGTTCTCGCCGGATCAACGCCTGCTGTACGTCGCCGACGGCCACGACAAGAAGGTGTGGATCCTCGATCGCGCGTCGCTCGAGACGATCGGCGGCTTCGGCCAGGGCGGCCGCTACCCGGGCGAGTTCTACGGCGTCGGCAGCGTCGCCGTCGACTCGAAGGGGAACGTCTACACGGGTGAAACCTACGAAGGCAAGCGCGTCCAGAAGTTCGTGAGGAAGTGACGACGACCGACGCAGAACACGCAGAGCACGCAGAACCTAGTTTCTTTTCTGCGGGCTCCGCGGGTTCTGCGTTGTACGTCGGATGAGGGTGGCATGAGACGCAATGTGTTCATCGGCTCGACGCTCGCGGCGCTGCTCGTGGCGCTCGGGATCGGTCAGGGCGTGCTCGAGCGGCGCGCCGAGGCGGTGCAGAACGGCGGCGGCAAGGTGCAGGTGCCGCGCTTCGAGGTCGACCCGACCTTCCCGAAGCCGCTGCCCAACCACTGGTATCAGGGGATGTCGATCGGCGTCGGGGTGGACGCCAACGATCACATCTGGATCGTCCATCGCCCCGACTCGGTGAACCCGATCGAGGCGGCGGCCGACTCGAAGACGGGCGAGTGCTGCGCGAAGGCGCCGCCGATCCTCGAGTTCGATCAGCAGGGCACGCTGCTGCGCCACTGGGGCGGCAGCGACGGCGAGGGCTATCAGTGGCCCTCGTCGAACCACGGCATCACCATCGACCACAAGGGCAACGTCTGGGTGGGCGGCAACGGCGGCGGCGACGGCCTCGTGCTGAAGTTCACGCAGGACGGCAAGTTCCTGATGCAGGTCGGCAAGAAGGGCGTGCCGGTGGACAGCAACAGCACCGAGCACTTCGGCCAGGTCGCCAAGATCTTCGTCGACAAGAAGGAGAACGAGGCGTACATCGCCGACGGCTACGGCAACAAGCGCGTCGCGGTGATCGACGCCGACACCGGCAAGTTCAAGCGGTACTGGGGCGCGTACGGGAACAAGCCGGACGACACGAACCTTGGCCGCTACAATCCCGAGGCGCCCGCGGCGCAGCAGTTCCGCACGCCGGTGCACTGCGCCGAGATGTCGACCGATCGCTTCGTCTACGTGTGCGATCGCGTCAACGATCGCATTCAGGTGTTCACGCCCGACGGCAAGTTCGTCAAGGAAGCGTGGGTGAGCAAGAAGACGCTCGGCGACGGATCGACGTGGGACATCGCGTTCTCGAACGACCCGCAGCAGAAGTTCATCTACCTCGCCGACGGCCACGACGAGAAAGTGTGGATCCTCGATCGCCAGTCGCTCGAGATCCTCACGAGCTTCGGCGACGGCGGCAAGATGCCGGGGCAGTTCTACGCCGTGCACAGCATCGCGACCGACTCGAAGGGCAACATCTACACGACGGAAACCTACGACGGCCGCCGGCTGCAGCGCTTCCTCTACAAGGGCATGCAGACCGTGACGAAAGGCGAGGATCAAGGAACCGTCTGGCCGAAGACGAAAACGCAATAGGCCTGGCGGGCCAGGCGGGTCGGGCAGGTCTGGCGGGTCGGATACGTCAGATAGAGTGGGTCGGATAAAAACCTCTGTGTCTTACCCGCCCGACCTGCCCGGCCCGCCCGACTTGCCCGGCCCGCCCGGCCCGCCCGACCTGCCCGGCCCGCCCGGCCCACGCGACCTCACTCGCCGCGACTTCCTGGCGGCGGCGCTCTTGTCACCCGCGGCGCTCCGACAGGCGCCGCGCCCCGACGCCCGCTTCATCGCGACGGTTCCGCTCGGCGCGCCCGGCTCGGCGTCGCCCCCGTTCGGCCGTCTGCTCGGCGACGGCCTCGACGCGCGGCTGTTCACCGATCTCTCGACGCTCGACGCGTCCGGCGGCAGCCCGGTCATCCCCAACGACAGATTCTTCGTCCGCACGGCGGCGCCGCCGAACCTGCCCGCGCCCGATCGCTGGACGATCCACGTCGGCGGCCTCGTGCGCGCGCCGGCCGACGTCGCGCTGCGCGATCTCGACGCGCACCCGGCGCCGCGCGCGCGCCTGCTGCTCGAGTGCTCGGGCAACGCGGATCCGCTGAACTACGGCCTGCTGAGCGCGGCCGACTGGGAGGGCGTTCCGCTCGGCGCCGTGCTCGATCGCGTGCAGCCGTCGGCGCGCGCGCACCGCGTCCTCGTCTCGGGCGTGGACGACGGGAGCCGCGCGTGGCGGACGTCGATCGCCGGCGCGAGCTGGATCTTCACGCGCGACGATCTCGCGCGCGCGCTGCTCGCGGTGCGGATGAACGGCGCGCCGCTGCCGCGCGACCACGGCTTCCCCGTCCGGTTGATCGTCCCCGGCTGGTACGGCTGCGCCTGCATCAAGTGGGTGGACCGCGTCGACCTCGTGCCCGACGATGCGCCGGCGACGAGCCAGATGCGCGAGTTCGCCGCGCGCACGCACCAGCCCTTCGACTCGCGCGCGATCGAGCGCTCGCTCAGGGCAGGCCCACCGCTGCTCGCGCGGGATTTCATCCCGGCGACGATCGACACGGCGGCGATGCCGGTGCGCGTCGAGAAGTGGATCGCCGCCGGCCGCGCCGAGTACCGCATTGTCGGCATCATGTGGGGCGGATCGAAGCCGACGAGCGCGCTGTCGATCCGCTTCCGATCCGGCGGGCCGTGGGCGCGCGTCGACGACGGTCCGCTGCCGGAGTCGACGCTCACGTGGAGTGTGTGGAGGCACACGTGGCGGCCGGCGGAGCCCGGCCGGTACGAGATCGTGCTGCGCGTCGACGATCCGTCGATCCGCACGCGCCGGCTCGATGTGTTCTTCTACGTCCGCGAGGTGCAAATCGACGACGTGTGACGGCCGGGCGGGTCGGGCAGGCCTGGCAGGTCGGGCAGGTCGGGCAGGTCGGAGCTACCTGCCTGGCCCGCCCGGCCTGCCTGACCCTGCCGCCAGCGCGCGCATCTCGGCGAGCTCCGGTCTTCCCGCGTCGGCGAGGTGCCAGGCGGCGAGGAAATCCTTCGCGGCCTTCGCCGCGACCGCGGGGCGCCCCGCTTTCTGCTGCGCGCGCGCGAGGCCGACGAGGGACGCCGCGCGGCGCGGCGTCCGCGCGAGCGCCGCCTGAAACTGCGGGACCGCGCCGGCCGGATCGCCGGAGGCGAGCAGGATCTCGCCGAACAACTCCGCCGCGGGCTTGATCGGATACGGCCGCGCGACCGGCTTCGGCCGCTTCGCCTCCGCGCCCGACGCGTGCGCGAGCGCCGCGAGCGCGCCGGCGCGATCGCCGCGCGCGAACCGCATCAGGCCGTCGAGCTCCGCCGCCATGATGTGCGCGACCTCGCGCGCGTCGGCGTCGCCCACCGTCTTCGACGCGGTATCGAGGTGCTCGAGCGCCGCCTCCGCGCGCGCGCCGTCTCCGAGCTTCACGCTCGCGGCGCCGAGCGCGTAGAGCTCGTCGATGTTGTCGAAGCTCCCCTGCCCCTTCATCTGCGCCCAGTCGCCGATCTCGACGACGAGCCGCGCCTTCATCGAGGCGAGCTCGCTCTTGAGCGACGTCTCGCCGTAGCCTTTCCCGATTTCGCTCTCGGCATGCGCGTGAACCTCACCAGACCCGCCCGGCCCGCCTGGCCTGCCAGACCCGCCCGCGGCGATCGCGCGCTGCACTTCCGCCATCGCGCCGCGGGCTTTGTCGAACCGTCCCTGCTGCAAATACTCGTACTGCAGCCACGACAGCGCGTGGAAGTCGTACTGCGCCGCCGAGAGCCCTTTCCGCTTCGCGAGATCCACCGACGCGGCGAAGGCCGACTCGTCGGATGCGGCGGCCTCGTCCCACATGCCGAGAGGCAGGAAGACGTGCGACGGCATGTGGCGCGCGTGGCTCGACGCCGGCGCGATGCGCGCGTAGATGCGCGCCGCCTGCAGCCCCATCGCGGCGTGCTCGCCATCGTCGAACGCATGGAGCGCGTAGTGCGCGGCGCCCGGATGCCCGGGGTTCCGCTTCAGGATCGCGAGCGCGATGTTGCCTGCCTGGAGCGAGACCGCCGTATTCCGCTCGTTCGGCGGAATCGTCGCGAGCAGCGCCAGCGCGTAGAACGCCGCCGCCTCGTCGTCTTCGGGGAACGCCGCGTGGAGCTCGCCCATCCGCTGCGCGTACGCGCGGATGCGCGCCGGGCGGCCGCCGTCGCCGTACAGACGCTCGACCGCGTCGAGATAGCCCTTCTCACGCACGGTCGGTGCTTTCGCCTGCCTCGCCGCGCGCGTCGGCGCGAGCCGCGCGAGCACCGCGCGCGCGCGATCGGGCGCCTCGTTCATCCAGAGCGGCTGATCGTAGGCGAGCGCCTCGCCCCAGTACGCCATCGCGAACGCCGGATCGATCCGCTGCGCCTCGCGGAACGCCGCGATCGCGTCGTCGTACTCGAAGTTGTGAAGGAAAAGGACCCCTCGCAGGAAGGACGGTTGCGCCTGAGGGTTTCCTGACGTTCGAAAGGAGATGCGCCCGAGGGACTGCTCGGCCGACGCCGACAGCGTCAAGGACACAGAGGCTGGGATCGCGCGCCACAGAGGAACACAGAGGGACGCGGAAAGGACGCAAACAAAAAGGCCACGGGAGCGCTGCACGGAGAAAGTGTACTCCGCGCTCGCGCCGCCGTGGCCCAATCGGGAACCGCAGGCACTCAGCGAACGAAGTGGCGACCCTGAAAGGGTCGCCCTACGTCGATTTGTGCGGCGTCAAGCGGCATTCCTCTGTGCGTCCTCTGTGCGTCCTCTGTGCGTCCCTCTGTGTCCTCTGTCCCCCTCTGTGTCCTCGTCGCGTTCAGGTATTCCTTCGTTAGAAGGAATACCTGAACATGATCTGGGTGATGCGCATGAACCCGCCCTGCAGCTGCGTGCGGCCGAAGCTCGAGTTGCCGAACGTGTTGTTGCCTTGCAGCGCGCGCACGAGCGGGCGGTTGAACAGGTTCAACATCTCGATCTTCACCTGCGCGTTCTGGCTGCCGAAGCGCAGGTTCTTGATGAACACCGCGTCGACGTTGTACTGCGGCGGCGTCCGCACGTCGGTAATCGTGCGCGGCGCGTTGCCGAAGGTGAACGCCGGCGCAGCGGTGAACGCGGCCGGGTTGATCCACGTGGCCGTCGGATGATCGGCCGAGGCGAGCCGATCCTCGAAGCTGCCCGGCGTGCTCAGATCGGCGCCCGGGACGATGTTGGGGCGCTGGACGGCGCTCAGCGTGCCGGTATTGTCGCTCTGCTGCACTTCGAGCGGGAAGCCGGCCTGCAGGTTGATCGCCGTCGACAGCGTCCAGCCGCCCGCCAGCCAGTCGACGAGGCCGCTGTTCGCGCCCCATTTCTTGCCGCGCCCGAACGGCAGCTCGGCCACCGGCGCGATGATGACGCGGTGCGGGACGTCGAGAATGCTGTAGGTATAGTCGGCGTCCGGGTTGTAGCACGCCGCGAAGTTCGTCGACGTGCACGGCGGCGCCGAGGCGATGTAGTTGTAGTTGTTCAGCGGGTTGAAGCCGCCCGCCGAATAGAAGTTGCCCTCCATCACCTGGTTGTCCTTGAGGACGCTATAGGTGTAGCTGACGCGCCCGCCCCAGCCGTGCGTCACGCGCTTGGACCACTCGAACACCGCGGCGTTGTAGCGGCTCTTCCCCTCGAGCACGTGGCGCGCGAGGATGTTGCCGAACTGTGGATACGGCCGCAGCAGCTGCTGCCGCGAGATCGTCGCCGAGTTGCCGAAGGGGCCGGCGTTCGTATTGCCAAAGAACGGGTTGGGCACCGTGGCGGTCAACGCCGACCCGAGCGCCATGTACTTCGGATCGAGCTGGTTGATGTTGACGCCGGCGTCGTTCGAGCCGCCGAGGCTGAGATGATCCCCGCGCGATCCAACGTAGCTGACCGTGACCGCCTGCGCGCCCGGCAGCTCACGCTGGAAGTCCACGGAGAACTGCTGCACGCGCGGCGCGGTGCTGTTCTGGTCGACGTAGCTGATGTTCGTGCCGACGCCGGTGAGTGTGCCGAGCGAGTTGCCGAGCGGCTGCACCAGCCCGTTCGGGAATGGGTTGCTGATATTCACCGTCGGCGTGCCGCCCGATGCCGGGAGCGACTGCGGAGAGATCGTGTTCTGCGCGAAGCCGACCTGGCCGTAGTTGTTCGTCGAGGTGCTCGGCGCCGGGTAGTTGTACGGCGCCCAGTACAGCCCGTAGCCGCCGCGGATCACGGTGTTCGTGTCGAGCGAGTAGACGAGGCCGACGCGCGGCGACGCCTTCACCTTCGGCGGATTCCCCTGCGTCGTCGGGTTGCCGTTGATGCCGGCGTACATCAGGCCGCCGCCGACCGTCCGCGCCGGCGTGCCCGCGATCGGATCGGCCGGGATCGTGATCGACGACAGCGCACTGGTCGCCGCCGGATCGAAGCCGACGGTGAAGTTGTTGTTCTGCTCGGCGATGCCCGTTTCGTGCTCGAGGCGCAAGCCGTAGTTCACCGTCAGCCTGGAGTTGACGCGCCAGTCGTCCTGCGCGTAGCCGCCGTAGTAGTAGGTGAACAGGTTGATCGGCGACGCGAGCGAGATCGTGCTCTGGCGATTCGACAGCGACGATTGATAGCCGAGCAGGAACGACGCGAACGAGTTGCCGTTCAGCGGATCGCTGTTCGTGCCGTTCGAGGACGTAATGTCCTTATCGAAGTCGAAGATGCCCGCGCCGTTGCCGGGCGCGTTGAAGTCGAGGCCGATCTTGCGGAAGTCGCCGCCCATCTTGAACGTGTGCGTCCCGACGAACCTCGAGAATGCCGCGTTGGCGCTCACCGACTTCCAGTTACGGTCGGTCGGATCGATGGCGCCCATCGTCTGGCCGAAGTACTGGTCGTAGCCGCGGACGCGGATGTCGGGGAATTTTTGGACCGTGATCTGGTTCAGGTAGTTCTGCGAGAAGCCAAGGCTCGCCGGGTCGAATGCCAGCGTCAGCGTGTCGTTGTCCGGGAAGCGCGTGACGCCGACGCGCAGCGCGAGCACCGAGCTGTCGCTCAGCACCCATGTATTGTTCGCCGCGAAAATCTTCGGACGGCGCACGAGCAGGTAGTCGCCCGGATCCGCGAAGCGGTTCGGATCGTTCTGGTCGGCCGAACCGAAGTAGTTCGAGCACGGCTCGTTGGACCGGTTGTACAGATAGAAGCCGCTCAGCGAGACCTTGTCGGTGAACTTGTGCTCCGCCTTGACCGTGTATTCCTGCGTCCAGCTCGACTTGATGAGCGACGTGCGGTTGTAGTTCACGCTGCCGTTGTCGATCTGGGTGTCGGCCGCCGGCAGGTACTTGAGCATGTTCAGCGCGACCGGGTTCAGGCGCGCCGTTGGAATCACGTTCCCCGGGAACGGCAGCCGCGTCAGCGGGTCGTAGATGATGACGGGACGACCGGAGCCGTCCGTCAACCGCGAGAAATCGCCTCTGCGCTCGAGGTCGGTCGGCATCAGCTCGCTCGCGTTGCGCGTCTGCGTGTCGGTGTAGTTCTCGGCGGCGAACCAGAAGAAGGTGCGGTCCTTCTTGATCGGGCCGCCGAAGCCGCCGCCGCCCAGGTAGTACGGGTTGTTCGGCTTGCCGAGCTTGCTGGCGGTCGTGAGGTCGCCATTGTTCGCGGCGACGCGGCCGGCGATGTCGTTGAAGTAGTTGTTTTTCTCGAGCGAGATCGGCCGCGTCTGATAGAAGCCGGTGCCGTGGAACGCGTTGGTGCCCGACCGCAGCGTCGTGTTGAAGACGCCACCGCCGGTGCGGCCCATCTCCGCGTCGTAGGTGTGCACCTGGACCTTCACGTCGTCGAGCGCCTCGATCGTCGGGTTCGCGCTCGCGCGGTTGCGCAGGTCGGTGATCGGGACGCCGTCGAGCGTGTAGTTGTTGCCGCGGCGCGTGCCGCCGCCGAGCGAGAGCAGCGACGCGTTGGTCTGATCCTGCTGCCGGTTGAACTGCGTGTCGCCCGACGGGATGACGGTGGGCACCGTGGTGCCGATCATGAAGGCGTTGCGGCCCGGCGCCGGCAGCGTCTGCAGCGCCTGCGTGTCGAGCACTGTGCCCTGCGACGCGTTCGAAGTGTCGATGAGCGGCGCCTCGCCCGTGACCGTCACGTTCTCGGTGATCGCGCCCACTTCGAGCGTCAGGTCGAGCGTGAGGAACTGCTGGGTCCCGATCCGGATCCCGCCGCGATCGATGGTCTTGTATCCCTGTAAGACTGCTTTGACGCCGTAATTACCGGGATCGACGTTGGAGAACACGTACTCGCCGCGCTCGTTGGTCACGACGGAACGCTTGATGTTGGTCTGTTCGTTGGTGAGCGTCACTTCGACGCCCGGAATCACGCCGCCGGCGTCCTTGATCGACCCGCGAATTCCACCCTGGAAGCCCTGACCGAACACCGCCGGGGCGATGCTCACGACCAGCAGCGCTCCAAATATGAGCGCGGCCCGGATTCTCATGTTCTCCTCCGAGTTATAGGGACGAGGCCCGTTTGTCGCCTACGGATGGCCGATTCTAGGGGCCTCCGAACGGGGGTTGCAACAGCTAATGTCGCGTTGGACGCACTGGAGTGACGAATTTGGAGCGCATGTGCCACGCGCTCCAAAAATCCGGATTGCCGCGCCGGCTGCCGATGCCGCCCGCCGCGCCCCCGCGGTGTCAGGCACGTGCCTGACACGTGCCTGACACGTGTCTGACACGTGTCAGGCACCGGAAGCGCGCGCGGTCACCAGGAGTAGCGGAACATCACCTGCGTCGTCCGCATGAACCCGCCCTGCGACACGATCGTGCCGAACGCCGAGTTCCCTTGCGTGGTATTCATCTGACTGCCGCGCAATTGCACGCGGTTGAACAGATTGATGACCTCGATCTTGATCTGAATCTGGCGTCCGGCCGGGAGGCCGACGTTCTTCGACACCGAGACATCCGTCTCGGTCTGAATCGGCGTGCGCACCTCGGTTTCGACGCGCGGCGCATTCCCCCACGTGCCGGCTGGCGCCGCGACAAACGCCGCCGCGTTGAGCCACGCGGTCGACGGGTGATCGGCCGATGCGACGCGATCGGGCCAGTCGCCCGGCGTCACCATCGGCGCGCCCGTGACGTTCGGCCGCTGGCCGTTGCCGAGCAGGTTGCTGTTCGAGTTGCTCTGTGACACGCCGATCGGGAAGCCGCTCTGATAGGTGAACACCGCCGCCGCCACCCATCCGCCGACGAGCAGGTTCGACCACGTGCTCCCGCCGCCGATCCAGCGGCCGCGGCCGAACGGCAGCTCGAAGATCGGCGCGATGACGACGCGGTGCGGCGTGTCGAGGATGCCGTAGGTGTAGTCGACGAGCGGATCGAAGCACATCGCGTTGTACGTGTCGGTCCGTGACAGGCCGGCAGTGCACGCCGGCAGGCTCGCGACGTAGTTATAGTTGTTCATCGGCCCGGCGCCGCCGGTGTTCGCGATGCCGGGGTTCGTGTAGAAGTTCGTCTCGCCGACCTGGTTGTCCTTGAGCACGCTGTAGGTGTAGCTGAAACGGCCGCCGAACCCGTGCGTCACCCGTTTGTTCACTTCGACGACGCCGGCGTTGTAGCGATTCATGCCTTCGCTCACCTGCCGCATGTTGACGCTCACGAACTGCGGGTACGGCCGCAGCAGCTGCGACCGCGTCGTCGTCGCATTGTTGCCGAGCGCCGTGCCGGCGAACGCCGGGTTGCCGAAGAACGGGTTCGGCACGGTCTGGTTCAGCACGGCGGTCCCGAGCGCGAGGTACTTCGGATCGAGCTGGTTGACGTTGACGATCGTGTCGGCCGTACCGCCGAGCGGGAGATGATCGCCGCGCGCGCCGATGTAGCTGACCGTCATCGCGAAGCCGCCGCCGAGCTCGCGCTGCACGTCCACGGAGTACTGCTGCACACGCGGCGCGGTGCGGTGCTGATCGACGAAGTTGATGCTCGTGCCGACGCCCGCCAGGGCGCCGAGGCTGTTGCCCGACGGCGCGACGAGACCGTTGGGGAACGGACTGGTGAGCGACACCGTGGGCACGCCGACGCTCTGCGGCGCCGACGTGTTGTTCGAGTAGCCGACGGCGCCGTAGGACGTGGGGCTCGGCGCCGGGTAGTTCCACGGCGACCAGTACAGCCCGTACCCGGCGCGAAGGACCGTACGGCTGTCGAACGAGTACACCGTGCCGACGCGCGGCGACCATTTCGCCGCCGGTGGATTCCCCTGGTGCGTCGGATTGCCATCGACGCCGGCGTACATGAGGCCGCCGGCGACGCTGCGCGCCGGCGTGCGGCCCGTCGGATCGGTCGTCGCCGGAATGACGATCGACGAGAGCGAGCTGGTCGTCGACGGATCGAAGCCGACGGTGATGTTGTTGTTCACCTCGCGGATGCCGTCTTCGTGCTCGACGCGCAGGCCGTAGTTGAGCGTCAACTTCGAGCTGACGCGCCAGTCGTCCTGCACGTAGCCGCCGAAGTAATTCGCGTAGATGTCGAGCGGCGTGGTGAGCCCCATCCGGCTCGTCGTCGACTGGAAGTCACCGTTCGGATAGCCGAGCAGGAACGACGCCATCGCGTTGCCGTCGAGCGCGCTGGCGTTGTTCAACCCGGTCGACGAGGTGAACTCGCGTCCGAACTCGAAGCAGCCGCTCGGGCACGACGTGCTATCGAGCAGGCCGCCGATCCGCCGGTAGTCGGCGCCGAGCTTGAAAGTATGCGTGCTCACGAACCGCGAGTAGCTGGCGTTGGTGCCCCACGATTTGTACACGCGGCTTTTCACCGGATCCTGCGCGCCAAGCGAGCGGTAGGTGCTGGTGAAGTTCACGATCGGGAACTTCGGCACGCCAGTCTGGTTGATCAACCCGAGGTAGTTCTGCGAGAAGCCAAGTTGCGCCGGGTCGTAGTCGATCGACAGCGACGGGTTGTCGGGGAAGCGCGTCCACCCGAAGCGCAGCGCGAGGACCGAGTTGTCGCTCGGAATCCATGTGTTGTTGATCGCGAGGATCTGCGGCCGGCGCTTGAGGATGTAGTCGTTCACGTCGACGAAGCGGTTCGGATCGTCGAGCCCCGCGATGTAGTTCGAGCACGGCTCGTCGGTGCGGTTGTACAGATAAAAGCCGGTGAGGGCGACCTTGTCGGTGAACTTGTGCTCGACTTTCACGCTGTACAACTGCTGGAACTTGTCGTTGATCACCGCCTGCGAGCTGAAGTTCGCCGCGCCGTTGTCGACGTCGAGGAGCGGCAGCGGCAGATAGCCCAGCATCTTCTGCGCGACGGGATTGATCCGGTTCTGCGGAATGACGTTGTTCGGGAACGGCAGGTGCGTCAACGGATCGTAGATGCGGATCGGCGTCGCGCCCGAGGTCGTCGCCGAGAAGTCGCCGGTGCGCTCGGCCTGCGTCGGCAGCACGATGCCGGGCGAGTTGCGCGTGGAGATGTTGTGATAGTCCTCGCTGGCGAACCAGAAGAACGTCCGATTCTTCACGATCGGGCCGCCGAGGCCCGCTCCCGGCGTGTACCACGACGTGTCCTGCTTCTTGTTCAAGTTCACGCAGGACGCGTCGCCCGCTGCGCACTGCTCGAGCGCCTTCTGGCTGAAGTAGTTGTTCGCCGCGCCCCAGACCGGCCGCGTCTGGAAGAACGCCGTGCCGTGGAAGACGTTGGTCCCGGAGCGCAGCGTCGTGTTGAAGACGCCGCCGCCGGTGCGCCCCATCTCCGCGTCGTAGGTATGGACCTGCACCTTCACATCGTCCAGCGATTCGATGGTGGGGTTCGCGACCGCGCGGTTCGTCAGGTCGGTAATCGGCACGCCGTCGAGGGTGTAGTTGTTGCCGCGGCGCGTGCCGCCGCCGAGCGAGAGCAGCGAGGCGTTGGTCTGATCCTGCTGGCGATTGAACTGCGCATCGCCCGACGGCACGACGGTTGGCACCGTGGTGCCGATGAGGAACGCGGCGCGGCCGGCCGCCGGGAGCGTCTGCAGCGCCTGCGTGTCGAGCACGGTGCCCTGCGACGCGTTCGCCGTCTCGATGAGCGGCGACTCGCCGGTGACGGTGACGTTCTCCTCGATCGCGCCGACCTCGAGCGTCAAGTCGAGCACGATGAAGGTCTGCGTGCCGATGCGAATGCCGCCGCGGTCGATCGTCTTGAACCCCTGCAGCGCCGCCTTCACGTTGTAGGTGCCCGGGTCGACGTTCGTGAACACGTACTCGCCCCGCTCGTTGCTGACGGTGGAGCGGCTGATGTTCGTCTGTTCGTTCTTGAGCGTCACCTCGACGCCGGGCACGACGCCGCCGGCATCTTTGATCGCGCCGCGCAGGCCCCCCTGAAACCCCTGGCCGGACGTGTTTCCCGCAAGACACATCACGCACACCGCCGCCAGCGCCAGCGCAGCCCGAAGCTTCATGATCCGCCTCCGTCGAAACCGAGGACCGAATCGCGTGGGGTGACGTGGGGATTCTAAGACTGCGGGGCCGCGCGGAGAAAGGAAATATAAGGACGAAAGAAGCCCGCGAACGCCGAGCCGTCCGCGGGCAGCTGATTCAGGGTTTCTTCGTTTCGAACTTGATCGTCTTCAGGATTCCCGCTTCCTTCGGCAGCTCGGTCTGCCCCGCCGGGAATTTGTTCGCGCTGAACACGAACGAGAGGATGTCGGCGTTCTGCTGCCCGGAGAGCGAGCCCGGCGCGTTCTGCGGCATCGAGATCCGGATCCGTTCGAACAGATCGCCGATCGTCAGGCCGTCCCACCCGGCCATGAACTCGCCGCCGGAGAGCGGCGGCGCCATCTCGCCGCCGGTCAGCTCGCTGCCGTGGCACGACGCGCAGTTCTCGGAGTAGAGCGCCTTGCCACGGTTCGCCTGTTCATCGGTGTACACGCCGTCCCAGATTGATTTGGTCGGTGGCTGCGCGTGAACCGCCGACCCGAGCGCCAGCACCGCCGCGAATGGAATGAGTGCAACCGCCGCAAACCGTAGCCTCATGTGTCCTCTCAACAAAAACAGCCGATATCGAAGACCGATTGTACAGCACCCGCAGGGCAGGAAGGCAGGAGGGCAGGAAGGCAGGAATTCACGGACGGAAGGCTGGAGGGTTGAATGACGAAAGACGAAAGGCTGAAAGGTTGAAAGGCGAAGGACGGAGGGAGGGAAGGCAGGCCTTCCTGCCTTCACCTTCCATCCTTCGGCCTTCCTCCTTCGTAATTTCAGCTCTATTGCCTTCCGCCCGTGAATTTCTGCCCTCCTGCCGTCCTGCCGTCCTGCCTTGCGATCGTCAGAACCTGTACCTGAAGCTCAACTGCCAGATCCGCATGAACCCCGCCTGGATGTCGACGCGGCCGAAGCTCCCTTGGTCGACGGCGATGATGTTGGAGGGGTAGTTGCCGAACTTCGCCGTGTTCGTGAGGTTGAGGATCTCGAAGCGGATTTCCCCCACCTGATTGCTCGCGAACCGTGTGGCCTTGGCGAGTACCAGATCCACGTTCTTGCGGAACTGATAGCGCGCGCTGTCAATGGTGCGCGGCGCGTTGCCGTACCGTCCAACGCCAGGATTCGCGAATGCGGCCGCATTGAACCATCGAGCGTCCGGATGGTCCGCGGAGGCGGCGCGATCCGCGTCGCTCCCCGAGGTATTCGGATCGCCGACGAGGTTGGGTCGCTGACGGCCGCCCAACAGGCCGAGGTCTGTGTCGGACGCGCCCGAGCTGAGGACCGTGTTCAGCGGCGCCCCGCTCACCAGTTCGACGACCGCCGAGGCGTTCCAGCCGCCCGCCAGCGCGTAGGCCATACCCTTCCGGTCCGCCGGGCTCGGAAGGTTCACGAGGGGCGCCAGGATGATCCGGTGTGGCGAGTCGTAGATGCTCCTGCTGTACTCCGCGTCAAGGTCATAATTGTTCTGCGGGATGTTATTACTCGCCGATAGGATGCGCGCGTACGTGTTCCCCTGGCCGAACTGATTGTCCATCGTGCGGCTCCAGGTGTAGCTGAAGCGGCCGCCCCAATGGCCCGCCCCGGTTCGCTTGTTCAGCTCGAACGACGCCGCGTTGTACTGGCGGCGCCCGCCGGTCGTCGTCTCGTACATCTTGATGTCGCCAAACTCCGGGAACGGCCGTAAGAGCTGGCCGCGCGGAATGGTCGGGCGGGTACCGAGCTCGCCGGCCGCCGCGATACCGAAGAACGGATTGGCAATCGACTGGCGAAGCGCCGCTGCATCCCACCCACCATTGGCAGCGGGGAATTGCGCGCGTGCCACGGCTGGATCGATCTGGTTGATGTTGATGAACGCGTCGTTCGTACCCGCGTAACCGATATCGCGACCGGTGGCGCCAATATAACCAATAGTGAGAGCCATGTTTCCCGGCAGCTCTCGCTGAATATCCAGCGAATACTGATGCACCTTCGGCGAGCCCTTCGTCTGATCGACGAAGTTGATGTCGCCGCCGACGCCGGTGAGCAGGCCCTGACTGCTTCCGATCGGCTGCTGCAGTCCCGATGGGAACGGGTTGTCCAGCGAGGTGAGCGGCACCTCGCTCTCGCTCGACGACTGGTTCAGAGCGGTCGATCGAGTAAAGCCGATCTGGCCACGCTGGTTGTAATTCCACGGTGCCCAGAACAGACCGTATCCACCGCGCACGACGGTGTGCGTGTCGACCGCGTACGTCGCTCCAACACGCGGCGCAGGCTTGATCTTCTTCGGATTGCCCTGATAGTCGTTCGCACCGTTGACGCCTGCGTACATGAGACCGCCTCGCAGGGTCTTTCCCGCGAGTAAGCCGGTCTTGGGCACGAGTCCATCGATTGGATTGGTGGCATTTTGATCGAAGCCAACCGTCTGCTGGTTGTTGACTTCCCGCAGGCCATCCTCATGTTCGAGCCGTAAGCCATAGTTCAACGTTAAGCGCGAGCTCACGCGCCAGTCGTCCTGGTAATAGGCGCCCCAGTAACGCGTGTACCATTCGAGTGTCCCTTGATTGGCGGGCGCGGATCCGCTTACCGGCAGACCCAGAAGGAGACTTGCCACTTCGTGGCCACCCACACCACTCAAGCTCTTTGTGAAGTTCGGGTTGAAGTTGAAGATGCCGCCCTGGGTAAAGGTTTCCGTCGCAGTCGCCACTCCCAGCCGCCGGAGGTCGGCACCCACTTTGAAGCTGTGGGTGCCCGCCAGCTTGGTCAGCGCGCCGTTGATCGCGTAGGGGCCCTTCCATCGCGTCGGTCCTCCGCCCACGCCGCCCACGCCTTCGACCTCGTCGAAGTTGAGCTGAGGGAATGTGTCCTTGCCGCTTGGATCGAGAGCGTTCACGTAGGTCGGGCTGAATCCCAGCGATTGAAGCCCATCGGTAAAGGGCTGCTTGTCACACGAGTCCTGCCAGGTGGTCCAGCCGTACCTCAACGTGAAAACCGTCGAATCGTTGATGATGTTCGTGCTGTTGAACACCAGGACGTGCGGCCGCCGGCGCAGCGGGCCAAACCATTGATCCTGGTCCGCCATGAACAACTTGTCGGGGAGCATGAGCGTGGTGCCGGGCTCGTCGGTCTTGTTGTAGATGTAAAGCCCGCTCAACGACGATTTGTCCGTGAACTTGTGCTCGACCTTGACCGTGTACATTTGGGCCTTGTCAACAAGGAACCCTGTCCCGATCGCGTTCGGCTCGTCGTTCTCGTTCGAGGCCATCGGCCCGTTGATCGTCTGGCTGGGCCATAACTTCAGGATATTCAAGCCGACTTGGCTGACCGCCGGATGCGTCAGCGGAATGATCGCATTGGTGAACAGACCGCCTGTGGCGATCGATCCGGTGCCTGCGGCCGGACATCTGGCATTGGCGGTGCCGCCACGGCACCAGGGGTTGTAAAGCACTACGGGCCTCCCCCCGATCGTCGAATGGGAGAAGTCGCCGTTCCGCTGGTTCAGCGTCGGCCAGATCTCTGACAAGTTCCGCGTCGTTCCTGAACGGTAGCCTTCCGTGGCCGCCCAGAAGAACGTCCGGTCCTTCACGATGGGGCCACCGGCCCCGCCGCCGTACAGCCGGTAATACGCATCCGACAACCCGGTGTTGTCCTTGTTTTTGCCCGGCGTCAGCGCATCGAAGTAGTTCAGAGACTGGCCCCAGACCGGGCGCGTCTGGTAGAAGCCGCTGCCGTGGTACGCGTTGGTCCCCGATTTGGCCGTAACGTTGAACACGCCGCCGCCGGTCCGGCCCATCTCCGCATCGTAGGTATGGACCTGGACGTTGACTTCCTCGAGCGCTTCGATGGTGGGGTTGAGGACCGCGCGGCCTCGCAGCTCGGTGACTGGCACACCGTCGAGCAGGTAGTTGTTGGCGCGGATGCCGCCACCGCCGAGCGATACGAGCGAAGCGTTACTCTGATCCTGCTGCCGGTTGAATTGCGGGTCGCCGGTGGGCATCACCGTCGGAACGGTGACGCCGATCAGAAACGCATTGCGGCCCGGTGCAGGCAGGCTGTCGAGCAGCGTCTTGTCGAGCGCGCCGCCGTGCGACGCGTTCGACGTGTCGATGAGCGGCGACTGCCCCGTCACCGTGATCGATTCCTCGAGCGCGCCGATCTGCAGCATCACGTCGAGCGTGACGAACTGCTGCGTGCCGACGACGAGCCCCCTCGATTCGTAGGTCTTGTAGCCGGTGAGCTGCGTCTTCAGCGTGTAGGTGCCGGGCGCCACCGCGGGAAAATTGTACTGGCCCACGGCGTTGGTGACGACCTCGCGCGAGATGTTCGTCGCCTCGTTGACGAGCGTCACCGTGACGCCGGGGATCACGCCGTTCTGATCGCGGACCTCGCCCCGCACTCCTCCGGTGAACTGCTGCGCGCCGGCGACCGCGGCGGCGAAGAGCACGAGCAGAGCGCAAAGGGTTCCCCTGGGTACGTGTCTGTGCATGACATCCCTCCGTGAAGACCACAGATTCGGATCGCAACTCACGACATCGACCAGAAACAAGATCGGCTGTGGAGCTGAGCGCCGGCGCCATTCTAGTGCGCTTCGCGCGATGCGCAATCACGAAATGCGGTACGCTGACGCCGAAAATGGCGGACGCAAGGATTTGGATCCCGCGCGCCGCGGCCGTCGCGTGTCTGATCGTGGGATCGACGGGAGTGGCGTGGAGCGCCGCCGCGCCCGCCGGCGCGCGAGCCGCGCTCGCGCGCGGCATCGAGGCGCTCCATTATTTCGAGTACGAGGAGGCAAACGACGCGTTCCGCGAAGCGCACCGCCTCGATCCCGGCCTGGTGATGGCCTGCTGGGGCGAGGCGATGACCTATCACCAGACTCTTTGGCGCAACGAGGACCTCCAGGCGGGGCGTGCGGCGCTCGCGCGCTGCGGCGCGACGCCGGCGGCGCGCGCCGCAATCGCAAGAACGCGTAAAGACGCGATGCTCCTCGACGCGGCCGACGCGCTGTTCGGCGCCGGTGACGGCGCGGCCCGCCGCAGCCGCTACGCCGACGCGATGGCGCGCCTCTACGCGCGCGAGCCCGACGATCCCGACGTCGCCGCCTTCTACGCGCTCGCGCTCCTCGGCACGACGTCGCGCGGTCTCATCGGTTCGCAGGATCCGCACGAGGGGCACAACCGCGCGCTCGCCGGCAGCGACACGCAGCGCCAGGTCAACGAGATTCTGCAGAAAGTCCTGCGCGCCCATCCGGCGCACCCCGGCGCGCTGCACTACATGCTCCACAACGACGACGACCCGGAGCACGCGGGCATCGCGCTGGGCGCGGCGCAGGCGCTCGCCCGGCTCGCGCCCGACTCGAGCCACGCGCTCCATATGCCGTCGCACATCTTCGTCCAGCTCGGGGCGTGGCAGGACGCGGAAGCGTCCGACGCGGCGGCGTTCGCGGCGTCCGACGCCTGGGTCGCGCGCAAGCGGCTGCCGCGCGCGCTGCGCAGCTATCACGCGCTCGCGTGGCGCGAATACGAGCTGCTGCAGCTCGGACGCTACCGCGAGGCGCGCGCGACGCTCGACGAGATCGAGCCGGTGGTGAAGGAGAGCGGTCAGCTGACGCTCCTGAGCGACCTCTCGACGATGCGCGCGCGGTACGTCGTGGAAACGGCGAGCTGGCACCTCCTCGCGCGCCAGACGACGTTCGGCAACGCCGACGAGCTGTTCGCGATCGGGATGAGCGCGGCGCGGGCGGGC
>Ga0075424_100001711_pt1 | contig 19460 bp, 17 predicted proteins | sample SoiMethybrSBSTD3_FD_75301 | JGI IMG/M metagenome (GOLD analysis project Ga0075424, IMG submission 75301) | Bulk soil microbial communities from a Populus tree surrounding site in Tennessee, USA - Soil MetaG P. TD hybrid SBSTD3 | ecosystem: Environmental > Terrestrial > Soil > Tree plantation... | reverse complement strand
GCGCTCGACGGCACGCATCTCGTGTGGCCTTGCGGTTTTAGGCCCTCGCCGTTACCCTTGGGCTGAATTTTGCCACTCCTCGCCCTGGGGGCCCGTGAACACCGAGACCCTGCAGAACATCGCGTTGTTCGAGAAGTGCAGGAATTTCCTTCCCAAGGCTCGCGAGGTCCAGGCATCTGGACTCCACGCGTGGTACAAGCCGATTTCCCGGTCCGAAGACACCGTGGTGGTGATCGAGGGCAAAGAGCGGATCATGATGGGCTCCAACAACTACCTGGGGCTCACGCATCATCCGGAGGTCCTCGCCGCCGCCAAGGCGGCGCTCGATCGCTACGGCTCGGGCTGCACGGGGAGCCGGCTCTTGAACGGCACGCTGGACCTGCACCAGCAGCTGGAAGGCGAGCTGGCGCAGTTCTTCGGCAAGGAAGCCTGCGTCGTGTTCTCGACCGGCTACCAGGCGAACCTGGGAATCGTGTCGGGACTGGTGGGTCGCGGCGACGTCGTCTTCCTGGACAAGCTGGACCACGCCTCGATCGTGGACGGCGCCAAGATGTCCTATGGCCAGACGGAGCGCTTCAACCACGGCGACATGGGAAGCCTCGAGCGCAAGCTGCAGCAGGTGCCCCCGGGCACCGGCGTGATGATCATCGTCGACGGCGTCTACTCCATGGAGGGAGACATCGCCGACGTGCCGAACCTGCTCAGGCTCGCGCAGAAGCATGGCGCGGCGCTCGCCATCGATGACGCGCACGCGGTGGGTGTGCTGGGCCCGCGGGGCGACGGCACCGCCGCGCATTTCGGGATGAGCGACGACGTGGACCTGATCGTGGGCACGTTCTCGAAATCGCTCGCGTCGATCGGCGGGTTCGTGGCGGGCCCCGAAGGCGTGATCGAGTTCCTCCGCTATAATGCCCGGCCGCTCGTCTTCACCGCCGCCCTGCCGCCCTCCAACACCGCCGGCGTGCTGGCCGCCCTGCACGTCATGCAGCGCGAGCCGGAGCGGCGGGAGTGTCTCTGGGTCAATGCGCGCCGGCTCCAAGCGGGCCTCCGGTCGATGGGGTTCGACATCGGGACCACCGAGACGCCCATCGTCCCGTTCCTGATCGGCGAGTTCGAGAAGACGCTGCTCTTCTGGCGCAAGCTGTTCGACGCCGGCGTGTTCACCAATCCCGTCGTGCCGCCGGCGCTGCCGCCCTCACGTTGTCGGCTGCGCACCAGCGTGATGGCGACGCACTCGGCCGATCAAATCGACTACGCCCTGGAGACCTTCGGCAGGCTGGGAAAAGAGCTGGGGGTCATCTGAGCGCTCCGCAGATCGTGCCCGTCACGAACGGGCGCGGTCTGGAGCGGTTCATCGGCTTTCCCTACGACCTGCACCGCGGCGACCCGCTCTGGGTGCCGCAGCTGCGGATGGACGTCCGGACCCTCCTCACGCCGGGCAAGAATCCCTTCTTCGAGCACGCCGAAGCGCAGTATTTCCTCGCCGTCCGGGACCGCCGCCCAGTCGGCCGCATCGCCGCCATCAAGAACGACGCCCACACGCGCGAGCATAGCGATCGGGTCGGATTCTATGGCTTCTTCGAGTGCGTGAACGAGCAGGCGGTGGCAAATGCCCTGTTCGACGCGGCCGCCCGTTGGCTCTCGGGCAAGGACTTCCAGGTGATGCGCGGACCGATGAACCCATCGGTCAACGACGATTGTGGGTTGCTGGTCGAGGGGTTCGATACGCCTCCCACCATCATGATGCCGCACAACCCCCCATACTACGTGGCCCTGCATCAGGGCTACGGCTTCACCAAAGCCAAGGATCTGATCGCGTTCGCGAGCCCGGACGGCGACCCCCCCGAGCGTATCACGCGGGCCGTGAACGTCATCGCGCAGCGCAAGGGCATCACGCTGCGCCCGCTCAACATGAAACGCTTCAAAGAGGAAGTGGAGCTGGTCAAGGCGCTGTACAACCAGGCGTGGGAGCGGAACTGGGGGTTCGTTCCCCTGACCAATGCGGAAATCGACCACTTGGCGAAGCAGCTCAAGCCGATCGTCGTGCCCGACCTGGTCTGCTTCGCGGAGCGGAAGGGCCAGGTGATCGGATTCGCGGTCGCCCTGCCGGATTTCAACGTTGCCCTGAAGCACAATCCCTCCGGACGGATCTGGGGCATCCCCAAGATTCTGTGGTACGCCCGGCACATTCATCGTTGCCGCATCCCGTTGTTGGGCACGTTGAAGGAGTACCGGGGGGCCGGCGTGGATGCGATGATGTACCACTGGATCTGGACCAAGGGCGCGATCCACGGCTACCACTGGGGCGAGGGCGGGTGGATCCTCGAAGACAACGCCCCGATGGTCAACGGCGCCCTGCAGCTCGGCTTCCGCCCCTACAAGACGTACCGGGTCTACGACAAACCGCTGTGAAGGCGTTCGTCACCGGCGGCACGGGATTCGTCGGTGCGCACCTCGTGCAGGCCCTGCGCGCGCGCGGCGACCAGGTGACGTGCCTCGTCCGCAACGCCGCGAAGGCGCACGCCCTCGGCTGGAGCGACGTGCGCCTGGTGCGGGGCGATTTGGACGACGCCGCCGCGCTGCGCGAGGGGTGCGCGGGCGCCGAGGTGATTTACCACGTGGCGGGGCGCATCAGCGCCCGCGATACGGCCGAGTTCATGCGCGCCAACCGCGACGGGACGGCGAACGTGCTCGAAGCGGCCGCGCACGCACCCCCGGAACGCTTCGTGCTCGTCTCCTCGCTCGCCGCCGCCGGGCCCACGACGCCGGGGAAGCCCATCGATGAAACCCGTTCCCCATCCCCGGTCACTCCGTACGGTCAGAGCAAGCTCGCAGCCGAGCTGCTCGTCCGCGCGCAGGCGCGATCGTGGACCATCGTGCGCCCCCCGACCGTGTACGGCGAGTGGGATCGCGAGGTCCTCAAGGCCTTCAAGCTGGCCCGCATGGGAGTGGCGCCGGTGTTTGGGGACGGATCGCAGGAGCTGTCGGTCATCTACGCGGGGGATCTCGCCGCCGCGCTGGTCGCGGCGGCCACCGCGCCGGCCACGGCCAACCGCGTGTATTATGCCGCGCATCCCGTCGTGACCACGAGCCGCGACCTCGTCCGTGCGATCGGTCGGGCGGTGGGACGGGAGCCGCGCATCGTGCCGCTACCCGGCGTTCTGGCGCGGGGCCTCCTGTGGACGATCGGGACGATTGCGCACCTCGCGGGCCGGGCGACACTCTTGTCGGGCGATAAGGCGGCCGAATTCCTGGCCCCGGCGTGGACGTGCCGGCCCGACGCATTGACCCGCGACGCGGGGTGGCGGGCAGTCACCGACCTGGAGACGGGCTTGCGGCGAACGGCAGCCTGGTATCGGAGAGAGGGGTGGCTGTGAGGGCACCGTGGTACGACGCAATGACGCTACGCCTTAGGTCGCCACTTACAACGTGGCGTCGTAGCGTCGGACAACGGCTCACCGCCGTCGACGTCGTCACGCTCCTCTATGTCGCCGTCGCGACCGCCGCCGTCCTGGCATTCTCAGGCTACGATCACGCGAGTTGGGACCTGCTGCTCACGGCGCACGTGCTGCTCGTGACGTTGGTGCTCCTCGCGCCCCTCGCCCGGCAGGCCGGCCCCTTCGGTCGCTTCCTGGGCGATTGGTACCCGATGCTGCTACTCGGCGCGCTGTACGCGGAAGTCGGCGTCCTGAACGTCGATTTGGGATACCAGCACGACCACGTCATCCAGCGGCTCGAGGTGTGGGTGTTCGGCTCGCAGCTTTCCTACCGCTGGATCCGCGAGATGCCGAATCCGCTGCTCTCCTGGCTCCTGCACAGCTGCTACCTGGCGTACTACGCCATCCTGTACGCTTCGCCGCTCGGCCTATGGTTCAGCGGGCGGCGGGACGCGGCGCGGCGCACGATCTTCGCCGTGATGGTGACGTTCTATATCTGCTACGTCGTCTTCCTCTTCTTCCCGGTCGCGGGCCCGCGCTACACGTACGACCTCGCCCACAATGCCGCCACGTCCGTTTGGCCGGCGCGCGCCACCCAATGGCTCCTCGACCTCGGGGATTCCTGGGGCGCGGCCTTTCCGTCGTCGCACGTGGCCGCTGCCGTGGTCGCCGCCCTGTGCGCGCTACGCTACTGGCGGCCCCTCGGCCTGCTGCTGACGCCGTTGACGGTTGGCCTGGTGCTGTCGGTGGTGTACGGCCAGTTCCACTACGCGGTCGACGCCGTGGCGGGTTTGATTGTCGCGTGCGGGGTGCTGGCGTCGCAATACATCTACGCGTCGCAGCCGGGCTCCGTCGCAACGCCACTCCCGGAGCGCGAGCTCGAGACCGGGCCCGCCTAGGGACCGAGACCGGCCGCGCGCGAGGCCACGGTATCCAGGTCTCCCCCCAAGGCGTCCATCTTGACCTGGAAGCGGCAGTCGAGAATGAACAGGCCGATCACGTACGCCGCGAGATTCACCAGGAAGATCACGCTGAAGATCAGCGGATACGGGAGCCACATCCCGAAGTAGAGCGCGAACCGCTTGACCCCGGGGTCGAGCTTCGAGCGGTCGGCGATGCTCGTCATCAAGAGGATCGCCACGAGGGCGACGAGCACGAGCTTCCACGACACGAGGCCCGCCCAGGCGAACCCCGCGAAGATCGCCGCCTCGGACAGGCGATCCACCAACGTGTCGAGCCGCCGCCCCGCCTCGGACGCGAGACCGTACTCGCGCGCGATACCCCCGTCGATCCCGTCCAGCACCTGGCCGAGCGCCATCAACCCAAGCCCTCCCGCCCAGCCCGGTCGGCCCGCCGCGATCGCGAGGCCCGCGGCCACGCTCGCGGCGAACGCGGCCCAGGTCACCTGGGCCGGCGACAGGCCCAGCGTCACGTGGCACAGCCGCAGCACGGGCCGGATCACGCGGTCCAATGAGCGCCCGATCGCCGGGGCGAAATCAAACACGACGCTGCAGCCAGTAGAGGCCGAGGTTGCCCGCGAGCAGCAACGCGAAGACGATGCCCTCTTTCACTTTGTCGGGAACGCCCGTCAGCCACCCGCGGGTGACCCAGGGGGAGTATGGGTAGAACGGCATCTTCTCGAAACGGACACTATAGTCCATCGCCACGTGAATCGAGAAGAAGAGGATCGGCAGCAGCGTCCCGAGAAACAGGCACAAGGGCACGATCCACAGCAGCGCCACGGGCTCCTGCAGCGACGATCGCCAGTAGTAGCCCCGCTTGTCTCGGAGACCGACCGCTCTCAGGTAGAACGGCAATTTGACCGCGTGGTCGATGTCGACGCCCATGCCGAACGCGTACGCCAACACCTTGTCCCGCCCCTCGAGACCCAGCGCCTGAACGCCGAGCGTCGTGGCGAGGAAATGGGTGACGATGGTCACGGCGCCGCAGCGCGCTCCTGCGCGCGCCGTCCCGAGAACCAGACGAGGGCCAGTCCGCCCCCGATCCAGGCGAGATCCCGCAGCCGGCTCACGATGGCCGTATATACGCCGAGCGCCGGGTCGAGCCCCAGCAGCTGGAACACGAGGTACAGCGAGCCTTCCTTGGTTCCGACCTCGAATGGCACAACGAAGATGACGTTCTGCACGAGCGAGGTGAGGCCGCCGATGACGTAGGCCTGCGCGAACGTGATGTTCACGCCGACACCCATCGCGATGAGCACGTACTCGAGCATGAAGATCGAGCGGCTGAGGTATTCGAGCGCCACCGCCTGCACAAACCGCCGGGGGCGGCGGTGATAGAACTCTGTGATCTGTTCGTCCATTTGCGCCAGGGTGGCGCGCTTCGGCTCGAGGCGGCGAGCCAGCCGGTCGAGCAGCGGGATCCGATGCAACAGGTCCAACAGCCGCTCGAGCCCCCCGCGGCGATGACCCGTCAGCAGCAGCAGGACGAGCCCGGCCAGCACCACGAACGCGAGCGCCAGGCTCGCGAGCATCGCCGGGTTGCGCGGGAGGAGGAGGGCACCCAGCACGACCGCGGTGAGGAAGCTGAGCAACATGCCCAAGGTGTGGAGGATCTGATAGATCACCACGGAGCCGGCCGCCCGGCGCAGCCCGAGCCACGGCGCGACCGCGGCGATCTTGAACGGCTCGCCGCCCACGTTGACCATCGGGGTCATGAAGTTCAGGGAGAAACTGGCGACGGTGATGGCGTAGGCTCGCCAGAACGGCGGGCGGCTCGGCTCGTCCGCCATGCTGAGCCACCACGCTCCCGCATTGCAGGCGCACACCACGCCATACAGCAGGACGATCGGCACGAACAGCCACCCGGTCCGCGCCGCGTCGGCGAGCAGCTGCCCCACGCCGATGCGGGCCACCAGGTACGCGAACACCGCGGAGCCGCAGACGAACAGCAGCAGCTGCAGCTTGCGGGTCACGCGCCGTCCGCGATCGCGACCGTGGTGCCATTCCGGGCGGCGACGTACGCATGCTCGACGACGCTCGCCACCCGCCGGATGTCCTCGAGGAAGGGTGCCGCGGCCGCGCCGGGATCGCTGCGGTCGAGCGCCGCCACGAATCCCTCGAACAGGCCGGCGAACCAGCGGTGATACGCCGTTTTTGCGAGCTCCGCCGAGTAATCGAGCCGTTCCACCGCGCCCGCGCGCTCCAACCGCAGTTCACCACCCGTCCACTCGATTGCGCCCTCGTCGCCGACGAACCGAATGCGGTTCTCGCGTGCTCGCGCGGCCCACGTGAAGAACATGGTGACCAATCGGCCGGGATAGTCGAACCGCAACGACGCCGTGTCTTCCACCTCGTAGCGGGCATGGCGCAGGCGCCCGGTCCACGCGCTCACGCTCGCCGGCATGCCGGCGATGTCGAGCAGCTGGTAGACGAGATGCGTGCCGTGGTCCAGCAACACGCCGCCCCGGCCGGCCGCGCTCGTCCCCCGCCACGGCGTCCCACCCGCCACGCGCCCGGGGTCGGCCGTGGTGCGGTAGACCGAGAACTCGGCCAAGTGCCAGCGACCGATGGCGCCGCTGGCGAGCCATTCCTTGACCTTCATCCATACCGGATTGTGGCGGTATTGATGACACGGCATCACGATGCGCCCGCTGGCCCGTGCGGCGCCGGCGATCCGGTCCGCCTCGCCGCGCGTCAGCGCCACGGGCTTCTCGCACACCACGTGGTAGCCCTGCTCGAGCCCCCACAGCGTAAGCTCCAGGTGGGAGGCGGTCGGCGTGCAGATGTCGATGAAATCGAGCGGGGCCAGGTCGCGGAGCTGGTCGCGTCGACCGAGCAACGGGATCGAGTCTACGGGCGGCACGTTAGCGGCGCTGTCCACCAGCGCGACGACCTCGACGCGATCGCGGAGCGCGACGGCGTCGCGGAGCGCGGGGAGGTGTGACTGACGTGCGATGCCGCCCGCCCCGATGACGGCACCGCGGTACCGCTTCAACTCAGGTGACGCGGGCGTAGCCATTGCGCTCGGGGTCGAGCAGTCCGCCCAGTGCGGTCGCGTTCCACTCGTGGATCCAGAGCAGCACGACCAGCAACAGGCTCATCCAGACGGCCTCCACCCAGAGGAACGCGGAGACGTGGGCGGCGACCGCCGCCACGCCCAACAACACGAAGCGGATGTTCTGGCCGAGCCAGGCACACAATGGCAGCACCACCTCCTGGCGCGCGCGGTACTCGACGCGGAACGCGTCGGTGATACCGCGGCTGCGCAGCAAGCGGATGAGCTTCACCGATCGCGGGAACAGGTGCGCCTGGCGCAGCACGTAGTCGCGGTAGACGCGGCTGCCGAATCGCTGCAACACGGTCCCGTGCCCCGCGCCGGCGACGTCTTCCGGCAGGTCCAGCTCACCCCCGGTGCCGACGCCGATGTACAGGAAGGCGTTACGCACGAAGTCTATAGCGGCGCTCTGGAAGGTGTGCGCGAGTCCCGCAGCGGCGACCAGCAGGAACGCGCCCGGCCCCCAGAACCCCGCGTGGATCAGCCGGTAGATCAGGTGGAAGTAGAGGTTCACGAACCGGAGGTTGTCGCTGATGCCGTCCAGCGCGCGCCCGAACCGGGTGGAACGGCCGCGCAGGCGGGCGAGCTGGCCATCCGCCGAATCGAAAATGTCCGAGACGATGAAGAGCACGAACCCGATCACGTTGGTCCAGCGGTCCTGGTACGCGAACAAGTGGCCGGCGACGAGCCCGATCACGAGCGACCATAGCGTCACCTGGTCCGCCGAAATTCCGGTCGGCTGCAGCGCGCGCGCGATCCGAATCCCGATGGGGCGGAAGAAATGCAGATCCGCCCACTCCTCGACCGCTTGACCCTTATGCGATAAGTCGTTCTGCGGCTTCACCGAGCACATCCTTCATGATGGCGAGGGCGCCCATCGCCTGATCCTCGTCGATCACCAGGGGTGGATTGATGCGAACTTCAGGGTTGTAGATCATCGCGAGTACGCCGCGGGAGAGCAGCGTGTCGAAGATCCAGCGCGCGGTCTTCTTGTCGAGCAGCTGACGGGTCCCGGGGACGACCAGGTCCATCCCGATCATGAGGCCGCGGCCCCGCACGTCCGATACGATCGGCAGCTCGGACTCCCAGCGCTTCATCTCCGCCAGCATTTTGTCGCCGAGCCGGCGGGCGTGCTCCACCAGCTGGTCCTCGACGATCGTTTCGATCGTGACGCGCGCGGCCGCTGCCGCCAGCGGATTGCCGCCGTAGGACGACGAGCTGCCGCTGGGGTTGGCCCACGGCTTCGCAAACGCGACCTCCTCTCGTGCAATCACGCCGCTCATGGGGAAGCCGCCGCCGAACCCCTTCCCGACCGTGAGCACGTCGGGAAGCACGCTCTCATGCTCGATCGCGAACATCTTCCCGGTGCGCCCGAATCCGGTGATCATCTCGTCGCAGATCAGCAGCGCACCCAGCTCGTCGGCAAGCTCGCGCAGCAGCTTCAGGTAGCCCGGCGGCGGTACCACGTTCCCGGCCGTCCCCTGGATCGGCTCCACGATGATCGCCGCCACGTCCCTGGTCGTCTCGAGCTGGATCTTGTGGCGCAGGAAGTCCACGCAATGCCATTCGCACGACGGGAAGGTCTTGTCGAAGGCGCAGCGCGCGCAGGACGCGTAGGGCGACAGGTACGCGCCGGGCATCAGGGGCCCGAGCGCATGCTTGAAGCTCGAGCCGAGCAGCGGCAGGACGCCGCCGGTCTTGCCGTGGAAGCCGCCCCAGAAGCCGATGACTTCCGTATGGCCGGTGCGCGACTTCGCGAGCCGCAGCGCGGCCTCGATCGCTTCGGCCCCGCTCGAGTAGAACTGCGAGCGATTCAGATCGCCGGGCGTGAGCTCGGCGATCAGTTTCACGAGCGCCGCGCGATGCTCCGTGGTGAAGCTGCCGACGTGCACGCGCGCGATCTGGCGCTGCATGGCCGCGACGTACTTGGGATGGGCGTATCCGATGCTCGCCACGCCCACGCCGGCCAGCAGGTCGATGTAGCGGTTGCCGTCCACGTCGTACAGGAGGGCACCCTCCCCGCGGTCGATCGAGAGCTGGCTGAACAGCGCCACGCTCTGCGTGCCCGGTGCCAGGTACATCGCCTCCGCGTCGAACAGGGCTTTGGACCTGGGACCGGGAAGGGCAAGCTGGGTGCGGCGTAACGTATCTGTCACGGATGTTTCCGATGTGCGACGCGATGGGTGATGTAGGACGCGATGGCTTGCGCTGCGTCCTCGCGAAACGGCGCGAAGCTCGGCCAATCGTTGATATCGATCAGCACGGGGCGGTCGGGCTCCGGGAAGGCGACGTCGCCTCCGAACACTTCGAGCCCGAGCAGCGCCGCGGCCTCAAACGCGAGCGCCTTGAGCCGGTTCTCGTCCACCGCGGGCCGCTCGCCCGCGAACCCCGCCTCCGAGCCGTACCAGTTGAAGAAGCGACCGTCGGTCACGCCGTAGAACTTCACGACCGGACCGGGCACGTGCTCCTGCAGCGCCACCCAGGGAATGCCGCGTCGGGTGAAGGCGCGGAGCGCGTCCGCCACCTGGTCCAGCGAGGCAGCGATCACGTCCTCCGGCCGCTCCGCATGTACGTCACCCCGCTTGATCCAGACCTTCTGATGATCGGGGCTCAAGGCCTTGAGCTGATCGGCGGGCGGGAGCGGCGCGGAGCTGGCGTGAATCAGCGTGCGCGGGAACGGCACCATGCTGTCGCCCAGGCGCTTCACCAGGCGGTAGCGGTGGCAGTTCAGCGCGCTCGACGGGCGGTTCACCACGACAGCTCCGTCGGACTCGAGCGGCATCAGCTGCTCGGCCGCGAGCGAGCCCTGGCACATGTTGAGGTACAGCTCCGCCGCCGGAAGACGGCCCTGCTCGACCTCCCGCTCGGTCGTCTTGATCGCGCGCCAGCCGTGGGCTTCGAGCCGTGCCACCGTCGCATCCAGGATAGCCGTGTCGTTCACGCCATGCTGCAGCGGTGAGTACGACGGGTTGCGGTAAATCGCGACTAATTGGGCCAAAGGGGCGTCGCTCCTCGAGTCCGATACCTAGGTTTCGCGCGCGGCGAGCCACGCGTTGGCATGCTGGAGATCTGATGGGCGATCGATGTCGATGATGCGCGGCACCACCACCGCCGCCACACGTCGCCCGTCCGCGACAACCGCCTTCAGGAAGCCACGCATCCTATGCCCGCCGGCGGAAACGGCGTCCGCGGCGGCGCCGCGCATCCCGGGACTCAAGCCGTACACCCCGCCAGTCACGCACGGGGGATCGACCGGCTCGTCGCGCACGGCCCGGACGTCGTCGTCCCCACCCCGGATCACGTACACGGGAGACTCGTCGTCCACGTACGGCGTCACAGCGAGCACCATCTCCGCGCCCCCCTCGAGGTGCCGCTCGGTCGCCCGGAAGACGGCCCGCCAGTCGGCCGGTCGCATCACCGTATCCACCATGCTGCAAAATACCGGGCCGGCCGGCACCGCCCGCAGCCCCTCGACCAGGGTGTGCAGCGAAGATGGCGTGCGGCACTCCACCACCGAAAGGGGGGGCCCGAACCGCCGCCCGTCAAGCAAGCGCGCGACCGCGGGGAAGTCTGCACGAACTGCGCACGTGAGACTCTGACACCCTAAGGCGGCGAAGGTCTCCAGCAGTCCGACGATCTGCGGCCGCCCGGCCACCTCCACCAGCGGTTTGGGCACGCGGATTCCACCTGCGGCGAGCCGCGAGCCCTCTCCCCCGGCGAGGATCAATCCGTGCACGCTACTCCAGCACCCTTTCGACGTCGGGAAGGCGACTGATCCGCGCAGTGGGAACGTCCTCGTCCCCTGCGGGCGCCGGCCGGTCGGATGGGGCGAGCCAGCACGTCCGCAGGCCCAGGCCCGCGGCGCCGCGGATGTCCGCCTCGAAGTTGTCGCCCACCATCCACGCGTGCTGCGGTGATGCCTGCAGCGTGGCCAGCGTGTGCTCGAAGATGCGGGGATCGGGCTTGCTCCACCCGACCAGCGCCGAGTCGCTGAGCACGGCGAAGAATCTCGCTAGACCGAGCTCCTCTAAACAAGGTCGCAGATTGCCGGTGAAATTGGACACGACCCCGAGCCGGTAGCGTCGGGCGAGCCGCTCGAGAATCGGACGGTTGCGTGCCACGACCTCGAGCGCCTGGGCATGAAGCCGCTGCGCCACTGCGCCCGCGTCCACGCGGTCGGGCAATAGTCCGACGACCAGTCGAGCCTGCGCGTCGATCGCGGCGCGGAACCCGAGCGTCCGAATTCCCGGCAGGCGTGCGAGCGCTTCATCCGAAGCCTTGAAGAAGGAGTCGAAGGCGGCGAAATCGAGCGTGCCGCCCACGGCGCGATACGCGGCGTGAAAGCGCGGACTCCAGTGCACACCGTCGGCGTCGAGGGTGCCGCCGAAGTCGAACAGCACGACGTCGGCAGGTGGGTTAGTGGCGGGCGTGCGAGGGGTGCTCGTGCGCGCCCATCTTCATGGGCATGGACATCGGCGTATCGGCCATGTCCATCATATGGTGGCCGCCCTCGAGCCGCATGTAGTGCCGGTAATCCTCTTGATAGAGCGAGTCAGCCGGGTCTGCCCCGGGCCACGATACGCCGTGGTCGGGGACGAACAGTCCGCCCACCACACCCATGCCCCCATCGGGGATGGGTGCACCGGTTGGGTTGTCGTAGGACACGGCGATGCGGTAGCGGTGCTCCGGGACGATGTGCACGCCCAGGCGCGTCCAGCCGTACAGCATGGCGATCGGGATCGACGCGATATGTCCGCCCGAGTCCGGCACGGGCGCGGCACGGTAGATCACCTCACCGGTCGTGACGTCCGCGAACTCGATCACGCGCCCGTAGTCGTGCATGTGACCGCCCAGACCGACGATCTTGCCGGGCACAACGGGGCTGCCTTCGTAGGCGCGCGACGAGCGCCCCGGAGGCAGCGTGAACGACTTGTCTCCCACCGGGAACGCCACGTCCATTTGCCACGGTGAAGCGGAGAACAGCGGCCAGGGTCGCTTCGCGGGAGTGAAGCTCATCACCAGCCGTACGCGGGCCTGGCGGAAGCTGGTCGACGTGAGGTTCTCGACCATGCCGCTCGCGACGACATGTTCCCCGCGCTTCAGCGGCAGGCCGAAGAGCAGACGCGGCAGACGGATCGTACCGGTCTCGTGACCGGCCGCGAGCAAGCGGCGCGAGATTGGCAGAAACAGCTCGCGGTGGTCCGGGTCGATCAGGTTGAAATGATGGAACAGCTCGTCGGGGAGTGCGTGCCCGGCGCTGTCCACCACCTGCACGCGGAAGCCGTAGATGAATCCGGTCTCGGGGATCTCGAGCGTCGCGACCGGCGGCTGCGCCAGCGCATGGTGCGGTGTGTTCGCGGGCAGGTCGATCGCCGCCAGGTCGAGGACGAGCGTGCCGGCTCGATCGTCCAGGAAGATCCGCGCGCCGTTCGCGTCCGCGACGGCGCGCGGCACGGGCAGATCGCCCGCAGCGATCACGAGGATCAAACACAACAACAGGCGACTGGTCATGGCGCGGGAATTGTAACTACCCGCCGCGGCCCGGGGCAACACACCCTACGACGCCCGCACCCGTCGCACGGCCTCGAGCACCACGGCAGGCCGCTCCTCGTAAATGAAGTGCCCCGCCCCGGCCACACTGTCCACGACGAGCGCCGGAAGCGCGGCGGCCAGGAGCGCCACTTCCTCCGCGCTGACCCCACCCTCGTGTGTCGCCGTTCCCAGAAGCAGCCGGACGGGGCACCGTACCTCGGCGAGATGGGGCTGCAACCGCTCCGGCTCGCGCCGCTCCGCCATGGCGAGAAACGCCTTGAGCGTCCCGTCCAGGTCGTGCGCGGCACCCGCCGTGTAGCCGTCGACCACTCGCTCGTTCACCCACGATGAGTCGCCCGACGCTTTGATCAGCTGGCCGCGGATCTTCCTGCGCACCAGGTTCACTCCTCCGAAGAGCTTGATCCAGGGCGCGAGCCTCATAGCACGCCGAAACGAGCGCGTGGCGGCACGCTCCGCCGGCCCGCCGTCGAGCGACACGATGCCAGTCACGAGGTCGGGTCGCCGATAGGCGAGACGAAACGCCATCGAGGCCCCGAGGGAGTGCGCGACGATGACCGCATTGCGCACGCCCAGCCCGTCGAGCGCCGCGGCAATCCGGTCGGCCTGCGCGGTGAGGGAGTAGTCCGCATGCTCAGGGCGCGCCGAGCTGCCGATGCCGAGCGGTTCCACGACGATCGCCCGGTAACCGGCGTCGGTGAGGAGCGGAATCACCGCGCGGTATCCGAACGCCGAGCCGAACAGGCCCGGCACCAGGACCACCGGATCTCCCGTTCCGGTCACGGTGACTGCCACCGACTCGGCAGCTGATAGCGCCAAGGAGAAGGTATGAACGGTGTCGGCCACCAAGGCCAGGGCCAGGAGCCACATGGTTCAGTCCTATTGGAGACGGAATCCCACAAGGGCGCGAGGTCCCTTGTGCAACGCCACTACGAGCCCGGTGACGACCGCGGCGATCGCACCCGTCGTGAGCACCTGCGTCGAGACGGGAATGACGAGACCGAGGGTCGCGAAGAACCAGACGCGGGGTGCGCGCCCGAGAAAGGTCGCGAACAGGTATTTCCGCATCGAATACTGCGACATTGGGGCGAGGACCGACACGATCCAATACGGAATCGGGCTCCAGGCGCACAACCATACGACGAAGAACGGACTGCGCTGGAACAGAGCGAGCGTCTTTCGGACCACCCAGGAGCTCCGCGCCGCCTCGAGGCGTGGATGCCGCATCACGGCGCCGTACACGTGGTAGTTCACGTAGTCCATGTACAGGTTTCCGGCGACGGCCAGTAGCGTGACGAGGAGGGGGTGGTAGAGTCGTCCGGCCACCATCAGCATGGGCTCGAACGCTGCGGGCAGCACCATCGAGATCGGCCCGCTCACAAACAGGGTGAGGCAGAGAAAGCCGGCCAGCACGGCCACGTCCGGCCAGCGGAGCGCGGGATAGATGGCGGCCAGCGCCAGGATCCCGGTGGCGCGGAGCACGGCGTCCCACTCCGGCGTGCCCCGGCGGGCGAGCAGCGAAGATGCGAAGCCCGTCATACGACGGCACCCGTGGGCGCGAGCCGCGAGAAGGCGACACCATCGAGACCGTCGGGGATCGGGAGGCCGAGCGTCTCGAGCATCGTGGGCATCAGGTCCACCGTGCGGATCGGCGCGTCGGGGAGCGGCACGCTCGCCGCGAGCGGGACCTCCATGTGGTCCGCGATCAGACTGCCGTGGCCGGCCCGGTGCTCGGGAATCTCCCACGCGCCGCGGAAGTCACAGCCGCGAGCGGCGGCCAGCACGACGTCACCGGTGCGGGATGCGCTGAAGAGCTGCAGCAGCTGCCGCGGCGCATCCGGGAACGCGGTGTGTCGCGTGCGTGTCAGGAGCTCCCGATCGTCCAGGGAAAGCCGCTCCGGACCGAGGCCGAGCGGATCGCCCAGCAGCGGCTCGTAGTGGACGCCGTCGGCGTCGGCGCTGACGCACGCCCGCTGCCATCCGCTCGCGACGATGACGTCACCGTGACCGTCGCGCCAGGCGCCGAGTTGCACCGCCGGCAAGCCGAGGAGCTGCTCGATCAGATCAGACGGCACCGCCGCGCCGCCGCGCGGCATCGCGCGTCCGCACCGCGGGCGGAAGTAGACGTGGACGCAACCGTTGCCAGACACCATGACGGCCGCTTGTGCGCCCCGGCGCCAGACGTGCCACGGGTGTCGGAGCGTGGGCACGCCCCACGCCTCGAGAGCGAGCGCGATGTCGCAGTGTTCACGGACGACGCTCGCGCCGTGATCGGCAGCCACGAACAGCACGGGGAGCTCGCCGCCCGCGCGCACCCGGGCGACGAACTGCCCCAGCGCTCGGTCGATCCGGCGGTAGGCCTCGAGCACCCGCGGATGGCAGGGATCGAGCAGGTGGGAGAGCCCGTCGGGACCGGGAAAGACCACGAACAGGAATCGCCACCGCGCTGCCGCCGCCGCCACCCACGCAGCGGCCACGGCGCGATCGAGCGCGTCGTAGGTCCCGAAGTAGTGGGCCGCGATACCAAGGAGCGCGCGCTTCGTCGGCATGAGGTGCGCTCCCCGACGCAACCCGCGGATGATCGGCGTGCAGATCGCGAGACTCTGCGGCACGAGCTCGAAGATCGACGGACCACACGCGATATCGCGGTTGATCCAGCTCGCCTGCACGCCGCAGTAGCTCCGCGCGGCGCGCCACTGGGCGCGCAGACCGCCCCCGGCGGCCCCGCGGTCGAGCCAGCGAATCCCCGGGAGGTTGGCATTTCCCGGGTACCGGCCGAAGAGAAACGGGATGTACGCCACGCCGGTGGTGGAGGGAAACACCGTCGTCCCTACCGTCATTCCACCTGGCTCGATCACCCACCGGGCGAGATTGGGAAGGTCCCCTCGCGCGAGGAGATCGCGAAGGACGTCGTGTCGCGCGCCGTCGATCAGAACGAAGACGACCCGGCGGTGCTGCGGATGAGGCGGGAAGACCATCGCGTATGCTCCCGACATGAAAGTGGCGAAGCACACGTTGGGTCGGCCGCCTCAAGCCATTATCAAGTCACCATGTTCTCCCGATAGCGGCGAGCCTGTCCGGGCGTGACCATCTCCTGCAGCAAAACCGCCCGCTCGATCGGGGCTCGGAACACATAGCCCCGGGCGTCCGCGACGAGCCAGCGATTCCACTCGAGCAGGTCGAGCACTCCCTCGACGACGGGCCGATCGAGGGCTGTGGCGCGCGCCAACCGGTCCGCGCTCAGCCGCTGGTCGAGCGCCGCCGCCGCGCCCAGCACCTGCTGGGCGGCCTGGGGGAGCGCGCGGAACCGCAGGCAGATTCCGCCGATCACGGCGGGCGGGAGATCACCCGGGAGCGAGTCGACGAGCGTCCGCTGGCGCGATGGCCACTCCGGCGCGTCTGGTGCCGGGGTGAATCCGGCCACGATGGCCTCGAGCATGGCGACCGCCAGGAGGGGGAGCCCGTCCGTGTCGCGCTCCACTCGGCGGGTGAGCCGCTCCGCGGCGTCCGTGTCGTATCGGGGCAGCGCCCAGTTCACGAGCTCCCGCAGAGCCGCGGCGTCGAGCCGTCCCAGGCGGACTACCGCACCTTCGAGATCGCGGCCCAGCCGCGCGCGCAGCTCATCCAGCCGCTCACTCTCGGGTGCGCCACGGGAGAGGCCGAGCAGCAGGAGCACCGGTCGAGTCGCCGTGTCGCGGGCCAACGCCGGGAGCGCCGCAAGCGTGGCCGCGTCCGACCAGTGAACGTCATCGAGCGCGATGAGGACGGGCTGCTCGGCCGCGATGGCGCCCACGGCGGCTCCGAGCGCCTCGCCGATCGGGGCCGCCGGGGCGGCGGCCCGGAACCTCGTTTGCAGGTCACCATCGAGCACCGCCAGTCCGGCCAGGGCTCCCGGTGGTGCTCCCGCTAGCCCTGGCGCGTCGCCCAGCCCTCCCGCGAGCAGCCCCGACAGCGCGCTCCAGTCCGTTTTCTGGTCGGCGGCCACGGGACGAGCGGTGGCGACGCTCGCGTCGTCCAGTCGCGCGTGCGCCACCAGCTCCTCGATGAGTCGGGTCTTCCCCTCCCCGGGCTCGCCCTCCACGATCACGACCTGCCCACGGCCGCTGCGAGCCCGCTGCCAGGCCGCCGTGAGCGCCGCCAGCTCCAGGCGGCGGCCTGTCAACGGCGGCCGGGCCGGAGCGGCGGGCGGAGCGGACACCACCCGGCGCCCGACGCGAGTGTCGCGGACCCGAGCCACGAGTCGCGCGGTTTCCTCGCTCACCTCCGCGCCCAGCATGTCGCGCAGTCCGTGCGCCAACTCGTCGGCCACGCGCAGGGCCTCGGCGCGGTCACCCGCGAGCGTCAACGCGCGCATTGCGGCGCGGGCCGCCGGCTCGGACGTACGGTCGAGCGCGACCGCGCGGCGTCCCATTCGAGCCGCCGACCCCGTGTCACCGCGTGCCAGATCCGCGGCGACTCCCTGCACCAGCGCGTCGAGCGCTTGCGCCCGCCACAGCGCCCGCTCCGTAGCGAGCCAGCTCTCGAAATCGTTGGCCTCCGGGATCGCGAGTCCCTCGAGGAACTCGCCGTCCACGAGCGTGGCGGCCCTAGCCCACTCGCGCCGGTCGCACAGCTCGGCGAACCGGTCGCAGTCGAGCGTCACGGCGTCCGGTGCCAGCCGGACCTGATCCACGTCTGCCACCAGCCGCTCATCCCCCAGCGCGCGCCGCAGCACGCGCAGCGCCTCGCTCAGCGAGTGACGGGCCTGGCGCTCGTCACGGTCGCTCCACAGCAGGCTGACCAGGTGCTCGCGGGTGCGACTCTTCCGTGGACTCCGTGCCAGATACACGAGCAGCGCGACGTGCTTGCGCCACAGCAGCTCGGCGGGCGCGTCCGCGCCGGCGATGCTGACCCGCACGGGACCGAGCACGCGGCAGAAGACGGGAGGCATGGCGCCCCCGAGTATCGGGCATGCTGCGGCCACAGGCAAGCGCAGGTACATTCTCCTGCGCCCATGCAGACACCCGAACTCGACGCGGTGCAGCGCGCCGTCGGCGATCGGTACGAAGTGCTGACCCTTGCCGGCGTCGGCGGTATGGGCGCGGTGTTCCGCGCTCGCCACCGCACGCTCGGTCACATCGTGGCCGTGAAGGTGCTGCCGCCCGACGTGGCGGCGAGCGCGATGCGCCACGAGCGGTTCCGCCGCGAAGCGACCCTCGGCGCGTCGCTCGACCACCCCAACATCGTGCGGGTCTACGACTTCGATACGCGGGAGGGAATCAGCTTCCTCATCATGACGTTCGTGCGGGGCGACACCTTCGAGGAGCGCCTCCGCGGCGATGCCCGAGTCCCAACGGACCAGATCCTCCGCATGGTACGCGAGATCGCCGACGCGCTCGGGTACGCCCACCGGCGCGGTATCGTGCACCGCGACGTGAAGCCCTCCAACATCCTGCTCGACGAGGACAGCGGCCGGGCGCTGCTCGCCGATTTCGGCATCGCCAAGGTGGAAGGCGCGGCGGAGTCGTCACTCACGCAGCCCGGAGCCGCGATCGGCACGCCCGGCTACATGGCGCCCGAGCAGGCGGTGAGCGGGCGCGTGGACGGGCGCGCCGATCTACATAGTCTCGCCGTGGTCGCGTTCGAGGCGCTGGGCGGCGGACCGCCGGTGTTCAAGGCCGATCGGACCGCGCAGGTGCGCGCGTTGCGGACCGCGCGGCCGGACTTGCCGGCTCGCCTCGCCGCCGCCCTCGTGGCGCCGCTCGCCGAGCAGCCCGATGATCGACCAGCCACGGCCGCGGCATGGCTCGCCGCGCTCGGACGCGCCGGCGTCCGCCCGTGGCGCCCATGGGCCGCGGCGGGAGTCGTGCTGGTGGGGGGCACCGTCGTCCTTCGTTTCCTGCTCGGCGCTCACGGGGACTGCCGCTTGCCACGCGATGCACCGGCACGCCTCGCGGTGATGCCGTTCGCCGTCCTGGGCACGCCACCCTATCCCGCGACGCAGCTGCCAGAGTACTTCATCTCCCGATTCCGCCCCGTGGAGCGACTCAGCGAGGTTGTTTCGTTCGGGCGGGTGGTCGCGCAGATCGCGAGCGAACACCCGTCGAACGAAGAAGCCCAGGCCCTCGCCTGTCGCCTCGGCGCGAAGTTCTTCGTGCAGGGAAGCGTCGCCTACGTCGGGCCGACGGTCACGCTCCAGGCGACGCTGTACGAGGGCGGCCGGGCCCGGCGCACCGCGAAGGCGGAGGGACGAGTCGGCGCCGAGGAATCGGAGGTGATGGACCGGGTGTGGGCCGGGCTGTACCCCGAGTTTACGCCTGGCCCGGACGCTACCCTTCCGAACGGCGGACCCGAAGCGCTGGCCGCGTATTTGAACGCCGAAGCGGCATTTCGGCGCGGTGATTACCGCACCGCACGCGACGAGTACACCCGTGTCATTCACGCGGACACCGGATTCGCGATCGGGCGGCTGCGGCT
>Ga0075424_100001710_pt1 | contig 19463 bp, 15 predicted proteins | sample SoiMethybrSBSTD3_FD_75301 | JGI IMG/M metagenome (GOLD analysis project Ga0075424, IMG submission 75301) | Bulk soil microbial communities from a Populus tree surrounding site in Tennessee, USA - Soil MetaG P. TD hybrid SBSTD3 | ecosystem: Environmental > Terrestrial > Soil > Tree plantation... | reverse complement strand
CGTCGTCAGCACGCAGAACGGCATCCCGTGGTGGTACTTCCAGAACTACGGCGGTGATCTGGAGGGGCTGCGGCTCGAGCGCGTCGATCCGGGCGGTGTCATCGCGGCCTCGATCGAGCCGCGGCGCGTGATCGGATCGCTTGCCTACTTTGCGACCGACGTCGCCGAGCCGGGCGTGATCCATCACACCGAAGGCAATCGCATCAGTTTCGGCGAGCCCGATGGCAGCAAGTCGGCCCGGGCGAAGGCGATTGCCGAGGCGCTCATCGCGGCTGGTTTCCGTTGTCCGGTCACCGCGCGGTTCCGCCACGAGATCTGGGTAAAGCTGCTCGGCAACGTCGCGTTCAATCCGATCAGCGCGCTGACCGGCGGCACGCTCGAGGAGCTGGTCCGCCATCCCGATACGTCCAGGGTGGTGCGCGAGGTCATGACCGAAACAGAGGCAGTCGCCGGAAAGCTGGGCATCGAGATGCCAATCTCGATCGAGCAGCGCATGGCCGGGGCCGAAAAGGTCGGCGCGCACAAGACGTCGATGCTGCAGGATCTCGAAGCCGGCCGGCCGCTGGAGCTCGAGGCGGTCGTCGGCGCCGTCATCGAGCTGGGCGATCGGCTCGGCGTGCCGATGCCGGCGACGCGCGCCGTCTACGCGTGCGTGAAGATGGCGGACGAGAAGAGACAGCATGTAATGGCAGTACAGACCGCGTAGTGTCCGGCTTCAGCCGGACCCTCGAAGCCGAGGGTGCATGAGTCTCAACAACCGGTGGTTCCAGCTCGGTGCGTCGCTCATCGCGATGATCATGATCGCCAACCTGCAGTACTCATGGACGCTCTTCGTCCCTCCCCTGCAGAAAGGTACGGGCTGGAAGCTTTCCGACATCCAGTTCGCGTTCACGCTGTTCATCATCTTCCAGACCTGGGTCCAGCCGTTCGACGGCTGGCTGATCGATCGCCTCGGACCACGCGGCTTCGTTACCGCGGCCGGGATCCTGTGTGGTTTCGGCTGGGCGGGAATGGGCTATGCCGACTCCCTTCCGATGCTCTACGGGCTTTACTGCCTCGCCGGCACAGGCGCGGCGTTCGTCTACAGCGGCGCCGTCGGATCGGCGTTGAAGTGGTTCAAGGAGCGGCGCGGCCTCGCTTCCGGCATCATGACGGCGGGCTTCGGCGGCGGTACGGCGTTGTTCATTCCATTCATCCAATCGTCGATCAGAGGCAACGGCTACCGGGCCACATTCGTAGCCACCGGCATTCTGCAGGGGATCGTCATCGCTGTCGTCGCGCAGTTCCTGAGGCATCCGGCTGCGGCGCCCGCTCCCGCCAAAGTCGAGAGCAAGGCCGCGGTGACAGCTGAAAAGGATGACAAGAAACAGTTCACCACGCCGGAGGTGCTGCGGACGCCGCAGTTCTACGTGATGTACGTCGCGTTCGTGTTGATGGCGACCGGCGGGCTGCTGGTGACCGCCAACGCCGGATCGATGGCGAAGTCATGGGGTTTTTCGATCACGCTTGCCGCCACGCTGAGCCCGCTGGCCAATGGCGCGGCGCGCATCTTCTGGGGCTGGGCCTCCGATCGGCTCGGACGCGAGAACACGATGATGCTCACGTTCGTCCTGCAGTCGCTGTGTCTCGTCGCCGTCGCCACGCTCGGGCAAATCTCGACTGCGTGGTTCGTCGCGACTCTGATCGCCGTCTATTTCACCTGGGGCCAGATCTATTCGTTGTTCCCGTCTTCGTCTGCCGACTACTTCGGCACCAAACACGCGACCTCGAACTACGCGGTGCTGTACACCGCAAAAGGCGTCGCCTCAATCATCGGGGCGTACGTGGCTGCCCTGGTCTACGAGCGGTCGGGCGGCTGGGCGATAGGCTTCTACGGGAGTGCCGTGATGGCGCTGCTTGCGGCCGTGCTCGCCTACGGACTTCGCACCTCGCAGGCGACGGCGAGGGCCAAGGCCGCGAAGCTGCCGGTAACTGCGTGATTGATATTCATGCGCTCGCGTTGGAGTTGACCAGGGCGTTCGCCGATCGGCGAACACTCCCCACTCCGCCCTCCGCTCGCGACGGCCTCGATCTGTCGACAGCGTATGCAGTCGAGCGCGAGCTCGTGCGGATGCGGCGCTCGGAAGGTCACCAGGCCGTCGGCGTCAAGGTCGGCTTCGCCAACAAGGCGTTGTGGCGCGCGCTGAAGCTCGAAACGGTCCTCTGGGCGCACATGTACGACGACACCGTGCGGTACGCCGACGCGAACGCGGCCACGCTCTCGCTCGCCCACAGGATCTCGCCCAAGATCGAGCCGGAGATCGTGTTCAAGATGAAGGCGCCCCTCGGCGTGGGCATCACCGAGGCGGCCGCCGCGCTCGAAGCGGTCGAGTGGCTCGCGCTCGGATTCGAGATCATCGACTGCCCCTACGCCGACTGGAAGTATCAGCCCGCCGACTTCGTTGCCGCATACGGTCTGCACGCTGCACTCATCGTCGGCGGGCCGCATCCGGTCACGGCGGCAAACATCTCGGAGCTCGTCGAGCAGCTGGCGGACTTCAAGGTCCGGCTCTCGAAGAACGGACAGGTCGTCGGGGAGGGCTCGGGCCGCAACGTTCTTCGCAGTCCGGCGCTGTGTCTCGCCGAGCTCGCGTCGGCCATGGCGAGGCAGGATGGCGCTCACCCGCTGGCCGCGGGCGATCTGGTCAGCTCCGGCACGCTGACCGAATCGACGCCGATCCAGCCCGGCGCCACATGGACCGCGTCGGTGGAAGGCATCGATCTATCCACCTTGACGTTGACGCTGGTGTGACGCCGGGTTATGACATCATCGATAGCTATGCCATCACGACCGCTTGAAATCAGAGGCACGCTCGAGGCCAGCTATCCCGACGTCTTCACGCCGGAGGCGCTCTCCGCGCTCGTGGCGCTGGCGCCGCTCGACGCCGAGCGCAAGGCAGTAATGAAGGCGCGGATCGCCCGGCGTGCGGCGCGCGTGCGCGATCGGCGGCGGATCGCGTTCCTCGATCCGCAGTCGGTCATCCCGCGCACGCAGATCAGCGTGCAGGACGCGAGGGACGGCAAGTTCGTCGGCAGCGAAATCCCTGATGATCTGCGGCGCCAGTGGATTCAGGGCACCGGCCCGGCCGCCCGGCCAGGCGCGGCGGTCGACACGTCTCTGCGCAACGTCGCCTACGCGCTGCTCTCGGGCGCCGACGGCTGGATGTTCGACGGCGAAGATGCGCTCGGCCAAGTTTCGTCGATGTCGCTCGACAACCAGCGCAACCTGATGCTGGCCATCCACCGCGACCCCGTCTTCCTCAAAGTCGCGGAGCAGGTCGCCGGTGAGATGAACGCCTGGGCGAAAGAGTTCTTCGGACGGGAGATCATCGGCGACTGGCGGAAGCAGCTCGACTTCACCACGAAAATCTTCCGCGCGCGCGGTCTGCACCTCGACGACCGGCACGTCCGGCACACTAACGGCGAAAGCTTCTCCGCGTCGATCGTCGACCTCGTGCTCTACGTCGTGAACAACCATCAAGAGCTTCGACGCGCAGGGTGGTCGATCGTCCTCTACCTGCCGAAGATTCAGACCGCGGAAGAGGCGGCGCTCTGGAACGACATGCTCTCGGCGCTCGAACGGCATGTCGGGCTGGCCGTCGGCACGATAAAGGTCTACGTGCTCGTTGAACAGATCGAAGCATGTTTCCAGCTGATGGAGATTCGCGCCGCGCTGGGCGCGCACTTCGTGGGATTCAATACCGGCCGCTGGGACTACATCAACAGCGTGTCGGACGCGATGGCGTGGGACCCGGCGTTCGTCAATCCGAACATCGACGCCATCACGATGACCTACGGCTACATGCGGAATTACGAGGACCGCGTGCGCCGCGCCGTGAATACGCCGGACGCGAAGGGTCGGTACGCGCTCTGGCAAGGCGGGATGGAGCCCAACATCCCGGTCGGTTCGGAAGCGGGCGTCACAAACGCGATGAAGCGCGCTGTCGCCGGCGGCGAGCGCGAACAGCGCGAAGGCGCGAGCGGCAAGTGGGTCGCCCACTGGAAAATGGTCCACATCGTCCGGCCGGTCTGGGAGAAGGTCGGCGACGCGAATCAGCTCGGTCGGCCGTTCCCTCCGCTCACCTACGACAGCGCAGATGCCGATGGCCTGATCCTGCTCGAGAGCGCGCCGCGCACGATCCGCGGGGCGCGCGACCTGCTCAGCGTCGCGCTTCAGTACGGCAACGCGTTCCTGCAGGGATTGCAGGCCGCAGCGCTGAAGCCCGCCGACTTCTTCGGCAACGACGATGTGCTTTATCTGATGGAGGACATGGCCACCGGCGAGATCCGTTTGAGCATCCTGTGGGAGTGGCTGCACAAGGGCGCGTCGCTGACGGCAGATGACGAGATCGGTGTGAAGGCGGGCGACACCTTCACACGCGACCTGTTCGAGAAGCTGCTCGCGCAGGAGTACGACAAGCTGCAGCGCGCCGGCAACCGCGACGTCCACGACGTCTCGAAGCGCACGACCCTGCCGATCGCACGCGAGATCGTCGAGACCTATGTCATGGACGCTGTGAAGCTGCCCTGGTACATCGACCTGCTGAACATCAATCTGAACAACACCGACCTGAACGAGTCCAGGCGGCGGATCCGGATGCTGGCGGATGCGTTCCGTAAGGACGGGACTCGCATCACCGAGAACCTGGATTTCAGCGAGGTCTCAGCGTAAAGCGGGGCCGTCCACGTCGCTACTTCGCCTGGTCGAAGAGGACGAGATGGCTCGCGCGCCGGACGATGCCGACAATCAGCTCGTCGCCGTCAGGCGTCCACACAGCCCCACGGGGCCGGACGCCGGGCGGGAGGTCGGCGATCTTGCGAAACACGCCGTCGCCGTCGAGCCGCGCCACCCATATCGACCCCGGTGAGCCGCCCGACCATCGCCGCAACGCGGCGGCGATCCGATGTGAACACGAAAAAGCCGTTGCCGAGATTCATGGCGCCCAGCGCGCCCGCAGAGACAAGCACGACGACTTCGGCTGGGAAACGCCGAGCAATCTCGGATGCATCGTCAACTCGCCGGGCTTCGACGATGGACCAACCTTCTTCGAGGACGATGAGGAGGGTGCTGGAAGACTCTAACAAAGAACTGCGTGCGGTTCTCCCATGAAGCCGCTTGCTGGTTGACCAGGCGCAGGTACGCTTCGTTCACAAGCGCAGTCGGCTGCAGCGTGTGTCCGGGGCGTTCATCGCGCAGCACACGGGCGGCAACGCGCCGCAGCTCGTTGTAAACGAGAGGAACGAGCTGATCGAGTGCTCCGGCATCACCACGGCTCCACTCTTTGAGGACAGCCGTGACACGCACGTCCCGCGACGTCATAAGGCGCGATTCTATACTTCTGAACGCGGCGGGTCGCGATCGAGATTCAAGCGCATGCTGGTGGGCAGCTTGGGCTCCGCTTTCAGCGAGGTCTCAGCGTAAACGAGTTTTCAGGTCGATCGTCAGCGGTCATTCAGCGCGCAGCGCGACGATGGGATCGACTCGCATCGCGCGGCGGGCGGGGACGTAACATGCCACCATCGCAACCGCGAGCAGGACCAACGCCGTGCCCGCGTAGCTGACCAGATCCAAGGGCTTCAGTTCGAAGAGCATCGTGGCCATCACGCTCGACAACGCGAGCGCGCCTCCGATCCCTACGACAGCCCCGACCATCGCGAGTTTCATACCGCCGCCGACGACCAACCTCAGCACGTCCCGGCGCTGAGCGCCGATCGCCATGCGAAGTCCGATTTCCTGCGTTCGCTGGCTCACGCTATACGACACAACACCATACAGGCCGACCGCGGCCAGAACCAGCGCCACCGCCGCGAAGACGGCGATCAGCAGCATCGAGAAGCGGCGCTGTGCGATCGAGTCGCTGACCACGTCCGCTAGCGGTGTCATGGCGAACGCCGGCAGGGCGTTGTCGATGTCTCGCACCGCCTGTCGCGCGGCCGCCGACAGCTGCGCGGGCTCACTCTTCGCTCGGACCACCACCCACATGCTGCTGAATACGTCTTTCGTATACGGGCCGTACATCGTCGGTGACGGGTTGCTGTCGAGCGAGTCGTTTCGCACGCTGCCGACCACCCCGACGATCTTGTAAAAGCCGTCGGTGCCGTTGCCGATGTCAATGCCCTGACCTATTGGATCCTGGTCTGGAAAGTAGCGTTCGACGAACTTCTGATCGACGATGGCGACCATCGGCGACTTCTCGCCGTCGTCGAGCGTGAATGCGCGGCCGCGCAGCAGCGGGATTCCCATTGCCTTGAAATAGTCCGGACTGATCGCCCGGTAGTTCGCCGACGGCTCCTGGTTGGGACCAACGGCGGGACGGCCCTGGATCGTGAACGACAGCAGGTAGTCGCCGCGCATCGGAACGGTTTGAATCATGCCCGCCGCAGTCACATCTGGCAGGCTCTCGAGCCGCTCCATCAGGCTGGCGAAGAATGCGATCTTGTGGTGCTCCTGGGGGTAAGCGTTATTCGGCAGGGCGACGCGAAACGCCAGCACGTGCTCCGGGCGGAATCCTGGATCGACGTGGATGAGCCGCTCGAAGCTTCGCAGAAGAAGGGCCGCCCCCACCAGCAGCACGACCGACATCGCAACCTCTGCGACGAGCAGGCCGTTGCGGATCCATCGGCCGCCAGATACGGTCGACGACCGGCCGCCCTCCTTGAGCACCGAGCCGACCGTGGTGCGCGACGCCTGCCAGGCCGGCGCCAGGCCGAACAGGATTCCCGTCACGAGTGAAACGATAAGCGCGAAAGCCAGCACTGTGCCGTCTAACGCGATCGAGCCCGCTCTCGGAATGCTGCCGGCGCCCAGCGTCTGGATTGGACGAATCGCCAAGTACGCGATGAACACGCCAACCGCGCCTGCGGCGAGCGCGAGCACGACGCTCTCGGCCAGCATCTGCAGGATCAGCCGCAGACGGCCGGCGCCGAGCGCGGTGCGAATCGCGATCTCTTTGCCGCGAATCGAGGCCCGAACGAGCAGCAGATTGGCAACATTGGCACAGGCGATCAGGATGAGCACGCCGACCGCCGCAAGAATAATGAGGAGGGCCGACCGGATGTGCTCGACCATGTTCGCGTGGAGACCGATCACTTCGGCGCTTTCATTGGCGCTCGATTCCGGATACTGAAGCGCAAGGCGCTCGGCGATCGTCTTCATCTCGGCGCCCGCCCGCTCGACGGTGACGCCCGCCTTGAGCCGCGCGATCACCCCGAGGAAGTGGCCGCCCCTGCCCGCCTTGGCCGGATCCAGCGCGAGCGGGCGCCAGAACTCCGACTCTCCGCCGAACGTGAAGCCGGCCGGCATGACGCCGACTACGGTGACCGGCGCACCATTGAGCGTGACGCTCTGTCCGAGGATCCTTGGGTCGCTGCTAAAGCGCCGCTCCCACAGGCCATGGCTCAAGACGATGACGGCATCCTTCCCTGGCATGTCCTCGTCGGCGCGGAAGGTTCGCCCGAGGGTGGGCACCACCTGCAGGAGATCGAACATGTCCCACGAAACGAGGGTTCCCTGGACGCGCTCTGGGCCGCTGGGCGTCTGGAAGGTCGCGCCGGTCGAATTGAAGGCCGCGATGTGCTCGAAGACCGTGTTCTGCTGACGCCAGTCGAGGAAGCTGGCGGGCGCGACCGAGAACCTGCCGAACTTCTGAAGAATCTCGTGGACCCTGACGAGCGAGTCCGGGTGCGGGTACGGGAGCGGCCGCAGCAGCACGCCATTGACGACGCTGAAGATCGCGCTGGTGGCGCCGATGCCGAGCGCCAGGGTGAGAATCGCGACGGCCGAGAAGCCGGGTGTCCTCACCAGCTGGCGGATCGCGTAGCGAACATCTCCAAGCGCATTGAACAGCACGAGAAGTCCTCCTCCGAAATTGCGACGCGCCGCCGCCGGACCGATCGCGCCGGTCAGCTGTTCGAGGCGCGGCTCGACCAGCCGATCGAAACGCGGCCTCGCGTGACGCCGGTCGGCGAGCCACACGTCCTGCGCCATGCGATCCCAGTCGCGAATCTGGTCCCGGGCGTACGCCCCGGCGTCTGCTTCGCCCAATCCGCGCGCGAGCGCTTCGCGGTAGAAGTCGTCGAGCTGCGCCGCGAGCTCTCGCACGATGCGCAATTCACGTTCGGCCGTGAGCCCGGGCAGCGTCAACCGGGCGCGGACGAACGCCGTCCAATCACCCCTCGACTTCGCTCGGGGTGACCCTGAGTCCGTCGAAGGATCAGGCGTCGCTGCCACCCATCACCTCATTGACGGCGTTCACGTAGGCCTGCCACGTCCGCCGTTTTTCCGCCAGCACGCGACGACCCTCCGGCGTCAGCCGGTAGAAGCAGCGTTCGCGCTCGCCCGCTCGCTCCATCCAGCGGCCCTTGATCCAACCGCGGTTCTCGAGCCGCAGCAGCGCCGGGTAGAGCGTCGGCAGCGCAAACGTCAGACGGCCACCGGAGCGCGCCTCGATCAGCTTGCCGATCTCATAGCCGTGGCGCGGGCGCGATTCGATCAGCGACAGCACCAGCATCTCGGTGCTGCCCTTTTTGAGCTCCGAACTGAACATTTCCTCACCGCCTCGAACGGGGCTCCGGGCTCGCGCTCGCCCTGGCCGCAGGCGCTCACTCAGGAGCCTCCCTATATGTAGCGAGGCTTAGTATGACCTAAGACGAAAACTTCGGCGAACAGGTTTACTCGGACGATCGGATTGCCGCCCGGCTCTGAATCCTTGGTTGGTGCGCTGGGTGGAGGTAAGATGTCGCGAGAGGTCCGATGCGGAACGCGATCCGGTTCGTCATCGCTCTCCTGCTCGCGGCTTGTGCCTTGCGGACAACCGCCGCACAGATCACGACCAATCCAATTCCGACTCCAATCACAAAGCACGGATTAGCGGTCGAGATCAAAGATGTCGTGCGCCTTCCGGATACGCGCGGGATACGCCCTGCCGATCAGGATGTGACGCCAGCGGGATGGGCGCGCATTCAGTTCGTTCGCGATCTGCCTGACGGCCGCCGCTTCGTCAACGATTCGCGCGGCTTCCTCTATCTAATCGATACCAGCAATCAGCCTCGGGTCTATGCCAACCTCGCCGAGGTATTTCCGCTTGCCGTCTATAACCGCCTCGAGAGCGGATTCATCGGGTTCGCCTTTCATCCCGAATTCGCGCGAAACGGCTTGTTCTATACCGTGCATGGCGAGCGCGGCCCAGGCAATCCAAGGACGCCCGACTTCATCCCGCCCGGCTTCACGGCAAAAGACGTGACCTATCACGACATCATCACGGAATGGCACGCCGCGAACCCCGCGGCGAATACATTCGCCGGGACACGACGAGAGCTCCTTCGTGAGGTCCATGTGGTCGCAAACCTCGGACACCCGATGGGGACCGCCGAATTCAATCCCACGGCAAAGCCAGGCGATCCGGATTACGGACTGCTGTATACCAGCGGGAGCGATCACGGATTCAGCAACGGCGGAGGACCGAACTCGAACACGGCGAGCCAGACACAACGCCTGGACTCCGTCATGACCGCCATTTTGCGGTTCGATCCGCGCAGTCCGAAGGTGACGGGCGGAACGAAGGGGCTCGGCGACTACACGATTCCGATCGCTAATAAATTCGCCTCGGACGGCGACCCGAACACCCTCGGCGAAATCTATGCGTACGGCTTCCGGAACGCCCACCGCATCTCATGGGACACCGATGGGACGATGTTCGCTTCGGACATCGGCATGAACAACATCGAGGAGATCAACATCGTCCGCAACGGCGAGAACTACGGCTGGATGAAGCGAGAGGGGTATTGGGAGAATGGCCGCTGGCGCGGCGGCCAGCTCAATGAATTGTTTCCTCTTCCTCAAGAGGTGCTGGACGGTCGTGTGAAGGACGGGCTTACGTATCCCGTCGCGATCTACGACCACGACGAGGGGCATGCAGTCACCGACGGGTTTGCTTATCACGGCCGGATCGCGGCGCTCCGAGGCAAGTTCGTTTTCGGCGACATCCAGAACGGACGTCTGTTTGCGTCCGATCTCGCCGAGTTGAAGAAAGCGGACGATGGAATTCCTCAGACCGTTGCACCCATTGAAGAAGTCCAACTGTACATACGCGGCGCGAACGGCAGCCGCATTGACGTGTCCATGCGAGAGCTCGTCGAGCGAACGATGGGCACGAGTCTTCCTCGTGTCGATCTGCACATCAGCCGAACTCGCGACGGCGAACTGCTGCTCACGTCGAGGCAGGATGGTGTGATTCGAATGCTCGTTCCGGATTCAACGGTCACCGCGGCGGCATCCCCGCGGCGCTCGCCGGTCACAGAGGCCGGGTCAGAGTCTTATCGAAATCAGCGGCTCGACGTCGCCGTGCGCCACGCCGGAAGCCATCCCGTGAGGAGTCCTGCGGCAAGCACCGTCAGTGCGACGAGCCCCGCCGTGCCTTCTCGATCGTGGCGATGTCGATCTTCTTCATCGGCATCATCGCCTCGAAGGCACGCTTGGCCTCACCGCCACCGGCGGCAAGCGCATCGGTGAGCGCGCGCGGGGTGATCTGCCAGGAGAGGCCCCACCGGTCCTTACACCACCCGCACTGGCTTTCCTTGCCGCCGTTCCCGACGATCGCGTTCCAGTAGCGGTCCGTCTCTTCCTGATTGTCCGTCGCGATCTGAAACGAAAAGGCCTCGTTGTGCTTGAACTCCGGGCCGCCGTTGAGGCCGAGACACGGAATGCCCACAACAGTGAAGTCTACCGTCAGGACATCGCCCTGCTTCCCGCCCGGGTAATCACCGGGCGCCTTGTGAACAGCGGTCACTTTGCTATCCGGAAACGTGGCGGCGTAGAAGCGCGCCGCCTCGTGCGCGTCTTTGTCGAACCAGAGGCAGATCGTGTTCTTTGGTTTCATGTACGTGTGCTCCTTCCTCAAAGCGTAATCGAATCAGCGGATCGACCGTTTACATCCTGCATCATCTTGCGGTCGCAGTGGGAATCGGCTATGTTGTCAGTAACTGACATGTCAGTCACTGAGGCTTGACGCATGAGCAAACCGACCGATCTCGTGCAGGGCACGCTCGACCTGCTCATCCTGAAGATCCTGGCGCTCGAGCCGCTGCACGGATGGGCGATCGCGCAACGCATCCGGCAGATGTCGCGCGACGTCCTGCAGGTCGGACAGAGCGCGCTCTATCCGGCGTTGCACAAGCTCGAACGGCAAGGTTTTCTCAAGTCGCAGTGGGACCTGTCGGACACGAATCGGCGCGTGAAGTACTACACGCTCACGCGCGCCGGCCGGAAGGCCGTCGCCGACGAGGCCGCCAACTGGGAGCGGCTGTCGGCCGCCATCTCCAGCATCGTTCGCGCCGTCTAGCACGCAGGAGAGCGTCATGACCCGTTGGCTCTCGCAGCTTCGCGCCGCCTTTCATTCGATCGTCCACCGGCGTGGTGCCGAGCGCGAGCTCGACGACGAAATGCGGTATCACCTCCAGCTCGAGATCGAGGCGCAGCGGAACGCGGGACTGATCGAAAAGAGCAAGGAAGAATGCCGTGATCAGCGCCAGGGCCGGCTGCTGAGCGAGTTCCTGAGGGATCTGCGCTACGCCGGCCGCGCGCTGCGCCGGCGCCCCGGCTCCGCGACGCTCGCCATCTCGATCGTGGCGGTCGGCATTGGGGCGAACACCGCCGTTTTCAGCGTCGTCAACGGCGTGCTGCTGAAGTCGCTGCCGTACCCCGACTCGAATCAGATCGTCGTCGTCCGCACCGTGGCGGTGAAGACGGGAGAGATCAACCCGCTCGTGGCGCTGGCCAACTTCTGGGACTGGCGGGCGCAGAGCACGTCGTTTGAAGCGATGGCCACTTACCGCAGCGGCGAGGCCCCGGTGACGCCCGGCGACACCGCCGAATATGCTCGACACGCCAACGTGGATGTGCAGTTGTTCCGCGTGTTCAAGATCGAGCCTTTGATCGGACGCACTTTCGGTCCTGAAGATCTGATCCCCGACAGCAGCCAACCGGTGGCGATGATCAGCCATGCGTACTGGCAGAGCCGCTACGGAGGTGATCGCGGGATTCTGCAGCGGACGATCCGCGTCGGCAGCGGCCTGCGACAGATTGTCGGCGTGATGCCGCCAGGCTTTCAGTTTCCGAACCGGACCGATGTCTGGACTCCGGAGACGAACCGCACCGCGAGCCGCACCAGCCACAACCGTCTTGCCGTCGCACGCCTCAAATCGGGCGTGACGCCAGAATCAGCGAACGCCGAACTGAACATCATTGCCGCGCGTCTTTCGAAGCAGTATCCCGACAGCAACGAGGGGCGCGGCGTGTCTGTTGCACGGCTGCAGGATCAGCTCGTTGGCGACGTGCGCCTCATGCTGTATCTGATGTGGGGCGCTGTCGGTCTCGTCTTGCTTATCGCATGCGCGAACACCGCGACGCTGCTGCTCGCGAACGCGGCCGCTCGCACCCGCGAAATCGCGGTACGGACCGCATTAGGGGCCAGTCGCCGTCGCATCATTCGGCAGCTCGTGACTGAAAGCCTGCTGCTGGCGATCGTCGCAGGGACGGCAGGCATCGCGCTGGCGTATCTGGGACTTCAGGTGCTGGTGGCGCTGACGCCAGCCGACGTCGTCAGACTCACGGATACCCACATTGACGGTCGCGTGCTTGGCTTTACGCTCGTGGTCTCGGTCCTGACCAGCCTGGTGTTCGGTCTCGTGCCGGCGTTTCACGCGTCGAAGATCGATCTCGCAGACGCCGTCAAGAATGGCGCGCGGGCGACCGCCGGTGGCCGAACGATCCGGGCGCGTGCCGTGCTCGTCGTCGCGGAGATCGCGCTGGCCGTTGTCCTTGTGACCGGCGCCGGTCTGCTCGTGAAGAGCCTCGTCGCCTTGCAGAACGTCGATCTGGGCTTCAAACCCGGCCACGTACTCATCATGAAGGCGACGGGAGTTCGGTCGCAAGCGGAGAACAACGCGTTCTTTGCCCAACTGCTGCCGCGAGTGGCGGCGATGCCTGGCGTGCTCGCCGTTGGAGCGACGTCCATCCCGCCGGGCGACCTCACGCTCAGCGGCGACGGGACGTATCACATCGATCGTGTCCCCGAGGTGCGGGACCTCGATCGCGAGCCGCATGCCTTGTTCTCGATCGTGGCCCCGGGTGTATTTGACGCGCTCGGCATTCCGCTCACGCGCGGCCGCGATTTCGACGACCGCGACACGGCTGACAGTTCGCTCGTGGCGATGGTCAACGAGGCGCTGGTTCGGAAGTCGCTTGGTGGCCAGGACCCGATCGGCAGGACGATCTTCTGCTCGTGGGATCGGAAAGACGGGATGACCATCGTCGGCGTCGTCGGAGACGCGCGCCAGCGCAGTCCGGGACTCGAGCCCATGCCGGAGTGCTACATGCCATATCGACAGCATGGCTACAACAGCAACACGCTGAACGTCGTGGCGCGTACCGACGGCGACCCGATGACGCTCGCCCCATCGGTCCGTCGCGCCGCGGCAGAGATTGCCCCCGAAGTGCCGGTTTCGTTTACGACGATGGAGGCGACGATCGCAAAGCGCATGGAGGAACCAACGTTCCGCGCGCTGCTTTTCCTCGTGTTGGCCGGAATCGCGGGATGTCTGGCGATGGCGGGCGTGTACGGCGTCGTCGCTCACGCGGTGGAACAGCGCTCGAAGGAGATCTGTCTGCGAATAGCGCTGGGCGCGAGTCGGACAGCCGTGCTTCGGATGATGCTCGGCCGAGGCGTGGTGCTCGCGACCGTGGGGACAGCGCTAGGCCTGGTTGGCGCGTTCGGCGCCACTCGGTTCCTCGCGACGATGTTGTTCGAAGTGCAGCCCCTGGACGCCCCGGTCTATCTGGCAGTTGTCGTCCTCCTCGGCGTTGTCACCGTGATCGCGAGCTACGTGCCGGCACGCCGAGCGGCCGTACTGAGTCCGGTCGAGCTGCTGAAGACTGACTGAGCGCCGTCGAGACCGAAGCGCCTACCGCGTGCCCCGCAACACGACACCATCACCCGGAAGGCCTGTGAAGACATCCCGCTGCAGGAGGCCGAGCCATGCGTCTTCTCTCGGTGTGCGAAAAACCTGGCGCTGAATCCAGTCGTTCAATGTCGGAAAGCTGATTCGGCCGCCTTCGCGAACGATCTCGCGTGAGATCTGCGGCCGCAACCGGAGTTGATTGAGAGCGGTATCGGCGACGATCGTCTGCTCGAGACGCGCGAGGATCGCGCGAACGTCCTGGTCGGTGGCGCGCAGCTCCTGCGGCCCCGCGTTGTGCAACCGAGCAACGAGCGCGCGGCTGGCGTCATCCAGCACAGGCCCGCCAGCGCCGTATAACAGCTGGCCCGCGGCGGACCACACCTCGATCTGATCTTCTGAGACCACCTCCGGAGCGAGTCCCTTCGCGAACACGCGCAGATCCCTGCGTTCGATCGCCATCTTCGAGACGGTGGGGGGCGCCGGGAGTTGTCGCAAGGCCGGAATCGACGGCGTGGCGGCGAGGCGTGCCCAGTCCCGCTCCGCAGTGGCCACACGTTGCCGATGGTAATTGGCGACCAGGCTGGCGCGCTCGGCGTTGGACTTGTCGCGCACCCGTGCCGCTAGCGCGAGACTGCTTTCGAGTTCCTGACGGAATGTCGTCGGCGCGTAGAGGCCTGGCAGCACGTCGAGGACGGTCCCGTGCTCGTCGAGAATATAGTGCGCACTGTTGCCGGCAGTCGTTCGCTCGAGCCTTCGGCCGTCGCCGTAGTCGATCGTCACGCGAGGCACCGGCCTCTCGCTCGACCAGTACAGGACGAATCGCTCGCGCAGGAACTCGCTGAGATCCCGGTTTGCGTACAACGTCGCGCGGAACAGCCGGCTGTTCGCACAGGACAGATCATCTTCGAGGCTGCCGAGCATGCGGAGATGAAGAATCGGCCGTCCCTGCGCACGCGCGGCGGCTTTGGCTGATTCGAGGTCGACGTACCAGTACAGCCGCGAGACCGTCGCGTACTTCTGGTGTGCAATCGCATCGATGTGCGCGGCCAGTCCGTCTCTGATGGGTCCGTCCGGTGCGCGGTCGTACCGCGCGAGCAACGTGTCGAGCTCTTCCCGCTCCGTCACGCTGCGGGCGGGCGTGGACCTCGTGAGCGCGAGGATAGAACCAACGGTGACGACGAGGGTGAGCGAGCGACGAAATGTGTGGCGCATGCGAATACGCTAATTCAGCATCTCGTCGCTGGAAGTCAGGCTTTGGTAAGAAGCGATCTTACAAATGCCTTACATGGCGGCGTGCCACAATGATGTGCCGTGCGGATCCTCGTGATTGAAGACGAAGCGGGCTTGCGAGACGGCATCGTCGATCTGCTCAAAGGAGACGGGCACGTGGTGACGGCGGCCGCTGACGGCGTCACGGGTCTCGAAACTGGCTTACGCGAGCTCTTCGACCTTGTGGTGCTCGATCTCATGCTGCCGCGGCTCGATGGGATGGAGGTCTGCCGAAGGTTACGCGCGGCTCGCCCCGGAATGCCGATTGTGATGCTGACGGCACGGGCCTCCGAGGACGACAAGGTGCGAGGCCTTGTGGAAGGCGCGGACGACTACGTGACGAAGCCATTCTCCGCGCGCGAACTGCTCGCGCGCGTTCGCGCGATCGGCCGTCGCGCGCCGGCAGGCGACTCGCTCGACGAAGTCCAGCTCGAAAACGCCGTGATCGATCTCGCGCGAATGGCCGTCATCCGCGGCGATCAATGCATCTCCCTCACACCGCGCGAGGTCGGCATCGTACGCTGGCTGTATCGGCACAAGGGCCGCGTGGTGTCGCGGGCCGAGCTGCTGGAGCATGTATTCGGCCAACGCGGGGATCTGCAGACGCGTGCCGTCGACGTCGCGATCGGCGTGCTGCGGAAGAAGCTCGAGGCCGATCCGGCCGCGCCAACCGTGATCGTATCGGTCAAAGGCGCGGGCTATGCGTGGGGACTCGCGCGGTGATGGGATCCGCGAGCCTGCGACGGCAGCTCTATGCGGCAGTGCTGCTCACCGTGCTGGTGGCTTCGCTGCTCGTCGGCTGGTTCGTGTCCGGCTGGCGGGACGTCCGCATGCGTCAAGCTGAGATACGCAAGGCACCGCACATCGCGGCCGACCAACGCGCGGCGGAGCTCGCGCGAGAGTTGCGCGCCGAATTCGAGCGACTGATGGCGCGGGAGGTCAGCCGTCCGTACTTCCACTATCAGAATCTGATGCACGATCCGCAGACGTCGGCCGGCGTCAGCGTCTCGCGGTCGCCGCTCGCGAAGGGGCCTGACGACAGCCTCGTCGCCGGGTACTTCCAGCTCGATGCGAAGGGCCGGACGACGACCCCCACCGTGAATGACGAGGTGCCGGAGCTGTCACAGTCGGAGGGCCTGGCCAGAAACCGCACCTTTCGCGACCAGGTCGCACGCGATCTCTCCCGTCAGCTCGCGCCGGAAAAGCCGAAAGTCCAGGTCGCGGTGAGAGCCGGATCGCCACCAGTTGCTCGCGTACCGCCGCCCACACCCGAGGAGGGCGCCCTTCAGCAGCAGGCGACCCAGGTGATCCGCGTTGATCCGAGCGTGTATGTGCAGAACGCCAATCCGAACGCCGTCTACTCGCAGCAGACGAAGGCCGCGCCGTCGGTCGCGCCGGCTGCTTCGGGACCCGTGACGATCACCATCTCACCGCTCGAGTGGCGCACGATGCCGTTCGCGGGAACGCCCACACTCATTGCGGTCCGTCATGTAGAGACGCCTGACAAGTCGCTGACTCAAGGCTTTGTCATCGACCGTGCGGCATTGTCGACGTGGCTCGCAGCACGAAGCGGTGACATGCTCGCCGAGTTGCGCACGGACGATTCGGTCGGAGTCCCGGTTGCGCCGCAGTGGGGACTGACGGTCCAGCCGAACCCGTCGAGCGTCGCGAAGGCGGAGGAGGATGTCAACGCCACCGCGATGAAGTTCCTGATTCGCTTTGCCGCAGTGAGCGGCCTCTCGATCTTCACGGCCGCGTTGGTTGTGCTGCTCGTGACGCGCGCCGAGAAGCTCGCGCGAGAGCGCAGCGAGTTCGCGGCGGCCGCGGCCCACGAGCTGCGCACACCGCTCGCTGGATTACAGCTGTATGGCGACATGCTTGCCGACGGACTCGGCGATCCGTCCAAGATGCGCGACTACGCGCGGCACATGAGTGAAGACTCGGCAAGGCTGGGCCGCGTCGTGTCGAACATCCTCGGATTCTCACAGCTCGAGCGCGGAAACCTCGCCGTCGAAGCGAGAACAGGTTTGTTGAGCGATGTCCTCTGCGACTTCGCCGACGGTGCGCGGCCGACACTCGAACGAGCCGGCGCGAGGCTCGAGCTCGACGTCCCACGAGACCTGCGCGCACGTTTCGACCGGGACGCGTTGGTGCAGATTGTGAGCAATCTGCTCGACAACGCGGAGAAGTACGCCCGGCGCGCGGCTGATCGGACGATCCGGCTCGCGGCGGTCGATCGTGGCGACGTCATTGAAGTTACCGTGGCGGATCGTGGCCCCGGCATTTCTGACAGCTCGAAACTGTTCGAGCCGTTCTCGCGCGGTGTGGCCGGCGATGCACCTGCGGGCCTCGGCCTTGGCCTCGCACTGTCGCGCTCGCTCGCTCGCGCGATGGGTGGCGATTTGGAGCACAGACGTCGCGACGCGGGTGGTTCAACGTTCGTTCTGCTACTGCGCCGCCGTTAGCGCGCCTGGTCACGGTCGGCGAGCCGCCCTTCGTCCTCGGAAATCCGCCCTTCGTCGCAATCCGATTGGCGCCACGACGCGTGCTGCGATACTGCCTGGCGTGCGGAGAAAGTCCATCCCGCCCGCTGACTTCTCACCGCAGTCGCATGCGCGAATCGGCGGCGTGTTGTACCTGCTTATCATTGCAGCCGGCCTCTTCGCCGAAGCACTCGTCCGCGATCGGCTGATCGTGCGGGGCGACGCAGCGGCAACAGCCGGCAACATCATCACCCACCAGTTCCTGTTTCGCCTCGGCATTGCCGCAGACCTGACGACGTTCTTGTGTGCCGTCCCGCTGACGATGATTCTCTATGTGCTGCTGAAGCCGGTAAGCAGGAACGCGGCTTTACTCATGGTTATCTTCAATCTAGTACAAGATGCCATTGGTGGCCTCAATGCGCTGAACACATACCGGCCTCTGCAACTCCTGGGCGGCGCCGATTACCTGAAGGTCTTCACGCCGCAGCAACTGCAGGCGATGGCGTTGTTATCCCTGAACGCACATTCGGTCGGCTTCGGCATCGCTCTGATGTTCTTCGGCTTTTCGTGCGTAGTTCTCGGCTATCTCACGTTCACATCTGGCTTCCTCCCGACTCCCCTCGGCGTGCTGATGGCCATTGCCGGCGCGTGCTATCTCATAAACAGCTTGTCACTCATCCTCTCTCCCCAACTTGCGTCGATTCTCTTTCCCTCGATCCTGCTGCCGGCATTCATCGGCGAGCTGTCGTTTGCAGTATGGCTGACGGTGAAGGGCGTGGACGTGGTCAAGTGGCAAGAGCAGGCGTAGCCAACCTATGTCCAGACACAACCTTCTGTTGACCATCGCATCTCTACTCTCGATTCTCTTCGCGTCGTTTCACCTGTCGGACGAGGTCGTCCGCGGCATCGAACCGGGAGGGCTCAACAACGTCACCGCGATCGGTATCCTCCTCCTTTGGCTGTACGGAACGCTGATGCTCGCCGAGCGGCGTTCGGGATACGTCATCATGCTGCTCGGGGCGGTCCTGGGGTCGGGCATCCCGGTCCTCCACATGACGCGCGCCGGGCTTGTCGGCGGCAGGATCGCGCACACAAACGGAATGTTCTTCTGGGTCTGGACGCTGATGGCGCTCGGCGTGACCTCGACCTTCTCACTCATCCTCTCGGCGCGAGGACTGTGGAGCCTGCCGTGGCGGCGGCAGACCTAGTGCCGGTCCGGGTATCCTCAGCCTCATGGCCGAACTGCCAGCGGTCGAGAGGCCGGGGGGGATCGTTGCGAGAACATCACGGCGCCTTGCCGTCGCGCTCGCGATTTCCATCGGCTCAGGCCTCGCGCTGTTGCACGGATGGAACAGTCCGCCGTGGTCGCTCTTCCTCCGCACGACGATACTCGGCCTCGTCGCGACGGCCGCGTTCGCGCTTTTCGAGGTCTGGCCGCGCACACTGCCACGCTGGTTCCAGCGATGGGTTCTTCAGGTAGTTTCCGTCGGCGTCTTGATGCCGATAACGACGCTGCTCATCTACTTTCTGTCGACGCCCAGGGGTGGGCCGCCGTTCTGGGAGACGCCGACCCGACTGGACGGGTGGGTGCACCTGACTTTCCTCGCCATACTGATCGCGCCGTGGACGACGCTCGCGGCGATCGTGAGGCAGAAGGAAGCCTTCATGCGGAATCAGAAGCTCGCGTTCGCGCTCGAGCGCAGCGAGCTCGAGCGG